>Ga0247813_10000480_pt1 | contig 37435 bp, 29 predicted proteins | sample UWRJL169409C1_FD_180719 | JGI IMG/M metagenome (GOLD analysis project Ga0247813, IMG submission 180719) | Plant litter microbial communities from Arlington Agricultural Research Station in Wisconsin, United States - UWRJ-L169-409C-1 | ecosystem: Environmental > Terrestrial > Plant litter >... | reverse complement strand
TCGCAGCTTTCGCGCAAGCGTGCTTCGACCACGTCGTACATCGCCGGATCGCGCACGATACCGCCTTTGCCGACCTGCCCGGGCTGCAGCTCGAACTGCGGCTTGACCAGCATGAGCAGCGTTCCGCCCGGTGCCAGCAGCGGCACGATGGCCGGCAGTACGAGCGTGAGCGAGATGAACGACAGGTCGCCGACGATCAGGTCGAAGTCCTGGCGCTCGTCCTCGGGCAGGTCGTCCGTCGTCATGGCGCGGGCATTGACCTTCTCGATCGCCGTCACGCGCTCGTCTTCGCGCACGCGGTCGTGCAGCTGCCCGTGGCCGACGTCCACGCCGGTGACGTGCGCCGCGCCGTGCTGCAGCAGGCAGTCGGTGAAACCACCGGTCGACTGGCCGACGTCCAGGCAATGCAGCCCGGTCGGGTCGACGCCGGTGACGCCCAGGGCGCCTTCCAGCTTCAGGCCGCCGCGCGAGACGTAGCGCGCCTCCGCCGCATCGGCCAGCTCGAGTTCGGCGCTCTCCGGAATGTCGTCCCGGTTCTTCCCCACCGTGTGCCAGCCGACCCCGTCGAACCAGCGCAGGCCGCCAGCGATGAGGCGGACGGCCTGGGAGCGCGAGGCGGCAAGCCCCCGCTCGACCAGCAATTGGTCAGCGCGCATGAGGTGCACCTCCAGCGGCCAGGGGTCCGGCGACGCGACATGCAGCGCGCGATGCTTGCGGGCGCGCCATCAGTACCGGTACGTGTCCGGCTTGTACGGACCCGCCTTGTCCACGCCGATGTAGGCAGCCTGCGTGTCGGTCAGTTCGGTGAGCATGGCGCCGACCTTCTTGAGGTGCAGGCGCGCGACTTTTTCGTCCAGGTGCTTGGGCAGTACGTAGACCTTGCCGGCCTCGTAGGCGTCCTGCTTGGTGAACAGTTCGATCTGCGCGATGGTCTGGTTGGCGAACGACGACGACATCACGAAGCTCGGGTGACCCGTGCCGCAGCCCAGGTTCACCAGGCGGCCCTTGGCCAGCAGGATGATCTTCTTGCCATCGGGGAAGGTGATGTGGTCGACCTGCGGCTTGATCTCTTCCCATTCGTACTTCTCGATCGACGCGACGTCGATCTCGTTGTCGAAGTGGCCGATGTTGCAGACGATGGCCTGGTCCTTCATGGCGGCCATGTGCTCGTGGCGGATCACGTCCTTGTTGCCGGTCGTGGTCACGAAGATGTCGGCCTTGTCGGCGGCATATTCCATGGTCACGACCTTGTAGCCTTCCATCGCGGCCTGCAGGGCGTTGATCGGGTCGATCTCGGTCACCCACACCTGGGCGCTCAGTGCACGCAGCGCCTGGGCCGAACCCTTGCCCACGTCGCCGTAGCCGGCCACGCAGGCGACCTTGCCGGCGATCATCACGTCGGTCGCGCGCTTGATGCCGTCGACCAGCGACTCGCGGCAGCCGTACAGGTTGTCGAACTTGCTCTTGGTCACCGAGTCGTTCACGTTGATCGCGCGGAACTGCAGCGTGCCCTTGGCGGACATCTCGTTCAGGCGGTGCACGCCGGTGGTGGTTTCCTCGGTCACGCCGATGATTTCGGCAGCCTTGCGGGTGTACCAGGTGGCGTCGACGGCGATCTTCGCCTTGATGGCGGCGTAGAGGATGCGCTCTTCTTCGCTGGTCGGGTTGGCCAGGACGCCCAGGTCCTTTTCAGCGCGCTGGCCCAGGTGCATGAGCAGCGTGGCGTCGCCGCCGTCGTCCAGGATCATGTTCGGGCCTTCGCCGGCCGTGCCCTTGGGGCCGAAGTCGAAGATGCTGTGGGTGTAGTCCCAGTAGTCGGTCAGCGTTTCGCCCTTGACGGCGAACACCGGCGTACCAGCCGCGGCAATGGCGGCGGCGGCGTGGTCCTGCGTCGAGAAGATGTTGCACGACGCCCAGCGCACGTTGGCGCCCAGGGCCTGCAGCGTTTCGATCAGCACGGCGGTCTGGATCGTCATGTGGATCGAGCCGGTGATGCGCGCGCCCTTCAGCGGCTGGCTCGCCTTGAACTCCTCGCGGATGGCCATCAGGCCGGGCATTTCGGTTTCGGCAATGCGGATTTCCTTGCGGCCCCAGGCGGCAAGGGTGATGTCGGCGATGGCCTGATCGGCGTTGGGGGCGGATGCGGGCTTGAGAACAGCGCTCATTGGAACTCCAGAATGGTTTCAAGGATGCCGCCGCGCCAGACAGGACTCACCCTGGGACACAGCGGGTGAGCGTCGTTGCAATGAATGGGTTCCGAGCCTCACGCCTGACGGCGCTGCAACGCTCCTCGGAACCACGAATTTTAGCGCAGTGCACGCCCTACGCCTGTGAACGGCTTGTCACAAGCGGCAGCACGGACAGCCGGTCGCTAAAATCGAAGGCTTTGCACAGCCGCCGCACCCTGGGCGCCTGGCACCCCCCCGTTCTCCCGCTTCTCCCGCGCGCCCCGCGCATTGCGCGTACCGCGTTCAAGCCCATGACATTCGAATCCGAAACCCGCCGCCGTCGCACCTTCGCGATCATTTCCCACCCCGACGCCGGCAAGACCACGCTCACCGAGAAGCTGCTGCTGTTCTCGGGCGCGATCCAGATCGCCGGCTCGGTCAAGGCGCGCAAGGCCACGCGCCACGCCACGTCGGACTGGATGGAAATCGAAAAGCAGCGCGGCATCTCGGTGGCCTCGTCGGTCATGCAGATGCTGTACCGCGACCACGTGATCAACCTGCTCGACACGCCCGGCCACAAGGACTTCTCGGAAGACACCTACCGCGTGCTGACCGCGGTGGACTCGGCGCTGATGGTGATCGACGCGGCCAACGGCGTCGAGGCGCAAACGCGCCGGCTGATCGAGGTCTGCCGCCAGCGCGACACGCCCATCATCACCTTCGTCAACAAGATGGACCGCGAAGTGCGCGAGCCGCTCGACATCCTCGACGAAGTGGAGCGCGAGCTCGGCATGCCCTGCGTGCCGATGACCTGGCCGGTCGGCCAGGGCAAGGGTTTCCGCGGGATCATGAACCTGCGCACGCAGGCGATGACGGTGTTCGAGTCGGGAAAAGAGCGCCTGTCGGACGACTTCGAAACCATTCCGCTGAGCGATCGCGAGACGCTGACGAAGCGCTTCGGCGCCGACTTCGAATCGGCCATGGACAGCATGGAACTGGCCACCGGCGCCTCGCCGTCGTGGGACCGCGAGGCTTTCCTCGCCGGCAAGCAGACGCCCGTGTTCTTCGGCTCCGGCGTCAACAACTTCGGCGTGATGGAAGTGCTCGATGCGCTGGTCGATCTGGCGCCCTCGCCGCAGTCGCGCACCAGCACCACGCTGGTCAACCGCCAGCCGGTGGTCAAAGAGATCCAGCCCGAGGACAAGGACTTCGCGGGCGTGGTCTTCAAGGTGCAGGCCAATATGGACGCCAACCACCGCGACCGCATCGCCTTCGTGCGCATGGCGTCTGGCAAATACACGCCCGGCATGAAGCTCAAGGTGCAGCGCACCTCGAAGGAACTGCGCCCCACCAGCGTCGTGACCTTCATGAGCCAGCGCCGCGAAGCGGTGGAAGAGGCGTACGCCGGCGACATCGTCGGCTTCACCACGCACGGCGGCGTGCAGCTGGGCGACACCATCACCGATGGCGCGAACTTGATGTTCACCGGCCTGCCTTTCTTCGCCCCGGAGCTCTTCATGACGGTGATCCTGAAGAACCCGCTGCGCACCAAGCAGCTGCAGCAGGGCCTGGCGCAACTGGGCGAAGAAGGCGCGATCCAGGTCTTCCGTCCCGAGATCGGCGGGCCGATGCTGCTGGGCGCCGTGGGGCAACTCCAGTTCGAAGTGGTGCAGCACCGCCTGAAGGCCGAGTACGACGCCGACGTGCGCCTCGAAGGCTGCCAGTACACGGGTGCGCGCTGGATCACCGCCGACACGCCGGCCGAACTGCGCGAATTCGTCAATGCGTACCCGGCGCGCATGGCGCTTGATGCGGCCAACACGCTGGCCTACCTGTGCACCTCGCCCTACGACGTGCGGCTGGCGCAGGAGCGGTTTCCCAAGATCCACTTCCACCCGCTGCGGGAGCATGCGGGGCTGGCGTTGCAGACGGCGGGATGAGCACAGCGATCCCGACCCAGGCAAGCATGCAAGCACTCGCCCTGTGGCCCGCGGCCACCGCCGCCCGCATCTCGGGCGTCTTCACCGACATCGACGACACGCTGACGACCGACGGCGCCATCACGCCCGATGCGCTGCTGGCTCTCGAGGCGCTGAAAGCCGCAGGCGTGTCGGTGATCGCCATCACGGGGCGGCCCGTGGGCTGGAGCGAGCCCTTCGCCCGCAGCTGGCCGGTCGATGCCATCGTTGCCGAGAATGGCGCGGTCGCATTGGTGCGCAACGCGGATGGCACGCTCGCGCGGCACTATCAGCAGGACGCGGCCACCCGCACGGCCAACTTCGCGCGCATGCAGCAGGTGCTCGCGCGCATCGAGGCCGAGATTTCGGGGGCACGGCGCGCCACCGATTCGGCCGGGCGTGAATGCGACATCGCCGTCGACCACAGCGAGTTCGTGCAGCTCGATGCCGCGCAGATCGCCGCCGTGGTGGCGTTGATGCGCGGCGAAGGCATGCACGCGACCGTGAGCAGCATCCACATCAACGGCTGGTATGGCGACCACAACAAGCTCGAGGGTGCACGCTGGATCGTGCGCACGCTGCTCGGCCGCACGCTGGACGCAGAACTGCCGCAATGGGTGTACGTGGGCGATTCCACCAACGACCAATTGATGTTCCAGCACATGCCGCACAGCGTCGGCGTGGCCAACATCGCGCGCTTCGTGCACGCGCTGCAGCATCTGCCACGCTATGTGACGCGGGGCGAGCGCGGCGCCGGTTTTACCGAAGTCGCGCGCGCCGTGCTGGCTGCGCGCTGACCGGCAATGGAGGGCGGACCAGCCTGCCCTCCTGCAAATTACTTGGCCAGGCCCAGCTTCTCGATCACGGCCTTTTCGCGCACCACGGTGTCCTGGGCGAACTTGGTGTATTCGGCCGAGCTCATGTAGTTGGGCAGCATGTCGTAGCGGCCGAGCGACGCGACGTAGCTCGGCTCTTCCATGGCCTGCTTGAACGCGTCGTGCAACTTCTTCACGACCTCCGGCGGCGTGCCCTTGGGCGCGCCGATACCGAAGGGCGAGTTCTGCACGATGTCGTAGCCCAGTTCCTTCAGCGTCGGTGCATCGGGGAACTTGGCCAGGCGCTTTTCGCCCCAGGTGTTGAGCACGCGCAGCTTGCCGGCCTCGACCTGCGGCGCGAAACCGGTGCTGTCCACCGCCGCCATCAGCTGGCCGCTGACGACCGCGAGCATCAGGTCGGCGCTGCCCTTGTAGGGCACGTGCTGCAGCTGGATGCCAGCCTTCTGCGCGACCAGTTCGGTCGTCAGGTGCGGGCTGGTCAGCGTGCCGGTCGAGCCGTACGTGAGCTTGCCCGGGTTGGCCTTGGCGTAGGCGACGAAGTCCTGCCAGTTCTTGAACGGACTGTCGGTGGGCACCACCACGCCGAAGGCATAGCCGGTGACGTTGATCACGTAGCTGATGTCCTTCAGCGGATCCCAGTTGATCTTGGTGGTGTAGCCGAGGCGGAACACGCCCAAGGGGATCTGTGCGACCGTGTAGCCGTCGGGCTGCGAGATCTGCAGCGCCTGTGCGGGCAGCGTACCGCCGGCGCCGGGCTTGTTGTCGATGATGACGGGCTGGCCCATGATCTTCGAGGCATTCTCGGCCAGCTGGCGCATGGTGATGTCGGTCGGGCCACCCGCGGGGAAAGCGATCACGAGCTTGATGGGGCGCGTGGGAAAGTTCTGGGCCTGGGCCGCAAACGGAGCGAGCGCGGCGGCACCGGCCAGCGTGGCGGCACCGAGAGACAGCAGATAACGTCGTTGCATGGAGCGGATATTTCCTGGGGAAAACTTGAAAACCCCATTGGGACCGACGAACCGGCCTGCTGCCATCGGTATCTGCCCTCGTCGCAGTCGCCTTGGCGTCAGGTCGGCTGGGCCTGGCACTGGCCAGCGCGCGCTACCGTCACCGCGCCAGCACCGGCGCCAGCGCCACGCCCGTGTGCGTGCCCAGCCGCACCACCGCTTCGGGCGTGTCCGCCGCCACCACGCGCCCACCGCCGTTGCCTCCCTCGGGTCCCAGGTCGATCAGCCAGTCGGCCTCGGCGATCACGTCGAGATCGTGCTCGATGACCACCACGCTGTGGCCTGCGTTCACCAGCCGGTGCAGCACGTGGATCAGCTTCTCGACGTCGGCCATGTGCAGGCCCACCGTCGGTTCGTCGAGCACGTACAGCGTGTGCGGCGCCTTCTGCCCGCGGCGCGTGACGTCGTCGCGCACCTTGCTGAGTTCGGTCACCAGCTTGATGCGCTGGGCCTCGCCGCCCGACAGCGTCGGCGAAGGCTGCCCCAGCGTGAGGTAGCCCAGGCCGACGTCCTTGAGCAACTGCAGCGGATGCGCGATGTTCGGCATCGAGGCGAAGAAGTCGACCGCCTCGTCAACCTCCATCTGCAGCACGTCGCCGATGCTCTTGCCGCGCCAGGTAACGGCCAGCGTCTCGGGGTTGAAGCGCGCGCCGTGGCAGACCTCGCAAGGCACCTTCACGTCGGGCAGGAAGCTCATCGCGATGGTGCGGATGCCCGCGCCGTCGCAGCCGGGGCAGCGGCCTTCGCCGGTGTTGAAGCTGAATCGCGCCGGCGCGTAGCCGCGCGCCTTGGCTTCGAGCGTGTCGGCGAAGAGCTTGCGGATCGTGTCCCAGAAACCGATGTAGGTCGCGGGGCAACTGCGTGGCGTCTTGCCGATGGGCGTCTGGTCGACCTCGAGCACGCGGTCGATGGTCTCGTAGCCGTCCACGCCGCGGCAGCCGGTCCACGCAGGGCGCTTGCCGGCGGCGTCCGCATCGCGGCCCGCCTTGGTCATGCGCTGGATCACGACGGCCTGCACGTTGGCCAGCAGCACGTCGCGCGCCAGCGTCGACTTGCCCGAACCGCTCACGCCCGTGATCGCCACCAGGCGATGCAGCGGCAGCGTGGACGTCACGTCCTGCAGGTTGTGCAGATCGGCGCCGCGCACGGTGAGCCAGTCGGGCGCGCCGGGCTCCGGCGGCGGCACCAGGCGGCGCGTCTGCAGCGGATGCCGGATGGCGTCGCGCAGGTAACGGCCGGTCTGCGAATCGCCGGCCGCCTCGATGTCCGACACCGAGCCCTGCGCCACCAGACGTCCGCCACGCTTGCCCGCGCTGGGGCCGATGTCGATGATGTGATCGGCGCGCCGGATGGTGTCCTCGTCGTGCTCCACCACCACCAGCGTGTTGCCCTTTTCGCCGAGCTTGTGCAGCGCATTGAGCAGGATGCGGTTGTCGCGCGCATGCAGGCCGATGGTCGGCTCGTCGAGCACGTAGCACACGCCCTGCAGGTTGCTGCCGAGCTGTGCGGCCAGGCGGATGCGCTGCGCCTCGCCGCCGCTCAACGTGGGCGCGCCACGGTCCAGCGTGAGGTAGCCCAGACCGACTTCCTCGAGGAATTCGAGTCGGCTCCTGATCTCGGGTACCAGGTCGCGCGCGATCTCGGCCTCGCGGCCGCTGAGCGTGAGTTGCTCGAACCAGATGCGGATGTCGCTCACGCTCATGCGCGCGATCTCGGCAATGCCGATGCCCACCGGTCCGAAGTGCACGGCGCGGGCCACGGCGTTCAGGCGCGTGCCTTCGCAGGTCGGGCAGACCGTGTCGCCCACGTCCTCGGCTTCGGGCTCGGCAAAGGTCTGCTCTCGGCCCTTCTGGTCATCGGCCAGCACCGAGTCGTCATAAACCTTTCGCTGGTCCTTGGTCAGCTTGACGCCCGTACCTACGCAGTCGGGGCACCAGCCGTGCTTGCTGTTGTAGCTGAAGAGGCGGGGGTCGAGCTCGGCGTAACTGGTGCTGCACACCGGGCAGGCACGCAGCGTGGAGAACACCTGCGTGCGGCCGATGCCGGCCGTCGGCGCGCCCGCAGCCATGGCGTCGCGCAAGCCACCGATGTCGCTCAGCACATGCAGCACGCCCTTGCCGTGCTCCAGCGTCTTGCGCAACGATTCGCGCAGCAGCAGTTCGTTTTCGGCCGAGACGTCCAGGCTCGCCACCGGCAGCTCGATGCTGTGCTCCTTGAAGCGGTCCAGGCGCGGAAAGTTAGTGGTCGGCAGGAAGCCGTCGTCCACGCGCAGGTGCGTGAAGCCGCGCGGCCGCGCCCAGTCGGCCAGCTCGGTGTAGACGCCCTTGCGGTTGCTCACCAGCGGCGCCAGCAGGCCGATGTGCTGGCCCTTGAAATTGCGCATCAGCTGCGCGGCGATGCTGTCGGGCGTCTGCGGCTGCACGGCCGCGCCGTCGTGGATGCAATGCTGCGTGCCGAGCTTGACGTACAGCAGGCGCAGGAAATGCCACACCTCAGTCGTGGTGCCGACCGTGCTCTTGCGGCCGCCACGAGACAGGCGCTGCTCGATGGCCACCGTCGGCGGAATACCGTAGACCGCGTCGACCTCGGGCCGGCCCGCGGGCTGCACGATGCTGCGCGCGTATGCGTTGAGCGACTCCAGGTAGCGCCGCTGCCCCTCGTTGAACAGGATGTCGAAGGCCAGCGTCGACTTGCCGGAACCGCTCACGCCCGTGACCACGCTGAACTTGCCGCGCGGGATGTCCACACTCAGGTTCTTCAGGTTGTGCTCGCGCGCGTTGACGATCTGAATCGCGTCGCGGCCCATGGTCGGCAGCGCGCGCGGCTGCGGCTCGCGTGCGGCGAAGCGCGACGGACCGAGCGCCAGTTCGTAGTCTCGCAGCGCGTCGCCGGTGGACGTGCCGGCCATCTCGCGCACCTGCTCGGGCGTGCCGACCGCGACGATGCGGCCACCGCCGTCGCCGCCCTCGGGGCCCAGGTCGATGAGCCAGTCGCTGGCGCGGATGACGTCCAGGTTGTGCTCGATGACGACCAGCGAATGGCCCGCGTCGAGCAGCTTGCGCAGCGCACGCATGAGGCGTGCGATGTCGTCGAAGTGCAGGCCCGTGGTGGGTTCATCGAACAGGAACAGCGTGCCCTTGCGCGCCAGCGCCTGGCGGCTGGCGCTCGATCCCTTGACGGCATCGGCCAGGAAGCCGGCCAGCTTCAGGCGCTGCGCCTCGCCGCCCGACAGCGTGGGCACGGGCTGGCCGAGCTTCACGTAGTCCAGGCCGACGTCGACGATGGGCTGCAGCACGCGCTGCACCTCGCGGTCGGTAGCGAACACGGCGACGGCTTCGGCCACGGTGAGGTCGAGCACGTCGGCCACATTGAGCTTGCGCGCGCCGCGGTCGATCGTCACTTCCAGGATCTCGGGGCGGTAGCGCTTGCCGTCGCAATCGGGGCAGCGCAGGTACACGTCCGACAGGAACTGCATCTCGACGTGCTCGAAGCCCGAGCCGCCGCAAGTCGGGCAGCGGCCGTCGCCGCTGTTGAAGCTGAACTTGCTGGCGGTGTAGCCGCGCTGGCGCGACAGCGGCGCCGTGGCGAATATCTCGCGCACGGCGTCCCACGCGCCGACATAGCTCGCCGGGTTGGAACGCGCGGTCTTGCCGATGGGCGACTGGTCGACGAAGACGACGTCGCTCAGGTGGTCGGCGCCGAGCAGCCGGTCGTGCAGCCCGGGTGTTTCCGTGGCCTTGCCGAAATGGCGCATCAACGCGGGCGCCAGCACGTCCTGCACCAGCGTCGACTTGCCCGAGCCGCTGACGCCGGTGACGACCACCAGCCGCTGCAGCGGGAAGTCGACCGTGATGTTCTGCAGGTTGTGTTCGCGCGCGCCTTCGAGGATGAGTCGCGGCGTGCTGTCGGTGACGGCACGCTTGAAGCCCATGCCGATCTGCTTGCGGCCGCCCAGGTAGTCGCCGGTCAGCGTGTGGGCGTTGCGCAGCGCGTCCGTCGTGCCGTCGAACACGATCTGGCCGCCACGGATGCCGGGGCCGGGGCCCATGTCGATCACGCGGTCGGCCGCCAGCATCACGGCCGGGTCATGCTCGACCACCACCAGCGTGTTGCCCGCGTCACGCAAGCGCAGCATGGCTTCGGTGATGCGATTCATGTCGCGCGGATGCAGGCCGATGCTGGGCTCGTCGAGCACGAACAACGTGTTGACCAGCGAGGTGCCGAGCGCCGTCGTGAGGTTGATGCGCTGCACCTCGCCGCCGCTGAGCGTGCGGCTCTGGCGGTCGAGCGTGAGGTAACCGATGCCCACGTCGTGCAGGTAGCGCAGGCGCGTGGTGATTTCCTCGAAGAGAAGCTTGAGCGCCTGGGTGTCGCCCGCGTTGACGCTGTGCGTGCCGGGCGTGCCGTGACCGCCCTCGGCCGACGGCAGCTGCCGGTCGAAGAAGCGTCGCAGCCGCTCGATCGGCAGCATCATCAGGTCGTGCAGGCACAGCCCGGGCAGGGCTTCGAGCTGCTCGCGCGACCACTTCACGCCCACGGGCATGAAGCGTTTGGCCGGCGCCAGCACGGCGTCGGCGTCTTCCTTGCTGCCCATGCGCCAGAGCAGCGGCTCCAGCTTGAGGCGGGCGCCCGCGCAGTCCGGACATGGCGTGTAGCTGCGGTACTTGGACAGCAGCACGCGGATGTGCATCTTGTAAGCCTTGCTCTCCAGGTACGCGAAGAAGCGCTTGACGCCATACCACTGCTGGTTCCACTTGCCCTTCCAGTTGGGCGAACCTTCGATGACCCAGTCCTTCTGCTCCTGCGTGAGCTTGCCCCAGGCGGTGTCGCGCGGAATGCCGGCGTCTTCGGCATGGCGCATGAGGTCGTCCTGCGCCTCTTTCCATGCGGGCGTCTGGATGGTCTTGATGGCACCCGCGCGCAGCGTGAGCTTGTCGTTGGGAATGACCAGGCCGAAGTCGACGCCGATCACGCGACCGAAGCCGCGGCAGGTCTCGCAGGCGCCTACCGCCGAGTTGAACGAGAACATCGACGGAATGGGGTCGCTGTAGCGCACGTCGCTCTCGGGGCAGTGCAGGCCGGTGGAGAACTTCCAGACCGTCGTCGCCGCCGAAGCACCAGCCTCCTCCGCAGGCATCGCGTAGACCGTCAGCCGGCCGACACCGCGCTTGAGGCCGGTCTCGATCGCCTCCAGCACGCGCACGCGCTCGGCGCTCGACAGCCGGAACCGGTCGGCCACCACATCGAGCACCTTGCGCGGACCGGTCGGCGTGGCGACTTCGCGTTCGGCCTGTACGCGCGTGAAGCCACTGGCCGACAGCCACTGCGTGATCTCGTCGGGCGTGGTCGACGCGGGCAGTTCGACCGGGAAGGTCACGACGATGCGCGGGTCGCCGGCCGCAGCCGCGCGCTCGACCATCATGGCGTAGATGGTGTCGGGCGAATCGTGGCGCACGGGCAGCGACGTTTCGCGGTCGAACAGCTGCGATGCGCGTGCGTAGAGCAGCTTCAGGTGGTCGTTCAACTCGGTCATCGTGCCGACCGTGGAGCGCGAGGAGCGCACCGGGTTGGTCTGGTCGATGGCGATGGCGGGCGGAACGCCCTCCACCTTGTCGACCGCCGGCTTGTCCATGCGGTCGAGGAACTGGCGGGCATAGGCCGAGAAGGTCTCGACGTAGCGGCGCTGGCCTTCCGCATAGAGGGTGTCGAACACCAGGCTCGACTTGCCCGACCCGCTGGGGCCGGTGACGACCGTCAGCTCCCCGGTGCGGATGTCGAGATCGAGGTTCTGGAGATTGTGCTGGCGTGCGCCGCGGATCCGGATGGTGCCCTGAGTCATGGTTGCCTATGGGGTGGGGCAAACATTCTAGGTACGGGCGCGTGGCAGCGCCGTGGCAGGGTCTTGCGCGGTCGCGTGTCAGCCACCGCGCCGTGCTGGAGCGGCGACCATTGGCACGGCCGCCGCGGGGGCAGGACCTGTTACTTCGGCGCGCTGGCGGCGGAAGCTGCCGGTGCACTCGCTTCCGGCGTGTGCAGCGCATCCGCGCCGTGTTTTTCGCCCGACATGTCGACCTTGTCGCCGGCTTTCATGATCACGAACAGTGCGAGCGCGGCGAAGATGACGAAGCCGACGACGATTTTCCACATGGCGGGGGGTCTCCTGGTTGTAAAGCGGTTCAAGAAAGAGGCCTCGTGCGCCATGGCACATGAAGCCTCTTTGTTCAACGGCACCGTTCGCAAACGATGCCTGCAGCGCCCTCCCCCTGTAAAGGGGTGGGCTCAATCGTTGGCGTAGATGTCGACGTCCTTGGTTTCCTTGATGAACAGCGTGCCGATCACCAGTGTGATGCCCGCGATGATGATCGGGTACCACAGGCCGTTGTACATGTTGCCGGTGCTGGCCACGATGGCGAATGCGGTGGTCGGCAGCAGGCCGCCGAACCAGCCGTTGCCGATGTGGTACGGCAGGCTCATCGAGGTGTAGCGAATGCGCGTCGGGAACATTTCCACCAGCATCGCGGCGATCGGGCCATAGACCATGGTCACCAGCAGCACCAGCCAGAACAGCAGCACCACCATCATGACCTTGTTCATCTTGGCGGGGTCGGCCTTGGTCGGGTAACCGGCCAGCTTCAGGTCGTCGGACATGACCTTCTTGAAGGAGGCGATCTCCTTGGCAGAGGCCTCGTCGAACTTCAGGTTGACCACGTTGCCCATGGGCGCCTCGACGACCTTGTCGCCAATCTTGACGCTGGCTTTGGAGCCCGGCGCGCCGGCCACATTCTCATAGCTCACCGAGTTCTGCACGAGGTAGCGCTTGGCGATGTCGCAGGAGCTCTTGAAGTCGATCTCGCGCGCCACCGGATTGCCCTGGAACGAGCAGGTGGCCGGATCGGCGGTGACCGTCACGCCAGCGGTGGCCTGGGCACGGGCCAGGTCGGGGTTGGCGGCTTCGGTCAGCATCTTGAAGACCGGGAAGTACGTGACCACGGCCAGCAGGCAGCCGGCCATGATGATCGGCTTGCGGCCGATCTTGTCGGACAGCGTGCCGAACACCACGAAGAACGGCGTGCCGATCAGCAGCGCTGCGGCGATCATCAGGTTGGCCGTCGTGTTGTCGACCTTCAATTGCTGCGTGAGGAAGAACAGCGCGTAGAACTGCCCCGAGTACCAGACCACGGCCTGGCCGGCGGTCAGGCCGATCAGTGCGAGGATCACGATCTTCAGGTTCTTCCACTGGCCGAAGGACTCGGCCAGCGGCGCCTTGGAGGTCTTGCCCTCTGCCTTCATCTTCTGGAAGGCGGGCGATTCGGACAGCGTCAGCCGGATCCACACCGAAATGCCCAGCAGAAGGATCGACACCAGGAACGGGATGCGCCAACCCCAGTCGCCGAAGGCGGCTTCACCCAGCGCCAGTCGCACGCCCAGGATCACCAGCAGGCTCAGGAACAGGCCAAGCGTGGCCGTGGTCTGGATCCATGAGGTGTAGGCCCCTCGCTTGCCGTGCGGCGCATGTTCGGCCACGTAGGTGGCTGCACCGCCGTACTCGCCGCCCAGTGCCAGGCCCTGCAGCATGCGCAGGGCGATCAGGATCACCGGCGCGGCAACGCCGATGGTGGCGTAGCTGGGCAGCAGGCCGACGATGAAGGTCGACAGGCCCATGATCAAAATGGTCACCAGGAAGGTGTACTTGCGCCCGATCATGTCGCCCAGCCGGCCGAACACGATGGCGCCGAACGGCCGCACCAGGAAGCCCGCCGCGAACGCCAGCAGCGCGAAGATGAAGGCCGCGCCCGCATCCAGACCGCTGAAGAACTGCTTGGCGATGATCGGCGCGAGCGACCCGTACAGGTAGAAGTCGTACCACTCGAACACGGTTCCCAGCGAGGACGCGAAGATGACCTTCTTCTCCTCCTGGGACATGGGCCGGGGCGCCGGGTGCGGTACGCCTCGGGAATCTAATGTGGCTGCCATTGCTTGTCTCCTAAGAATATTTGCGGTCCCTTCCGGAGACCGTGGCCCATTCTTGGAGTGGCGACTGACCCGAGCCTTGCGCCAAACTGAACCGTCGCTGACGGTTTAAGGTGAAACCCGCGCGCTGCGTTTCAGGATGCAGGAATTCAGCGCTTGCCGGGCAACAGCGAAGGCCGCTGGTCGGCGTTCGACCATTGCGGACCCTCGAACCAGGCGTCGTTCTGCACGGCCGCGCGCAACATCGCGAGCCCGTCCAGCCCCCAGAACAACCGGCCGTCGAGCTCGAACGCCGGTACGCCGAAAGCACTCGCGGCAATGGCCCGGTCGGTGTTGGCGCGCAACTGCGCGCGCGCCGCATCGCCGTTGCCGTCGCGCACCTGCGTCAGCCTTGCCGCCAGCGCGGCCAGTCGTGCCGGGTCGGCGGCGTCGGCACCACCGCGCCACACGTCGCGAAAGATCGTCTCGGCCACATGGCGGCTGATCGCACCGTCGTGCGTCGTGGCCAGCGCCAGGCGCAGGTGCGGCAGCGGGTTGTACGGATGCGAGGCCGGCAGGTCGATCGGGATGCCATGCGCATGACCGAGCCACAGCGCGTGGCGGTAGGTCCACGCGCGTTTGGCCGGGATCTGCGCCGGCGCCAGCTGGCCATGGTGCTGCACGATGGCGCCCAGCAGCACCGGCTGGTAACGCACGCTGTAGCTCAGGCCCTGGAGGGCCTCGGGCAGGTGCTCGAAGGCCAGGTAGGCATAGGGCGAAACGAAGTCGAGATGAAAGGTGACGTGCTTCATCGGTTGGTCTTTCCGGCAGGCGGGGCCAGGCCGTCGGTGTCGGTGGTGAAGCCATCGCCCCACGGGCCGTTGCGCGCACGCAGTTCGATGGCGCGCCAGACGCGGCGGCGCGTGGCGTCGTCGATGCTGCCCCAGCCGGCGATCTCGTCGAGGGTGCGAAGGCAGCCGGTGCAGAAACCTTCCGCGACGTCCATGCGACAGACCGAGACGCAGGGCGACGGCAGGTCGCGCGCCAGTGCCTGCGCGGCCACGGCGCGTGCAGCCAGCACCGTGCGCCCGTCGTCGCTCGTGCTCACACCACGTCGGCGACCGGCGCGCCGGTGAGCCGTTCGAGGTCTGCCGGCCGCAGCCGCACCACCGCATGCGGATGTCCCGCCGCCGCCCACACTTCGTCGAAGCGAAACAGCTCGCGGTCGATCAACGTGACGCTGGGCGCCAGGTGCGCGAAGGGCGACACGCCGCCGATGGAGAAACCCGTGGTGGCCTTTACGAAGGCGGCGTCGGCACGACCGAGCTTGCCGACCAGCGCCTCGACCTTCTTTTCGTCGACGCGCTTGTCACCCGAGGTCACGACCAGCACGGCCGCGTCGTCGCTCTTGCGCCGGAAGATGATGCTCTTGGCGATCTGCCCGACCGCCACGCCGAGGACGTCGGCCGCCTGCTGCGCAGTGCGCGCGGCGTCGTCGAGCATCTGCGGACTGTGGGGATGGTCCGCGTCCTGCAGGGCGCGCGCGACGCGCTGCACGCTCTCGGACAGGGGATGGAGTTCGGCACCGCACATGGTCGTCAAGGGGCCGTTGCGGCCTTCACTGAAAGAAAACGGTGATCTTAGCGATCGCTGGCAGGGGCTGCCCTGACGCTGGAACCCCGCACCACCAGTGTGCCCTCCAGCACCACCTGGCGCACCGGCCGACCGGCGTCCTGCATGCGCTGCAGCAGCAGTTCGGCGGCGGTGCGGCCGATGTCGTACGTGGGCTGGGCCACGGTGGTCACGTCGAGCGCAGGCAGCGCCGTCCAGTCGTTGTTGTCGAAGCCGGCCAGGCCGATGTCGTGCGGCGTGCGCAGGCCCGCGGCCTGGATCGCCTGCAGCGCGCCGAGCAGCAGCACGCCGTTGGTGACCAGCAGCGCATCGGGACGGTCGACGCCCGCCAGCGCATCGGTGGCGGCCTTCACCCCGGCCCGGTGCGTGGGCTCGACCCACACCGGCCGCGGCGTCAGGCCCGCAGCCGCCAGCGCCTGCGCGTAGCCCGCATGGCGCTGCTGGCCGGTGGTGCTGTGCGCACCCGCCAGCAGGACGATGCGCCGGTAGCCCGACTGCAGCAGATGCTCGGTGGCGCGGCGCGCGGCAGCCTGGTTGTCCAGCACGACCCGGTCGGCGCGCGTGCTTTCCAGCGCGCGGTCGACCAGCACCAGCGGGAACGGCAAGGCTTCGGGTCGCAGCTGCTGCAGGCCCTGCATGGTCGGCGAAAGGATCACGCCGCTGGCCTGCTCGTCGGCCATCAGTTCGAGGTACGACTGCTCCTTGGCAGGGTTCTCGTCGCTGTTGCACAGGATGAGGCGCAGCCCGTGGCGGTAGGCCACGTCTTCCACGGCCCGGCCCACATCGGTGAAGAAGGGGCTGCGGATGTCCGACACGATCAGGCCCACCAGCGACGCCCGGCGCTGACGCAACCGCCGCGCAGCCAGGTTCGGCCGGTAGGACAGGTCGGCGATCGCCTGCTCCACCCGCGTGCGCAGCGGCGCACGAACGGCATCAGGCGTGCTGAGCACCCGCGAAACGGTGGTGGTCGATACGCCGGCGCGCTGTGCGACGTCCTTGATGCTGGCCAATGGGAAGCTCCTGAAAAACGTGTCTGCAATGGTAACGATTCCAGGAAATATGTCGAATGGCAAGTCGTTGTTGATACCGAGGCGTCCGTGCTGCGCCGCATTCCTGTGCAGCGAAGCCACCTGGAATGCCATGACGCTGCTTGATTGATAAGGGTTTTCCCTTAATTTCGAGGTTCATCGGGTCCTGCAGGGTTGTCGGATGCGCAATGCCCATTTCATAATCAAGTCTGGAATCGATACCAAATTTGCAGGAGACATGACCATGTCCACCATTCCGGTCGAAGTTCGCCTGGGCGCGGCCCCCCACAACCGAGAAGACGCCGTGCGCGCTGCGGGCGCCCTGCTCGCCGAAGCCGGCCACATTCATCCGGCCTACGTCGACAGCATGCTGCAGCGTGAGAAGGCGGCCAACACCTTCCTGGGCGAAGGCCTGGCCATTCCGCACGGCATGGTGGAAGACAAGCACCTGGTGCTGCGCACCGGCCTGGCCGTGCTGCAGGTGCCGGCGGGCGTGCGCTGGGGCGACGATGCCAAGCAGGCGCGGCTGGTGGTGGCCATCGCCGCCGCATCCGACGGCCACCTGCAGGTGCTGCGCCGCCTGACCCGCGTCATGCGCGACAGCGCACTCATGCAGCGCCTGGCCACCACCACCAACCCGCAGGACATCATCGGCGCCCTGCTCGCCGACGGCCCGGCCGACGCGACGGGCGGTGCCGCCGCACTCGAAGACTTTCCGCTCGGCCGCGAGCTGTCGCTCAACTACCCGAGCGGCCTGCATGCCCGTCCGGCGGGCGAATGGGCGCGCGTGGCCGGCCGCTTCCAGGCCCGTGTGCACGTGCGCTGTGGCGACACCGTGGCCGACGCCAAGAGCGTGGCCGCGCTGCTGAGCCTGGGGGCAGCGCGCGGCGCGCAGTTGCGGCTGTCGGCACAGGGCAGCGATGCGGCTGCGGCGCTGTCCACCCTGTCGGCCACCATCGCGCGGCTGGGCGACGAGGAAAGCCGCCAGGCCGAACTGTCGGCGGCGCGCCAGGCGCAGGCCCAGGGCCTGGGCCGCGCGCTGGGCGACTGGCAACCCGCCGCACGCCACACGGTCACCGGCATCGCCGCCAGCCCTGGGCTGGTGGTGGGCACGCTGGTGCACGTCGGCGATACGGCGCTCGAGGTCGAGGACCGCTTCACCTCCGTCGCCGCCGAAGCCGCCGCACTCGACCAGGCACTGACCGCGGCGCTCGGCCAGCTGCATGCGCTGGCCGACGAGGCCCGCACCGGCGGACGTCAGGAACAGGCCGCCATCTTCACGGCGCACCAGGGCCTGCTGCAGGACGCCGAACTGCTGCAGGCCGTCAGCCGCAGCGTCGTGCAGCAGCACGGCGCCGCCTGGGCCTGGCGCCACGCCATGGCCGAACGCGTGACCGCCCAGCGCGCGCTGGCCGATGCCACGCTGGCCGCCCGCGCGGCCGACCTGCAGGACGTGGGCGAGCGCGTGCTGCGCCACCTGCTGGGCCGCGGCCAGGACGACGGCACCGGTCAGCCCGCATGGCCGGACGACGCGATCCTGCTGGCCGACGACATTTCCCCATCGATGGCCGCGCAGATCGACCCCGCCCGCGTGCGCGGCTTCTGCACGGCGCGCGGCGGCCCGACCGCGCACACCGCGATCCTGGCGCGTGCGCTGGGCCTGCCCGCCGTGGTCGCCGCCGGCCCGGCCGTGCTGCCGCCCGGCGCCGAGGGCCAAGGTGCAGGCACGCCCAGCCTGGCCGGCACCGTCGCCATCCTCGACGGCTACCGCGGTCGCCTGTACGTGGCGCCCAGCGAGATCGCGCTGGTCGAGGCGCGCACGCACATCGCCCGGCTGGCCCGCCTGCAGGAAGAGGAAGCCCGTTCGCGCCAGTTGCCCGCCACCACCACCGATGGCCACACCGTGGAAATCGCGGCCAACGTGAACCGTGCCGACCAGGCCGTGAAGGCGCTGGAAGCCGGGGCCGAGGGCGTGGGCCTGATGCGCACCGAGTTCCTCTTCCTCGAACGCGACACCGTGCCCGACGAGGAAGACCAGTACCAGGCCTACCGGGCCATGGTCGAGGCCCTGCACGGCCTGCCGCTGGTAGTCCGCACGCTGGACATCGGCGGCGACAAGAAGGTGCCGCACCTGGACCTGCCGGTCGAGGAGAACCCCTTCCTCGGCGTGCGCGGTGCGCGGCTCGCGTTGCGTCGCGACGACCTGCTCGTGCCGCAGCTGCGCGCGCTGTACCGCGCCGCGAAGCACGGCCCGATCCAGGTCATGTTCCCGATGATCAGCACGGTGGAAGAGGTGCGCACCCTGCGCGCGCGCATGGAAGCCGTTCGCATCGAACTCGACGCACCCGTGGTGCCGGTCGGCATCATGATCGAGGTGCCTTCGGCCGCGCTGCTGGCCGACCGGCTGGCTGCGCACGTGGACTTCTTCTCCATCGGCACCAACGACCTGACCCAGTACACGCTGGCCGTCGACCGCCAGCATCCCGAACTGGCCGGCATGGCCGAGAGTCTGCACCCCGCGGTGCTGCGCCTGGTCGAACGCACCGTGGCCGGCGCGCGCCAGCACGGCCGCTGGGTCGGCGTGTGCGGTGGACTGGCAGGCGAGCCCCTGGGCGCCGCGCTGCTGGTGGGCCTGGGCGTGAACGAACTGAGCATGAGCACCAGCGACATCAGCACCGTGAAGGCGCTGCTGCGCAGGCATTCGCTGGCCGAGCTGCAAGACCTGGCGCGGCGCGCGCTGGACGTGGACACCGCCGACGAAGTGCGCGCCCTGGGCGCGGCGCTGCGCCCGACGGACGCCTGATGCAACCGAAAGCGACCGCACCGATGCCACACCAGCCCGACGCCATGAACGCCACCCCGCCCGCGCCGCCCTCCGGGCCTGCACGCATCTTCACCATCACGCTCAACCCGGCCATCGACCACACCGTGCGCGTCGCCGCGCTCATTCCCGGCGACGTGCACCGCGCCCAGGGCCAGCAGGTCGAAGCCGGTGGCAAGGGCGTCGGCGTGGCCGCCGTGCTGGCCGCGCTGGGCCAGCCCGTGACGGCCTGCGGCTGGCTGGGCGCGGACAACGATGCCGTCTTCCGCGATGCCTTCGCGGCGCGCGGCATCGACGACGGCATGCTGCGCCTGCCCGGCAGCACCCGCACCAACATCAAGATCGCCGACGCCGCGCGCGGCGACACGACGGACATCAACCTGCCCGGCCTGGCGCTGTCGCCCGAAGAACTGGCCCACGCCGAGGCCGACCTGCTGGCCTCGCTCGCACGGCGCGTGCGGCCAGGCGACTGGTGCGAGCTGGCGGGCAGCCTGCCGCCCGGCGCCGATACGGCGGTGTGGGAGCGCATCGCGCGCGCACTGGCGGCACGCGGTGCGCACATCGCCATCGACACCGGCGGCGCCGTGCTGCTGCAGTTGCTGCGTCACCTGGCCGACCCGACGCGTGGCGCCGCGGTGCCCGTGGCTTTCGTCAAGCCGAACCGGGCCGAGCTCGAAGAGCTGTCGGGCCATGCGTTGCCGACCCTGGCCGACGTGGCTACCGCGGCCCAGGCGCTGTGTCGTGACCACGGCGTGCGCCAACTGGCGGTGTCGCTGGGTGGCGATGGTGCGGTGATCGCCACGGCCGATGGCTGCTGGCAGGCCGCCGCGCCCCGGGTGCCGGTGGCCACCACCGTGGGCGCGGGCGACGCGCTGGTGGCAGGCACGCTCGCCGCCCTCGCCCAAGGTCGACCGATGCCCGACGCCGCCACTTTCGGCATGGCCTGCGCGGCGGCGCGCATCCAGCGCATCGCCCCCGGCCTGCCGCCGCGCAGCGAGGTGGACGCGCTGGCGGCCGCCATCGCCGCCGTGCCGTTGTAACCCCCGATTCAGGAGATAGATCCATGGCCCAACTCATCGCCATTGCCGCGAGCCAGGCTGGCCCGGCGCACAGTTTCATGGTGGCCGAGGCGCTGCGCGCTGCAGCCACCACGCTCGGTCACCGCATCGCGCTCAGCGTGCACAGCAGCCTGGGCACCCAGGGCGGCTTCAGCGACACCGAACTCGCGCGCGCCAGCGCCGTCATCGTGGCGGCCGACATGCGCATCGACCGCCAGGAACTGCTGGGCACGGTCGCTGCGCCCGTGCACGAAGCATCGCCGGCCGCCGTGCTGGCCGACGCCACGCGGGTGGTGCGCGAGGCGCTCGCGCTGGCGGGCGTGGCGGTCGATGCCGCACCGCGCGCACCGGCTGCGGCGGTTGCCGCCCATTCAGGCGCCACGGCGGCAGGTGCAGCGGCAGGGCCGCTGCGCATCGTCGCCATCACGTCCTGCCCCACCGGCGTGGCACACACCTTCATGGCCGCCGAGGCGCTGGAGCAGGGCGCCAAGGCGCTGGGCTACACGATCAAGGTCGAGACCCAGGGCTCGGTGGGCGCGCAGAACACGCTGCAACCCGACGATATCGCCAACGCCGACCTGGTGGTGATCGCCGCCGACACGCAGGTCAACCGCGACCGCTTCGCCGGCAAGCGCCTGTACGCGACCGGCACCAAGGCGGCCATCCACGATGCGGCGGCGGTGTTCGCGCAGGCCGAGGCCCAGGCCGCAGTGTGGGGCGCGGGCAAGGACGCCGCGGCCACCTCGGCCGGCGCATCGAGCGCACCGACTTCAGGGGCGCCACAGCGCGAATCCGTCAGCGTCTACAAGCACCTCATGACGGGCGTCTCCTTCATGCTGCCCTTCGTGGTGGCGGGCGGCCTGCTCATCGCGCTGGCCTTTGCGCTGGGCGGCATCTACGTCTACGACGACGCGCACAAGGGCACGCTGGGCTGGGTGCTGTTCCAGGTCGGCGCCAAGGCGGGCTTCGCGCTCATGCTGCCCGCGCTGGGCGGCTACATCGCCTACTCCATCGCCGACCGGCCGGGCATCGCGCCCGGGATGATCGGCGGCATGCTGGCAGGCACCGTGGGCGCGGGCTTCCTGGGTGCGATCGCGGCCGGCTTCATCGCCGGCTACAGCGTGAAGCTGCTCAACCGCTGGATCCGGCTGCCGCGCGGGCTGGAAGGCCTGAAGCCCGTGCTGCTGCTGCCGTTGCTGGGGGCAGCCATCGTCGGGGTGCTGATGATGATGGTCATCGGCACGCCGATGGCCGCGGTGATGGGCGCGCTGACCGAATGGCTCAAGGGCCTGCAGACCGGCAGCGCCGTGCTGCTGGGCGTGGTGCTCGGCGGCATGATGGCCGTCGACATGGGCGGGCCGGTGAACAAGGCGGCCTATGTGTTCTCCACCACGCTGATCGCCAGCGGCGTGGCATCGCCGATGGCCGCCGCCATGGCCGCGGGCATGACGCCGCCGCTGGGCATTGCGCTCGCATGCTGGGTGTTCAGGAGCCGGTTCACGGCAGAGGAACGCGAAGCATCCAAGGCGACCGCCGTGCTCGGGCTGGCCTTCATCACCGAAGGTGCGATTCCGTTCGTGGCACGCGATCCACTGCGCGTCATCCCGGCCTGCGTGCTGGGTTCGGCCGTGGCCGGCGGCCTGTCGATGGCCTGGAACATCGGCCTGCAGGCACCGCACGGCGGCGTGTTCGTGCTGGCCATTCCGAACGCGGTGAACCACGTGCTGCTGTACGCGGCCGCCATCGTGGCCGGCTCGGTGGTGACCACCGTGGCGCTGGGCCTGTTCAAGAAGCGCCTGCCCGCGGCAGCGATGTGATCAGGCGGCCGGCGCGCGCTTGGCCAGCAGGGCCCTCGCGACGCGCGAGTCGGTCTTGCGGCCCAGCGCGTCGCTGATGTAGACGCCGGCGTCGATCAGCCGGTCGAGGTCGATGCCAGTCTCGATGCCCATGCCGTGCAACAGGTAGACCACGTCCTCGGTCGCAACGTTGCCGGTCGCGCCCTTGGCGTACGGGCAGCCGCCGAGGCCGGCGGACGATGACTGGAAGTTCCACACGCCGAGTTCGAGCGCAGCGAGGGTGTTGACCAGCGCCTGGCCGTAGGTGTCGTGGAAATGCCCCGAGATGTCGTCGACCCCGAAGTGCGCCAGCGTGGCCTCCATCGCAGCCTGCACCTTGCGCGGCGTGCCCACGCCGATGGTGTCGGCCACATCGACGCGCTGCACGCCGATGCCCTTCATGAGTTGCGCAAGGTAGCCCACCTTGGCTGGCGCGATCTCGCCTTCGTACGGGCATCCCACCGTGCACGACATCGCGCCGCGCACACGGATGCCCTTCTCGCGCGCCGCCGCGACCACCGGCGCGAAGCGCTCGATGCTCTCGGCGATGGAGCAGTTGATGTTGCGCTGGCTGAAGGCCTCGCTGGCCGCGCCGAAGACCACGATCTCGTCGGGCCATTCGTTGCGCGGCGCAGCAATGGCGGCCTCAAAGCCCTTCATGTTGGGCGTGAGCACCGAGTAGGTCACGCGCGGATTGCGACGGATGCCGTGCATCACCTCCGCGTTGTCGGCCATCTGCGGCACCCACTTCGGGCTGACGAAGCTGGTCACCTCGATGGCCGTGAGGCCGGCGTCCTGCAGGCGGTGCACCAGCTCGATCTTCACGGCCGCAGGCACGGGTTGCTTTTCGTTCTGCAGGCCGTCGCGCGGGCCGACGTCGACGATCTCGACCCTGGAGGGGTATTTCATGGTTGTCTCTCGCTTCGCTGTGGGAAGGAATGCCGCCCTCGATTGTCGGCCTGTGCGCAAGAACCTGCGCGCCGCGCGGTCGGCCCAGCGGTGGCAATCCCTGCCAGCACGGTTGCAAATGCCGACAGCCGCTACGCCTTGGCGTCGCCGCGCTCCAGCAGGCTGGTGCGAAACGCCACCTTGCGCACGATGGCCGAAAACGCGCGTGTGGCCGGCGACTCGCGCGCCGGTGGCGACCACAGCATGCCCGGCGTGCGCACGGGTGTCGGGCTTTCCAGGCGAACGATGGCCAGCCCGGCATTCGGCTGCACCGCATTGGCGGCCACGATCGCGGCGAGCCGCGTCTTGGCGACCAGGCCCATGATCGGCGCCAGCGCATTGATCTCGGCCACCACCTGCGGCTCGGCCCCGCAGGAGCGGAAGCACTCGTCGAGCATCTGGCGCGTGGCGAAGCTCGCGGGCAACAGAACCATTGGCAGGCGGTGCAGCTCGACCATGCGCACGCGCTTGCGACGCGCCAGCGGATGGCCTTGCGCCACCACCAGCACCATCTCCTCGTTGTAGAGCGGCTCGAACTGCAGCGCCCCCGGCGCCGCCGGCCGGTAGGCGATGCCCAGGTCCAGCGTGCCCTGCTGCAGCCGCTGCGCGATCAGGTCGGCTGCGAGCTCTTCCACCACCACGCGCACGCCCGGGTAGCGCGGCTGGAAGGCGGCGATGCAATCGGGGATGAAGCCCAGGTTGAAGGTCGGCGTCGAGCCGATGCGCAGCTCGCCCGACACCTCCTTCGGGTCTTCGCGGAGGGCGCCGAGCCCGCGGTCGATTTCCTGCAGCGCCCGCGTGGCGTGGTGCAGGAAGGCCTCGCCCGACTCGGTCAGCGCCACGCGCTTGCCGCTGCGGTCGAAGAGCTGCGTGCCCAGCTCGTCCTCCAGCTGCTTGATCTGGTGCGACAGCGTGGACTGCGTGACGTGCAGCCGCTCTGCCGCGCGCGTGAAGTTGAGCGAGCCCGCCAGGGTGCTGAAGTAGCGCAGGTGCCGCAGTTCCATGGGTGTCTCCGGAAGCCGTGGCTCTGGAGGCCACGATCGATGCCGTCGATGGTATCCATGAAAAACCATCATTGTGAAAAACCACCCGGCTTCCCTAGAGTCCGCAGTCAGCCCCTCGATGGGCGAACGAACACAGGAGACAACGCGTTGCAAAAAGTCCTCAGCGGCATCAAGGTGCTGGAGCAAGGCACGTTCATCACCGGCCCGGCCGCCGGCATGTTCCTCGCCGACCTGGGTGCGGAGGTGATCAAGGTCGAGCAGCCCGGCAGCGGCGACCCGTTCCGCGCCTTCCGCGGCGGCCTCTACAGCCCGCACTTCCAGACCTACAACCGCAACAAGCGCAGCATCACGCTCAACCCGAAGCTGCCGGACGACGCGGCCGTGTTCGACGAGCTGGTGAAGGAATCGGACGTCTACATCCAGAACTTTCGTCCCGGTGCGGCAGAGCGGCTAGGGGCCGGTGCGGCACGACTGCGCGGCCTGAACCCACGGCTGGTGTACTGCGCCATCAGCGGCTTCGGCCAGACCGGCCCGGCCGCCGGTCGCCCGGCCTACGACACCGTGGCCCAGGCGGCCAGCGCCTTCCTCAAGCTCTTGGTCAACCCGGCCAACCCGCGCGTGGTCGGCCCGGCGGTGGCCGACGCGATGACCGGCTTCTACGCGGCCTACGGCGTGATGGGCGCGCTGGTGGAGCGTGGCCGCACGGGCGTCGGGCGTACGGTGGAGGTGTCGATGCTCGAGGCGATGTGCCACTTCAACCTCGACGCGTTCACGCACTACTTCTCCGAGAACGAAATCATGGGTCCGTTCAGCCGGCCCAGCGTGTCGCAGTCGTACGTGCTCGAGTGCGCCGACGGGCTGTGGATCGCGCTGCACATGTCGTCGCCCGAGAAGTTCTGGCAAGGCCTGGCCAACGCCATCGAGCGGCCCGACCTGTTCCAGGACCCGCGCTTCGCCAACCGCGAAGGCCGCATCGCGCACCAGACCGACATGATCGCCCTGCTCGACGGCCTGTTCCGCGCGCGCACCCGCGCCGACTGGTGCGCGCGGCTCGAAGCCGAGGACGTGCCGCACGCGCCGATGTACGACACGCGCGAAGCCATGGAAGACCCGCAGGCGCGGCATCTGCAGCTCGAGGTGAGCGCGCCGCATCCAGAAGGCGGTGAGTGGCGCACCATCCGCTCGCCCGTGAGCTTCGACGGTGAACGCCCGCTCGACGTCACGGCACCGCCCACGCTCGGCGCCGACAACGACAGCATCGTCGAGCCGCTGCGACGGCGGTTGCGCGAAGCCTGAGACGCATCCCAAAAATAACGGAGACAAGCCCCATGACCCCCTCGAACGAAAACGAACTCACCCAGGCCGCGCTGCACCGACTGGAAGGCGCGCCCGACCCGCGCTTCGCGGAAATCATGCGATCGCTGATCACCCACCTGCATGCCTTCGTCCGCGAGGTCGACCTGCGGCCGGACGAATGGATGGCCGGCATCGAGTTTCTCACCGCCACCGGCCAGACTTGCAGCGAAAAACGACAGGAGTTCATCCTGCTGTCGGACACGCTCGGCGCCTCGATGATGGTCGTGATGCTCGACCAGCTGCGCGCGGCACGCGACGCGAAGCAAGCAGGCGCCACCGGCGACCTGCCCGTGACGCCGACCACCGAAGCGACGGTGCAGGGCCCCTACTACTGGGCCGGCGCGCCGGAGATGCCCTGCGGCGCGGACATCGCCCAGGGCACGCCCGGCGAGCCGACCTTCTACAGCGGCCGTGTCACCGACACGCGTGGCCAGCCGATCGCTGGCGCGCTGCTCGACATCTGGTCGGGCGACGGCGAAGGCGTGTACGACATGCAGGTCGAGGGCGCCGGCATGGCCGCGCGCGCGCGCATTCGCACCGACGCCGAGGGCCGCTACTGGTTCTGGTCGATCAAGCCCTCGTACTACCCGGTGCCGGTGGACGGGCCGGTGGGCCGCATGCTGGCCGGCATCAACCACCACCCGAACCGGCCGGGCCACATCCACATGATGGTGTCGGCACCGTCGCACGTGCCGGTGACCACCCACCTCTTCGTGGCTGGCAGCCCCTACATCGACTCCGACGCGGTGTTCGGCGTGCGGCCCAGCCTGATCGTCGACTTCGAGTCGCACCCCGCGGGCCGAGCGCCCGACGGCCGCGCACTGGACACGCCCTATTGGTCCGCGCACTACGACTTCCACCTGCAACCCACGGCCGCCTGAGCGCGCCGAGAAGCCACCAAGAGACACCATGAAGATCGGCAAATCCACCGTCCCGCGCACCGCCATCTGCACGTCGAACGAACACACCATCGTCGTGCGCGGCGAAGACCTGTGCAACGACCTGATCGGCCACGTCAGCTTCGCCGACTACTTCTTCCTGCTGCTGACCGGCAAGCGTCCCGATGCGACCTGCAGCGCCGTGCTCAATGCCACGCTCGTCGCCATCGCCGAGCACGGCCTGGTGCCGAGCGTGCAGGCCAGCCGCATGACCTACGCCGCCGCGCCCGACGCGCTGCAGGGCGCGGTGGCCGCGGGCATCCTGGGCTGCGGCTCGGTGATCCTGGGCGCGTCGGAAACGGCAGGCCGGCTCTTCACCGAGGTCGCGGCCCGCGTCGATGCAGGCGAGGCGCTCGACGATGTCGCGGCCGACGTCATCCGCACGCTGAAGGCCGAGCGCCGCTCGGTTCCCGGCTACGGCCATCCGCTGCACAAGAGCAACGACCCGCGCGTCGACCGGCTCATCGCCGTCGCGACCGAGGCCGGTGCCGACCTGCGCTTCGTGCGCATCGCACAAGCCATCGAGCGCGTGATCCCCGGCATCGTCGGCAAGGAACTGCGGCTGAACGTCTCGGCCGCCATTCCGGCCGTGCTGCTGGGCGTGGGATTTCCAGTGGCGTCTCTGCGCGGCGTGCCGATCCTCGCGCGCACCGCGGGGCTGATCGCGCACCTGGCCGAAGAGGCCGAGACACCCAGCGGCTTCGCGCTGTCGTACCAGGCCACGCGCGAGCTGCAGTACGACGGCCAGGTGCCCGACGGTTTCGGGGCGCAGCCATGAAGCGCCGCACGGTGCTGGCCAACGCCCTGTTGGCAGCAGGCACGACCTGCACGGCCGCATGGGCGCAGCCCAACGCACGCACGCTCAAGCTGGTCGTGCCCTTCGGTGCGGGCACGTCGACCGACATCGTCGGGCGCATCATGGCGGATGCGCTGGGCCGCCAGCTGGCGCAGTCGGTCATCGTCGAGAACAAGCCCGGCGCAGGCGGTGCGATCGGCAGCGAGCAGGTCGCCCGGTCGACACCCGACGCGCAGACGCTGCTGGTGGGCACCGTGGGCACGCACGCCATCAACCCCACGCTCTACAAGCGCCTGCCCTACCAGCCACTGCGCGACTTTGTGCCGCTGGGCTTCATCGGTGCAACGCCCACGCTGCTGGTGGTGCCAAGCGCATCGCCCTGGAAGAACGTGGCCGACCTGCGCCAGACGGCTGGCGACGCCGCGGTGAGCTTTGCGTCCGCGGGCAATGGCACTTCGGGGCATCTGGCCGGTGAACTGTTGAACGTGCGCCTGGGCAAGCGCTTCGTGCACGTGCCCTACCGCGATGGTGCGCAGGCCATGACCGAGCTGGTGGCCGGCAACGTGCAGTTCATGTTCTATCACCCGGCCGCCGTGCTGCCGCAGGTGCGCGCCGGCCGCCTGCGTGCGCTGGGCGTGTCCGGTGCCAGGCGAAGTGCGGCAGCGCCCGACGTGCCGACGTTGATCGAGCAGGGCGTGCCCGAATTCGACCTCGTCGCCTGGTTCATGCTGTACGCGCCCAGCGCGATGCCCGTCGACCAGCGCGATCGGCTGCGCGAGGCCACGCGCCAGGTGCTGGCCCAGGCCGACGTGCGAGAGAAGCTGTCGCAGCAAGGCATCGAGCGTGTCGAGATGACACCGGCACAGCTCGATGCCTTCGCCGCGAGCGAGATCACCAAATGGGGAGAAGCGGTGCAGCGCTCCGGCGCGCAGATCGACTGAACGCCTCACCGAACAACCCACCGACGATTTTCAAACAACGAGCGGGCGCCGCCCGCCAACCGGAGACAGACATGCTTTCGAAACCAATCCAATGGCTGGCAGGGCTCTGCCTGGGCTTGGCCTGCACCCTGGCCACCGCGCAGTCCGCACCATGGCCGAGCAAGCCACTGCGCGTGGTCGTGGGCTTTGCGCCGGGCACGCCGCCGGACATCTTTGCTCGGCTTTACGGCGACTACGTGTCCAGGCAGCTCGGCGTGCCGGTGCTGATCGACAACAAGCCTGGCACGGCGGGGAACCTGGCAGCGGACACGGTTGCCAAAGCACCAGCCGATGGCCACACCTATCTCTACAACCTGTCGACCGGCTTCACGATCAACCCGTACATCTACACCAAGCTGCCGTACGACCCACAGAAAGACTTCGTGCCCGTGGCGACCACGATGCGCCAGGGGCTGGTGCTCATCGCACCGGCGAACTCGCCCTTCAAGAACGTGAAGGACCTGGTGGCGGCAGCCAAGGCCAAGCCGGGCACCATCTCGCATGCGTCCTACGGCGCAGGCAGCCCATCGCACCTGATCGTCGAGTGGCTCAAGGACGAAACCAAGACCGAGATGCTGCACGTGCCCTATCGCGCCAGCCCGGTGGCCGACCTGATCGGTGGCCAGGTCGACACGCTGATGGAACCGATCGCGACCGGCTATCCGTTGATCAGCGGCGGCCGAGTGAATGCGCTGGCGTACTCGGGCGAAACGCGACACCCCGCGATGCCCGAGGTGCCCACGCTGTCGGAGGTGGTGCCGGGCCTCACGATGATGTCGTGGCACGGCATCTGGGCCCCTGCGGCAACGCCCGCGCCCATCGTCGCCAGATTGAACGCGCTGATGGTCCAGGCCAGCAAGGACCCCGATCTGCAAAAGCGCATCCGCGATCTCAACAGCGAGCCGCTGGGCCTCACGCAGGCCGAGATGACGGCGATGGTCCGGCGCGACGCCGACATCTACAGCCGCATCGTGAAGGCCAAAAACATCCGGGTGGATTGACGCGCGGCGCCTTGCGTCGAGCTAGTAGCCGCGCCCCGCGTCCACCACGCCCGGCAGGCTTTCCAGCGATGCACCCGCCTCGACCGCGAGGATCTTGCGTGCGATCTGCGCAATCGATTCTTCGCGCAGCGTGCGGGCCGATGCATGCGGCGTGACCGTGACCTTGGGATGTGCCCAGAACGGGTGCGTGGGTGCGAGCGGCTCCTGTTCGAACACATCGAGCGTGGCACCCGCCAGCTGGCCTTCGTCGAGCAGCGCGATCAGGTCGGCCTCGACCAGGTGCGCACCCCGCGCGACATTGATGACGTAGCCGCCGGGCTGGCCGCCATTGAGCTTTTGCAGCGTCTCTCGGCGCATCACGCCCTGCGTCCGGGGTGTGAGCGGCAACAGGCAGACCAGCACCCGGCTGGCAGCCAGGAAGTCGTCGAACTGCTCGGCGCCCGCGAAGGTGCGCACCCCGTCGACCGACTTGGGCGACCGGCTCCATCCGTTGACCGGAAAATCGAAATGCGCCACTGCCCTGGCCACGCGTTCGCCGAGCACGCCAAGGCCCATCACGCCGACCGGAAAGTCGGTGCGCGAACGGGGCTTTCGGTAACCCCAGCGGTGCGCTCGCGCGTCGTCTTCATAGCCGTCGAATTCGCGGAAGTGGCGAATGAGCGCATGGCACACGTACTCGGCCATCTGCACCGACATGCCGGCATCGTCGAGTCGCACGATACGCGCCTGGGGCGGCAGCGTCAGCTTCAGCAAGGCATCGACGCCCGCGCCGATATTGAAGATGCCGCGCAAGGCGGGCTGCTGATCGAGGAAGGATTGCGGCGGCGCCCACACGACGGCATGGTCGGCGGCAGGGGCATCGGCAGTCCAGGGCTCGATGTCTGCACCGGGCAAGGCCGCGCGCAGGCCAGCGACCCAGGGCTCGGGGCGGTTGTCGGTGAGGTAGACGGTGATTCGCATGGTGCGAATCTTAGTCGCGCCGTGCGTCGCTGGCCGTTGCGCGCGCCTTGCGGCGGCGCCATTTCCCAGCGCACCAGCGCACCAGCGCGCCCACGGGCAGCACCACGATCACGAACCACGGAAGCACGGCCGCCACGAAGGTGATGAGGCTGGCCACACTCTCTGCGAGCACCGCGCCGGCATTGCGCAGCGCCTGCATCATCGGGTTGTAGTTGCCGGCGTTGCCTGCGAGTTCGCGCTTGGGGGTGAACTCGATCTGCAGGTGCTGCTTGCTGGTTTGCTGTGCCAGCACCTTGCGCTGCGCGGCCACGGCGTCGAGTTCGGCCTGCGTGTCCGACAGCGTGCGCTGGATGGCCAGAAGGTCGGCCATGGTGCGCTTGGTGACGGTGTCGCCCAGCATCACGCGCAGGCTGTCGCGAAACTCGGTGCGGTTGCGAATGCGCGCTTCGACGTCGATCACCTCCGCGGTCTTGTCATCGCTGTTCGTGGTGTGCGACACCACGGTCGCCACGCCCGCCAGTCCGCCGAGCAGGCGGTCGACGTCCGTCGGCAGCACGCGCATTTCAAGCTGCGCACCGCCGGGCTGCTGCGGCGTTTCACGCAGCAGCGACGAAGACAGCACCTCGCATTGCAAGGTGCCGCAGAGGTCGCGCACCTTGCCCCATGCGTCGGCCAGTTGCGCCGCCGGCACTTCGACCCGCAGGTCCTGCCGCACGGCCAGAAAGCGTGGCGCCGCCTCGGTGCCGGATGGCTCCGAAGCGTCGGCGCCAGCGGCCTCCTGCGCCGGTGCGCGCTTGTGCATGGCACCGGAGAGCGCCATCGGTGCGGGAGGAGGAGGGGGAGCGACAGCTTCGGAGGGCTCACCGCCCTGGCGCCCGCGTTCGCAGGCGCTGAGCGCGAGGGCGGCGAAAAGTGCCAGCAGCGTGGCGCCGGTGGCGGAACGCAGAGAAAAGGATCGGCGATGCGTCATGGTGTCCCTGTTGATGCGAAGGCTCAAGCGGCGGCGGCCATTCTCAACAGTTCGTCGCCCTCGGTCACCTGCTCTCCCGGCGCGAACATCAGTTCTTCGACCGTGCCGTCGGCCGGCGCGGCGATGGTGTGCTCCATCTTCATCGCCTCCATCACCGCCAGCGGCTGGCCCTTGGCGACCTTGTCGCCCGCCTTGACGGCGAAGGAGACGACCTTGCCCGGCATCGGCGCCGTGAGGCGCCCGCCTTCGGCCTGGCTGTCGCCAGCGTGCGCGAGGCGGTCGATGGCGGCGATGCGTGTGGCACCCTGGTCGGCGAACACGTGCGCGGCGCCCTGGCGCTCGTACACGTCGAGCGTGTGGCGTGCGCCGTTGAAGGACAGCTCGATCTGCCCGTCCGGCAGGCGCCCGATCAGGAGCGGACCACGCACGCCGCCCACATCAAGCGTCAGCGCGCCGTCGTGCAGGTAGCGCAGCGTGGCGGTCTGCGTCTCGCCGCGGAACTCGAAGGCGAAGATGCGCGCCGTGGTGCCCAGCGAGCGCCAGCCGTCACGCTGGCTGAACGGGTCGGGCGTGCCGGTGGCACGTTCGTCGAGCAGCGTGCGCGCGATCGATGCGGCCGCGGCCTGCGGCAGGCCGAGCGGCTCGCGGTCGAACAACACGGCGCGCTCGCGCTCGATCAGCGCGGTGTCGAGGTTGGCTTTGGCGAACGAGTCGGTGGCGAGGATGCCGCGCAGGAACTGCACGTTGGTCTGCACGCCGACGATGTGCGTCTGCGCCAGGGCCGCGTCGAGCCGGGCCAGCGCCTCGTCGCGCGTCGCGCCGTGGACGATCAGCTTGGCGATCATCGAATCGTAGAAGGGCGATATCTCGCCGCCCTCGCGTACGCCGTCGTCGATGCGCACTGCACTGCGTTCGAACGCGGACGCCTGCGGCTTGCGATACACCTGCAGCGTGCCGGTAGCGGGCAGGAAGTTGTTGTCGGGGTTCTCGGCGCAGATGCGCGCCTCGATGGCGTGGCCGTGGATCTTCAGCTCGCTTTGCTTGAGCGGCAGCGGTTCGCCCGAGGCCACGCGCAGTTGCCATTCGACCAGGTCGAGGCCGGTGATGGCTTCTGTGACGGGATGCTCGACCTGCAGGCGCGTGTTCATCTCCATGAAGAAGAAGTTCATCGCGCCGCCGTCGCGCTGCTCGACGATGAATTCCACCGTGCCCGCGCCGACGTACTTCACCGCCTTGGCCGCAGCCACCGCGGCCGCGCCCATCTCCGCGCGCATTGCTTCGGTCATGCCCGGCGCCGGCGCTTCTTCCAGCACCTTCTGGTGGCGCCGCTGCACCGAGCAGTCCCGCTCGAACAGGTAGACGCAGTCGCCGTGCGTGTCGCCGAAGACCTGGATCTCGATGTGGCGCGGGCGCTGCACATACTTCTCGATCAACACTGCGTCGTCGCCGAAGCTGTTGATCGCTTCGCGCTGGCACGACGCGAGCGCCGCCGCGAAATCTCCCGACTGCTCGACAGCGCGCATGCCCTTGCCGCCACCGCCCGCGCTGGCCTTGATGAGCACCGGGTAGCCAATGCGGTCGGCCTCGCGCTGCAACAGCTCCGGGTCCTGGTCGTGGCCGTGGTAGCCGGGCACCAGCGGCACGCCGGCCTTCTCCATCAGCTGCTTCGACTCGGCCTTCAGGCCCATGGCCTTGATGGCCGACGGCGGCGGGCCGATGAAGACCAAGCCCGCGTCGGCGCAGGCCTGCGCGAACTCCTCGTTCTCGCTCAGGAAGCCGTAGCCGGGATGGATCGCCTCGGCGCCCGTAGCCTTGGCGGCCTCGAGGATCTTTTCCCAGCGCAGGTAGCTGTCCTTGGGCGCGCTGCCGCCGATGTACACCGATTCGTCGCAAGCGCGCACGTGGTTGGCGTTCGCGTCGGCGTCCGAGTAAACGGCGACGGTGCGGATGGCCATGCGGCGCGCCGTAGCCGCCACGCGGCAGGCGATCTCGCCACGGTTGGCGATGAGGATCTTCTTAAACATGGGGAGGGTCTCCGGGAGCGTTCTTGGTCTTGAATGAGAAAGCGGACTGCACGCCCGGGTCGGGCTTGCCACTGAAGATGCGGGTGACGCGGTTCACCAGCCCGCGCAGGAAGCGCCAGCTCTTGCGGATCAACCAGACGCTGAGGATCAGTACGAGCACGAAGAGCACGACGAACACCAGCGGATGTGCGACCGCGAGCCACAGCCCCGCGGGCACCATGCTGTCTTCGACCAGCGACGCGCCGACGTTGCTGAAGGGCTCGGGCGAGGTGTTGATGGCCGCGCGTGTCGTTGCCTTCGCCGCATGGGCCGTGGCCGCGAAGCCACCGCCCAGCAGTGCGGCGACCAGCGCCATCACCGCATGGTCACCGCCGAACACGCCGGCCGCAAGCGCCGCGCCCGCCGGGATGCGGATGACGGTGTGCACCATGTCCCAGAGCGAATCGAGCCCCGGGATCTTGTCGGCGAAAAACTCGATGAACACCATGAACCCGCTGACCGCCAGCACCACCGGGTTGGCCAGCAAATGCAGGCCGCTGGGCAAGGGCACCCAACCGAAGTAGCCGGCCAGGCCGGTCAGCAGCACGACGAGGTAGAGGCGCACGCCGCTGGCCCAGCCAAGGGCCGCGGCCAGCGCGAGCAGTTGGGGCATGTCGAGTTCGGGCATGTTCAGCTCAGTTCAGCCACGACGGCTTTCGCTTCTGCAGGAAGGCCTGCACGCCCTCTCGGCCTTCGTCGCTGGCGCGGATGTCGGCGATGCCTTCGACGGTCTTGGCGATCAGGGCATCGTCGATCTCGCGGCCGGTCACGTCGGCCAGCAAGGTCTTGCACGCACGCACGGCGGCAGGGCTTGCGCCCGTCAGCGCCTTGAGCAGTTCGTCGACCTTGGCATCCAATGCGTCGGCCGCGACAACTTCATGCACGAAGCCGATGCGGTGCGCCTCGGCGGCGGTAAAGCGCTCCGCCGTCAGGAAGTAGCGCTGCGATGCACGCGCCCCCATCGCGCGGATCACGTAGGGGCTGATGGTCGCGGGGATCAGGCCGATCTTCACTTCGCTCAAGCAGTACCAGGCAGTGTCCACGCTCACGGCCATGTCGCAGGCCGCGACCAGCCCCATGCCGCCAGCGTACACGTCGCCCTGCACGCGCGCGATGGTCGGCTTGGAGCACTCGGCGATGGTGCGCAGCATGTCGGCCAGCTTGCCTGCGTCGGCGAGGTTCTCGTCGCGCGTGTAGTCGGCCATGCGGCGCATCCAGTTCAGGTTGGCGCCGGCGCAGAAGGCGGGGCCGTTGGCGCCGAGCACGATGGCCTTGACTTGCGATGCATTGCCCGCTTCGACGAAGGCCTGCGTCAGCTCGGCGATGACCGTGTCGTCGAAGGCGTTGCGGGTGTCGGGCTGGTCGAGCCAGATGCGGGCCACCGCGCCTTCGAGGGTGAGCTTGAGTTTGGTGAAGGTCATGTCAATACTGAAGGTTTCTGAAGCGTTCGTTCGTTCGGGGCGCGTGCACAGGGCGCCGGGTACTTCCCTCCGCTCATGTCCCCCGCCTTCGGCTCCTCCTTTACTTCGCTGCGGGAAGCACCCGGCGCCCTGCCCACGTGGACGCAGTCGTGGTGCATCGTCGATGAACCACCGACTCGCGCCAGGCTCACGTCGATGGCGTGCTCCCCGCAGCGAAATAAAGGAGGAGCCGGCAGCCGAAGGCTGACGGCGGGGGACATTCGCGGAGGGGAGTACGCCGTCGGCGTGAGCCCGTCCCAGGTATCGTCTTGCTTCCGAATGGGCCTTCATGCGCGTCCCGCTTCAAGTTGCAGAAGACTGGCCCAGTCGAGCGACGGGCCAGGATGACCCATTGCCGTCACGCCCGCGGTGATCTGGCCGCGGTGGTGGGTCGCGTGGTTGAACACGTGGCCAAGGGCCGGCGCAAAGGGAATGCGCGCGGCCACGCCGTCGCTGCGGGTGTAGACCAGATCACCGTCCAGTCGCGTGGCGTCCATCGTTTCGACCCACGGCACCCAGCGGTCTACCGCCGCCGCCAGCGCGGCGCAAAGCTCGGCACGATCGGTGTGAAGTTCGGCGTCGAGCGCGATGCGCGGAGCGGCGCTCTCGGCGAAGCGTGGGTACCAGATCGTGTCGGCCACGAGCAGATGGTTCACGGTGCGATGCACCGAACCGAAGAACAGACGCAGGTCGCGGTGCCACTCTTCGTCGCTCAGCTGCGCGAGGTTCTCGACCAGCAGCTTGCGAGTGGCCCACGCGTGGTAACGCGCGAGGCTCGTGAAATAGTGACGCATGGTCATGGCGTTACAGCACGCCCGCCAGGCCGTCGATGCCGTGGAAGTCACGGTCCGCATGCACCAGCGCGCAGCCGTGCTCCAGGCACCAGGCAGCCACCATCAGGTCGATCGGGCTGCGGATGGTGATGCCCCGGCGGCGCTGCTGGCGATAGAGGTCGGCGGCGCGCAAGGCCACGGCCTCGCCGCCGGCGGTGGCCAGGGGCAGATTCGCAAAGGCATCCCGGGCCAAGCGCCATTCATGATCGTGCGCAAAGCCGCGCAGCACTTCCATGAGGACCAGGTCGAGCACCACCAGCTGATCCTCGTTGCCCTCCATCAGCGCGCACAGCGTAGCCGTCTGCGGGGTGCTCCTGTTAAGGAAAAAGTCGATCCAGACGCTGGAGTCCACGGTCATCATGGCCGTGCCCGCCTCGTGTGTCCGTGCGGCGGCGGCGCAGACTCCTGAACGGTCTGCGGCTCGGCGGGCAAGCGCGTCCAGTCGATGCTTTCGTCGCCCATCCAGTGCAGCTTGCCGCGCAAGGCCAGGAGCTTCTGGTAGGCCTCGCGCCGCGCCAGCAGCCGAAGGCCCTCTTCCACGGCTTCCTTCTTGGTCTTGAAGCCGCCTGCCCGCATGGCCGCTGCCATGAGGTCGTCGTCGATCACGATATTGGTTCGCATGGCACGCTTTATGTGTATGAAAATCAAAAATCATACACATTCATCTGATCACATGCGAAAGATGCCGAACTTCGGCTCCGGAATCGGCGCGTTGCGCGCAGCCGCCAACCCCAGTGCCAGCACACGCCGCGTGTCCGCCGGGTCGATGATCCCGTCGTCCCACAGCCGTGCAGTCGCGTAGTAAGGATGCCCCTGGTCTTCGTACTGCTGGCGGATCGGCGCCTTGAAGGCCTCTTCCTCGTCCTTGCTCCAGCTGCCGCCTTTCAGTTCGATGCCGTCGCGCTTGACGGTGGCCAGCACGCTCGCGGCCTGCTCGCCGCCCATCACGCTGATGCGCGCGTTGGGCCACATCCAGAGGAAGCGCGGGCTGTACGCGCGGCCGCACATGCCGTAGTTGCCCGCGCCGAAGCTGCCGCCGATGATGATGGTGAACTTCGGCACGTTGGCCGTCGCCACCGCCGTCACCATCTTGGCGCCGTGGCGCGCGATGCCTTCGTTCTCGTACTTGCGGCCCACCATGAAGCCGGTGATGTTCTGCAGGAACACGAGCGGGATCTTGCGCTGGCAGCACAGCTCGATGAAGTGCGCGCCCTTCTGGGCCGATTCGGAGAACAGGATGCCGTTGTTGGCGACGATGCCCACCGGCATGCCTTCGATCTCGGCGAAGCCGCAGACCAAGGTGGCGCCGAAGCGTTGCTTGAACTCATGGAACTCGCTGCCGTCGACGATGCGCGCGATGATCTCGCGCACGTCGAAAGGCTTGCGCGTGTCGGTCGGGATCACGCCGTAGAGCTCTTCGCGCGGGAACTCGGGTGCGCGCACGTCCGCGTGCTGCGCTTCCGTCGCATCCTTGCGGTTGATGTTGGCGATGGCGGAGCGCGCGAGCGACAGCGCATGCAGGTCGTTCTGCGCCAGGTGGTCCACCACGCCCGACAGGCGCGTGTGCACGTCGCCGCCGCCCAGGTCTTCGGCCGTGACGACCTCGCCGGTCGCGGCCTTCACCAGCGGCGGACCGCCCAGGAAGATGGTCCCCTGGTTCTTCACGATGATCGACTCGTCGCTCATCGCCGGCACATACGCGCCGCCCGCCGTGCACGAGCCCATCACCACCGCGATCTGCGCGATACCCTGCGCGCTCATGTTGGCCTGGTTGTAGAAGATGCGGCCGAAGTGGTCCCGGTCCGGAAAGACCTCGTCCTGGTTCGGCAGGTT
>Ga0247813_10000479_pt1 | contig 37483 bp, 29 predicted proteins | sample UWRJL169409C1_FD_180719 | JGI IMG/M metagenome (GOLD analysis project Ga0247813, IMG submission 180719) | Plant litter microbial communities from Arlington Agricultural Research Station in Wisconsin, United States - UWRJ-L169-409C-1 | ecosystem: Environmental > Terrestrial > Plant litter >... | reverse complement strand
GACTTCCAGCGTGTAGGCGGCATAGTTGGACGCCAGCACCACGCCATTGCGATCGCGGATGAGGCCGCGGTGCGGCACCACCGGCACGATGGCCGTCCGGTTGCTTTCGGCGCGCTCGGCGAGTTCGTCGTGGCGGACGACCTGCAGGTAAGTCAGTCGGGCGCCGAGCAGCCCGAAACAGAAAAGCACCACGCCGGCGACCACCAGCACACGGCGGCGAAAACGGGAAAGGTCGGCGGCGGCATCACGGATTTCAGTCATTGAGGGGAAAAGGAGCGCCCAGGCGCGAACAAATGCAGTCGCGAATGTTAGAGCAGGCGCGACCCCATGACCGCCGTGACGGCCATGACCACTTTCCTACTTGCGGACCTTGGCGATCTCCGCGTTCAGCTCCTTGAACAGGTCCGCGCCCAGCGCAGCGGCGTACTTCTCGGTCACGGGCTTGACCTTCTCGCGCAGCTTGGCGGTCTCGGCCGGCGACAGCTCAGTCACCGTCATGCCTGCCGCCTTCAATGCCGCCAGCGCCTTGTCGGCTTCGCCGCGTGACACCGTGCGCTGGAAAGCCGTCGCCTCGGCCGCAGCTTCTTCGACGACCTTGCGTTCCTGCGCGCTCATCCCGTCCCACAGCTTCTTGCTGACGATCAGCGCCTGCGGGTTGTAGATGTGCCGCGTCTGCGTCAGGTGCTTCTGCACCTCGGCGAACTTGGACGACAGGATGGTCGTGTTGGGGTTTTCCTGGCCGTCGACCGCTTTCTGGTCGAGCGCTGCATACAGCTCGGGAAACGGCATCGGTGTGGCGTTGGCACCCAGGGCGCCGAACAGGTCGATGTAGATCGGCGACTGGATCACGCGGATCTTCAAGCCCGCGATGTCGTCGGCCTTGGCGATCGGCCGCTTGCTGTTGGTCAGGTTGCGAAAGCCCAGGTCCCAGTAGCCCAGCCCGTGCAGGCCGCGGTCTTCGAGCTTGGCGAAGAGCTTGCTGCCGAAGGGGCCGTCGGTTACCGCGTCGGCTTCCTTGGCGTCGTTGAACAGGAAGGGCAGGTCGTAGGCGGCAAATTCCTTGACCTGCGCGGTCAGGATGCCGGCGTTCAGCACCGTGATGTCGAGCGTGCCGCCCTGCAGCGCAGAGACGGTCTGCAGGTCGCCGCCCAGGCTGCCGCCCGGATAGAGCTTGACGGTAATCTTCTTGCCCGATTTCTCGGCCACGAGGTCGGCAAATTTCTGCGCGCCCTGGGCCTGTGGATGTCCCGCCTGGTTCTGGAAGGCGAACTTGAGCGTGCGCTCCTTGACCTGCGCGCTGGCAGCGCACACCGACAGGGCGGCGAGGGTGGCGATCGACAGGTGGCGTAGCAGTGAAGCCTTCATGGATGTCTCCTGAGTGATGAATCGTTGTGATGCCGGGCTCAGCCGGCAAAGAGCTTGGCGGGCCAGATCACCAGCCACGGAAAGAGCACCATGAGGAACATGATCCCGAACTCGGCAATCATGAAAGGCACGACGCCCCGCGTGACGTCGTCCATGGACATCTTGCCCACGCCCGCCACCACGTTCAGGACGGTGCCTACCGGTGGCGTCACCAGCCCGATGGAGTTGTTGATGATGAACATCACGCCGAAGTAGACCGGGTCGATGCCGGCTGCATTGATCACCGGCATCAGGACGGGCGTGAGGATCAGGATGGTGGGCGTCATGTCCATGGCGGTGCCCACCACCATCACCAGCACCATGATCGCCACCATCAGCAGGATCTTGTTGTCCATGAAGGGCTGCAGCAGGCCGATCACCTTGGAAGGCAGGTCGGCCACCGTGATGAGCCAGGCGCTGACCATCGCCGCAGCGATGAGGAACATCACCACCGCGCTGGTCTTGGCGGCGTTCACGAAGATGCCGTACAGGTCGCGCCAGCTCAGTTCGCGGTAGATGGCCGTCGACACGAAGAGTGCGTAGGCCGCGGCCACCACTGCAGCCTCCGTCGGCGTGAACACGCCCATGCGCAGGCCGATCAGGATGATGAAGGGCAGCATCAAGGCCCACAGCGCCTTGCGCAACGCCGTCACGACCTCCGCGCGCGACTTGCGCGGCGGCGGCACGATCTTCTCGCGGCGCACCAGCCAGGCCCAGGTCACCCACAATGCGCCGCCGATGAGCAGGCCCGGCACGATCGCCGCCAGGAAGAGCTTGGAGATCGACACGTTGGCCGCCACCCCGAAGATGACCAGCCCGATGCTTGGCGGAATCACAGGGCCGATCACGCCGGTGGCGGCGATGAGGCCACCCGCGCGCGCCTTGTCGTGGCCGGCGCTGACCATCATCGGCAGCAGCAGGGCGGTCAGCGCCGCGGCGTCGGCCACGGCCGAGCCCGAGAGCGCCGACAGCAGGCAGCCGGCCATGATGGTCACGTAGCCCAGCCCGCCCTTGACGTGGCCAACGAGCGCCAGCGCGAAGTTGACGATGCGCCGCGACAGGCCGCCCACGTTCATGATCTCGCCGGCCAGCATGAAGAAGGGCACGGCCAGCAACGGAAAGCTGTCCGCGCCGCTGATCACGTTCTGCGCGAGGATCTGCGCGTCGAAGAGGTCCAGGTGCCACATCAGCACCACGCCGCTGGCCAGCAGCGAAAAGGCGATCGGAATGCCCAGCGCCATGGCCAGGAGCAGGGAACCGACGAAAACGAAGATGGTCATGGCGCGCGGCCCGATGGGGGAGCGGCGTTCTCGCCGAGGATCTGTTGCAGCTGCACGGCTTCTTCCGATTCCTGCACCATCACGAGGTCGGCATCGGCAAGCTGGCCGCTCAGGAGCCGGTACAGGTCCAGCGCCAGGATGACAGCCGCAAGCACCGCGAAGACAATGCCCGCGGCATAGACGATGGCCATCGACGCGCCGGTGGTCGGCGCCGTGACGTCCCAGTTGATGCGCGCCTGCGCCAGGCTGCCCTGGAACAGCAGCCAGACGATGTAGAGCATGACGATGTGGCCAATGGCCAGGCACACTTTCTTGCCGACCGGCGGCAGCTTCTGCACCACCATGTCCACGCCCAGGTGGCCGTGCTCCTTGAGTGCCACCACGGCGCCCAGGAAGGTCATCCAGATGAACAGCCAGCGCGAGACTTCTTCGGACACCGTGATGCCGGAATTGAAGCCGTAGCGCAGCACGACGTTGCCGAACACCAGCACCACCATCACCGCGAGCATGAAACCGATGACCGCCTCCAGCACCTTGCAGACCCGGTCGATCGCGCTTTTCATGCGTGGTCCACCGGTTCGCGCAAGGTCTCGACCAGCGCCCTCAGTGCCGCGAGGTAGGACTGCGGGCCGAGCCCCTGGATGGTCGCCTTGACCGCAGGCGAGATGATCGAATGGGCGCGCCAGGTCTCGCGTGCCGCGATGTTCGACATGTGGACCTCGATGGTCGGAAACGGCATCGCCTTGATCGCGTCGTGCAGCGGCACGCCGTGCTGCGTGAGGCCCGCCGGATTCACCAGTGCGCCCTGTGCGGCGTCGATGTGCTCGTGCAGGAAGTCGATGAGCGCGCCTTCGTGGTTCGACTGAAGCGTGGCCAGCTCGACCTGCAGCTCGCTGGCGAGCCGCGCGAGCCGCTCGTTGATCTGGGCGAGCGTGGTGTGGCCGTAGATGTGCGGCTCTCGCCGGCCGAACAGGTTGAGGTTGGGGCCGTGCAGGACGAGGATTTTCATGGTGAGTGCCTGTGCCATCACTTGCGGATGCGGGCGAGCTCGTCGTTGTAGAGCTTGACGGTCGCAGGGTCGTAGCTCGCAGCAAAGCGGTCGATCACCGGGCCGGCGATCTTGCGCATGCGCGCCTGCTCGGCGGGCGTGACCTCGTTGAACTGGAGACCCTTGGCCTGCAGTTCGCCCACCGACTTCTGCGCGGCCGCACGGCTCACCTGGCGTTGGTAGGTGCGCGCCTCGTTGGCGGCTTCCTTCATCATCTGCTGCTCGGCCGGGGTGAGCCCGTCCCAGAACTTCTTGCTCACGAGCACGATGTTGGCGGCGTAGACGTGGTTGGTGGCACTGACGAACTTCTGGACTTCGAAGAACTTGTTCGAGAGGATCACCGCATAGGGATTTTCCTGTCCGTCGACGGCCTTGGCCTCCAGCGCACCATAGAGCTCGGCAAAGGGCATGGGCACTGGATTGGCCTTGAAGGCCTTGAAGGTTTCGAGGAACACCGGGTTGGGTATGACGCGGATCTTCAGGCCATCGAGATCTTCGGCCTTGGCGATCGGGCGCTTGCTGTTGGTCACGTTGCGAAAACCAAGGTCCCAATAGCCCAACGCCACCAAGCCTTTTTCAGGCAGCTTGGCCAGGAGCGCCTGGCCGAGCGGTCCGTCGAGCAGTGCGTCGGCCTGCTCGAAGTTGCTTACCGAAAACGGGAAGTCGACCAAGCCGAATTCCTTGACGATGCCGGCCAGCGAAGTCGTCGCGGGTGCCGACATCTGCTGCACGCCGCCCTGCAGGGCCGACTGCTGCTGCATTTCGTTGCCCAGCTGCGAGGCAGGGAACTCCTGCACCTTCATCCGCCCACCGCTCTTAGCAGCCAGCAATTCGGCAAAACGCTTGACCCCGAAGCTCACGGGATGATCCGCGTTATTCAGGTGGCCAAAGCGGATGACACGGTCCTGCGCCTGCTGGGCGGCAGCCGGAAGCATCAAGGAAAAGGCGAGGCCAAGGGCGACGCTCAGGCGGTGTGCGGTGCGCATTGCGGATTCTCCGAAGGGTGCAAACAGGGACGCGCATGACGCCCGTCCAACGATGGCCCGAATCTTAGAAAAAAAGTGGAATACTTTTCCATAGTGGAAACCCTTTGCGCTTTCTTGCTACAGTGGCTGCACGACGCAGCAGTTGCGCCGCATCCGATCACGATGGAAGTCAGCCGAGATGAGCAGCGCCCTCGAACGCAGTTTCAAGATCCTCGAACACCTTGCAGCCCACCCTGAAGGCCGTGCGCTGACGTCGCTTTCGGCCGACCTCGACTTGCCACTGAGCGCGACCCATCGCGTGCTGGCCGAACTGGTGCGCTGTGGCTACGTGCGCCAAGACCAGCGCCATGGCGACTACATGCTGACCATCAAGCTGGTCTCATTGGGTTTGAGCTTTCTGAGTGCCAGCGGCATCGTGGACATCGCCCAACCCCTGCTCGACAACCTGGCCGCCGACTCGGGAGAACTGGTCCGGCTGGCCGTGATCGACGGTGACGACCTGACCTTCGTCGCCAAGTCGCAGGGCGCCCTGCATGGCCTGCGCTACGACCCCGACATGGGGCTGTCGGTCAACCTGTCGTGCAGTTCGGCGGGCCATGCCTGGCTCGCCAGCATGACGGACGAGCAGGCATTGAAAATCGTGACCAAGCAGGGCTTCGGCACGCCCGCGCACTACGGGCCGCGCGCGCCCACCACGGTCAAGGCGCTGTTGGACTATCTCAACGCCACGCGTCACCGCGGCTTCAGCATCATCATCGAAGTCTTCGCGCCCGGCATGGCGGCGATGGCGGCCGCAGTGAAGGGCAAGGACGGCGAGGTGATCGGCGTCGTCACGATCGCCGGGCCTCTGATGCGACTCACGGAGGAGCGCATGTTGGCGCTCGGCGGCAGCTTGCTGCGCACCACGCAGGAGCTGTCTGCGGCCAGCGGCGCGTCGACGCTGCTGAAGAAACGCTACTGATCGTGTGCCGGCGGAGCCCGGCGTATATTGCGCGGATGCGCTCTTGCCATCCCCTTGCACTGCTGTCATGAACAGCGCATCGTCCTTTGCAAATCACGTCGCCGACCAGTACGGTCTGGACGACGTGCCGTCGTCGGCGGTGGGCGCACGCGCCTCGCTGGGCATGGTCCGTGTGCGCTACGAACTTCCGCACTTGTTCGTGCTGCCGCCCTTGCCCAGGGAAGACGCGTTCGTCGTCAGTGTCGAGCTCGCTTCGGCCGGTAGCCGACGCATGTTCGGCCACCATTCCCTCCGTGCCGTGGCCCCGATGGCGGCCGGCGCGGTCCAGATCGCCGACCTGACGGACCAGCCGATCAGCTACGTCTGCAGCCCGTTTTCGTCATTGCTTTTCCACACGACGCGCACAACCCTCAACGAGTTCGCGCAAGAAGCCGGCCTGCGACGCGTCGAACGCCTGCATTGCACGCCGGGCACCGCCGACCCCGTGCTGGCAGGGCTTGCCCACGCGGTGCTGCCGTCGCTGCTGAAGCCGCAGGAGCAGTCGACGCTGTTTCTCGACCACGTCGCGTTGGCCTTGTACGCCCATCTCGCACACACGTACGGTGGGGTGGGCGATGCATCGGTGCGCCAGGTCGGCGGGCTTGCGCCCTGGCAGGAACGCAGCGCCAAGGATCTGTTGACCGCGTCGCTCGCGCGCAACCTGTCGCTCGCGGAGGTCGCACAGGCATGCAAGCTGTCACGCAGCCACTTCACGAAGGCGTTCAAGCAGACCACCGGCCAGACGCCACACGCCTGGCTGGTGGCGCGCCGCATCGATGCGGCCCAGCGCCTGCTGCTCGGGTCGACGCAGTCGCTGTCGGAGATCGCACTGGCATGCGGATTCGCGGACCAGAGTCACCTCACGCGCGTGTTCGGCCAGCATGTTGGGCAGACGCCGGGCCAGTGGCGCAAGGCGCGGCTGCACTGAGCCGCAAGCAGCGCCGCGCGCGCATCGGCGCTGGCGTCAGCGCGCAAGGATCTGGGGAACCAACGGCCGCTGCAGCCGGTTGCACCACCACTTGAGCGCTTCGCCGCTTCGATCCGGCTTCCAGGCCAGCCAGAACGTCTCGTCCTGGCGTGACGCCTCGGCTTGCAGCGCAACCAATTTTCCGCTGGCGAGCTCGTCCTGCACGCAGGCCAGCGGAAGGAAGCCGTGGCCCAGCCCGGCCACCTGGCAGTCGATCTTGGCCGCCATCGACGGCACGGTCACCCGCTTCTGGCCGGCCAGCAAGCCGATGGTGCGATCGGTCATCTGTCGCGCGCCGTCGCCGACAACCACCGCCGTGTGCGACAGCAGGTCGGTGCGGGTGAGCGTGCGCGGGAGTCGCGCAAGGGGGTGCGTCGGCGCAACGCAGAAAACGAACTCGATGCTGCCGACCGCCACAGCCTTGTAGCCGCCCCCGGCAGGGCCTTCTCCCGCTGCCACGATCACATCGGCGCGACCATCGCGCAATGCCTCCCAGGTGCCTGTCAGGGTTTCGCACGAAATCCGCAGGCGCGTGCCGCAGTTCAGGTCCTCGAAGGCGCAGATGTCGTCGGTGAAAGCGCCCGTAGGAATCAGCGAATCGTGCACCAGGCGAAGCTCCGACTCGAACCCCGTCGCGATCTGCCGCATGCGTGATTCCAGTTCACCGGCCGCCACCAGCAGCCACCGACCTTCCTTGAGCATTTCCTCGCCCGCAGGTGTGAGGCTGACGCGGGGGCCCTGCCGCCTGAACAGGGCAATGCCCAGTTGCTCTTCCAGCTTGCCGACGGCGTAGGAAACGGTCGAAGGCACCTTGTGCAGGCGCTCGGCGGCAGCGGCAAACGAGCCATGGCGATCGATGGCGTCCACCAGTTCGATCGCTTCGAGGGTGAGCTTCAGCATCTCCTACCTCGGATGCTTTCATCGAATATTTCGATCATCTCTCTCCAAACGTTTCAACCTACATGCCGGTGCGGCGTTCGATACTTTCTTCACCCCACAGACATCGCCTGGTACCAAAGGAACTCAGGCTTTGATCGGTGGATGGACTGACTGTGAATTTTGTCGAACCCAATCATCAAGGAACGTATCATGATCGAACTTCGCAAGGCTGACCAGCGCGGCGTCGCCAACCATGGCTGGCTCCATTCCCGCCACACTTTTTCCTTCGGCCATTACCACGACCCCAAGCAGCAGGGCTTCTCGGACCTGCTGGTCATCAACGACGACCGCGTCGATCCCGGCCAGGGCTTCGGCACCCATCCGCACCGCGACATGGAGATCTTTTCGTACGTGCTCGAGGGCGCCCTCGAGCACAAGGACTCCATGGGCACCGGCTCGGTCATCCGCCCCGGTGACGTGCAGATGATGAGCGCAGGCACCGGCGTGCGGCACAGCGAATTCAACCACTCGAAGACCGAGGCCGTGCACTTCCTGCAGATCTGGATCGTTCCGGGTGTTCGGGGTGCGACGCCGCGCTACCAGCAGGTCCATTTCAGCCCGGATGAAAAGCGGGGCCGCCTGCGGCTGATCGCATCGCCCAGGGGTGCGGACGGCTCGCTCGCGGTGCATCAAGACGCCCAGGTCTACGCTGGCCTGTTCGATGGCGCGGAAGCCGCAACACTGGACGTCGGGCAGGACCGCTATGTGTACGTCCACGTCGCACGCGGGAAGATCGAGCTCAACGGTCAGCGCCTGGGGGAGGGCGACGGGGCGCGCGTCCGCAACGAAGAGCGGCTGACGTTTGCAAAAGGGGACGACGCGGAAGTGCTGGTGTTCGATCTGCGGGCCCGGGAAGTGCCGGCGATGTGAGGTGGTGACGTACGTGCCGCTTTGTGACCTGGTCGGCCCTGAGTCGTGCTGAAACGCGATACATACGTATTTTTATTGCGTGTTACGTTCGATATCATACGTTTTAACGGTAAATACCGTCGATAACATTTAATTATCGATGGTATTGAGGGTTTTTGCCATCGTTTGAATGATTGAATCGTCGCCCGGCCCGTGGATTTTGTTCAACCGTGACAATCTAGGAAAGCCGGTTTGGCGGGCACGCAAGCCGAGCCGTGCGGGATGACCGACGGCGATGTACAACAGCAGGAACCGGGACGTCGATGGCTTGTCGACGGTGTGCGGCGAACCGCCTAGTTCATCTTTTCGCTGTGAGCGTGCCCGGCCCGCGCCGGATCTTTCTGGCGAAGCTTTTCGCCAGCCTTGTCATCGGCCTTCTGCCGCAACACCGCATTGATCTCCGCGCCGAAGATCAACGTCGTCGCGCTGATGTACAGAAACACCAGTGTCGCGACCACACCCGCGAAGCTGCCATACAACAATGCCAACTTCCCAGCGCTGCGCAGCGTGTACGACAGCGTGGCCGCAGTCCCCACCCAGAGCGCCGCGCCGACCACGGCACCGGGCACCACGGTGTACAGGCGCTGGCGAATGTCCGGCAGCCAACCGTAGAGCAGGGCGTAGAGAAAGGTCAGCGCCACGAAGGCCGTGCCGTAGCGCACGCTGTTGCGCAGCCAGAGCACCTCCTGCCCGACGCCCACGTTGGTCTCGAGCAACCGCCACAGGTACGGCATGATGATCACCGAGCTGAACGCGGCCACGATGCCGCCGCCGACGATCACCGTGAACAGCGTGACCTTGATGCGTGCCTTCCAGAACGGCAGCCCGCGCTCGATGCCATACGAACGATTGAGCGCCGAACGCACCGCCTGCATACCGGACGACGCGGTCCACAGCGTGGCGACGATGCCGATGGTCAGGAGCGCCTGGTTGCGCTGTGCCAGCACCTGCTCGATGACCGGCTGCACCACGTCGCGCACGAGTTGCGGTGTGTAGCCCATCACGCGGTCGGCCAACGCCGCGGCGTCGCCCGGCTGGCCGACGTAGCCCGCGGCGGCAGACACAAGCAGCAGGAGCGGGAACATCGCGAGCACCGACGAAAACGCCAGGCTGCCCGCCTGGTTGGCGCTCTGGTGCATCACGTAGTTGCGAATGGCCAGCACCACGACGCGCAGGCCGGGTGTAGCCATGGTGATCTCGCGCACCCGGCGCCAGGCATCGACAAGCCGCCTCATGCGATCGACTGCAGATTCATCCTGCGCGCGGCAGAAAAGACGGCACCGAATGTGCGTGAAGGCAGGGTCATGGCGGCGATGGTACCGCGCGGACCCGAATCGGACCGGGACACGGGTATCTTTCTGAATCATGCAATGTATCTTATGTTAACTTAGCAATGATGCCCTGGCATCGAATCCAGCCTGCTCCACGCGCAGCGACAATCGGTCATGAACACCGTCTCCCTTCGCACGCTTTCCAACGGCGTGAGAATCCTCGCCATCCCCATGCCGCACGTTCAAAGTGCGAGCGTCGGCGTGTTCCTGCGTGTCGGTTCGCGCGACGAGACGCCCGCCAACAACGGCATCAGCCATGTCCTCGAGCACATGGCGTTCAAAGGCACCGCCACCCGCTCCGTGCAGGCGATCAACCTGGACGCCGAGCGGCTGGGCGCCGACGTCAACGCCTTCACCAGCAAGGACACCACCGGCTATTTCATGACCGGCCTGGGCAAGCACGCCGAGCAGTTACTGCGCATGACGGCAGACATCGTCTTGAACAGCACGTTTCCCGAAAACGAATTGCAGCGCGAACTCGAAGTGATCCGCCAGGAAGCCATCGAGTACGAGGAAGACCCGCAGGACAGCTCGAGCGAGTTGCTCGACCGCGCCATCTGGGGCGACGACCCGATGGGCATGCCCGTGATCGGCACCGTCGGCAACATCGAAGCCTTTTCCCGGCGCGACCTCGTTGGCCACGTGCAGTCCCACTACGTCGCCGACAACACCGTCGTGGCCGCAGCCGGCAATTTCGACGTCCCGACATGGCTCGCACTGGCCGAAGACCTCTTCTCGGTGATGCCCAGGTCCGCCGATGCCCGCGCATTGCAGCCGCCCACGCCGGCAACCTATGTCGGCACGGCGCTGGCGCAACGCTTCACCCAGGTGTCGCAGGTCTTCGTGAACATGGCCTACCCGCTGCGACCCGCCCAACCCGAAGAGATGTCGCAACAGCGCTGGCGCCTCGCGGCAGCACTCGCGGCGAACCTGTTCGGCGGCGGCATGTCGGCACCGCTGGTCGACACCATCCGCGAGCAACTCGGTCTGGCCTATACCGCCCACTCAGTGATGGACAGCGGCGATGTCTGGGCCAACTTCGTGGTGCACGCGGTCACCACGCCGGACAAGCTGGACGCCTTGGTGACGACCACCTCGAATCTGCTGCGCGCGCAGGCCACGGCCATCGATCCGGTGCATCTGGAGCGGGCGAAGAACCAGTTGACCGTGGCCCGCGTCCGCGGCGCAGAGGGAACCTACGCCACGATGGAGCAAGCCGTCGAAGAGCTGTTTGCCAGCGGCAGCGTCACGCCCATGGCCGACGCCATCGCGATGATCGACAGCATCGGTGCGGAGGAAGTGCGTGCGGTGTTCGAACGCATGCTGAACCACCCGCCCTCGATCGCGATCACCGGCAAGGGCGTCAGCGCGCGAACGGCGCGGCAGCTGGCTTCGCGGCTGGTGGCCTGACGCCGGGGGCCTCAGGGGATCGGGCTGACCCGAAGCGCTTGCCCGGATGCACGTTCACGCGTCGCCCACCCGAACAACAGCGCGACCAGGCTCACGGTCGCGCCCAAGAGGCACACGCCTTGCCAGCCGGCGTATGCATACGTGATGGTGGTACCGATGGCACCCAAACCACTGCCAGCCGCGTAGAACAGCATGTAAAGGCCGACCAGCCGGCTGTGCGTCTCGCGCTGGCCACGAAAGATCAGGCTCTGGTTGGTGACGTGCAGCGCCTGTCCGCCCAAATCGAGCAGCACGATGCCAATCACTAGCGCCCAGAGCGACCAACCCATCATCGACAAGGGCAACCAGGCCAGCAGCATGGCCGCCAGCGCGGCAGCGGTGGTGCGTCGGCCATGTCCGCGGTCGGCCCACCGCCCGGCACCCGCGGCGGCCAAAGCGCCGACCGCGCCGACCAGCCCGAAGGCACCGATGGCGGTGTGCGACAAGCTGTAGGGCGGCGCGCTCAACGGCAGCACCAGAGCACTCCAGAAGATGTTGAATGCCGCGAACATCAACAAAGCCAGCACGCCGCGCACTTGCAGCACCCGCTCCTGCCGCAGCATGGCCGACATCGACGCGATGAGGCGCGGATAACTCATCACCTCGGATCCCACGGGCAGCGCCGGCAATCGCCGCCACAGTGGTAACGCAAGCGCCAGCATCAGAGCGGCGGCACAAAAGTAGACGCCACGCCAGCCCGCCATGTCGCTGACCGCGCCAGCGAACACCCGTGCGAGCAGCAGCCCCATGAACACGCCGCCCTGCGCGGCGCCCACGACCCTCCCCTGCTCACCAGGCGCCGCTGCGCTGGCTGCGTAGGCGATCAGCCCCTGTGTCATTGCCGTGCCCAGCAGCCCCACTGCCAGCATGCTCACGAGGAGCGCAGGCACGGAGTGCACCATGCCGACTGACGCGAGGGCCGCCACAAGCGCCAGCAATTGCGCAGCCATCAGCCGTCGGCGGTCGACACGGTCACCCAGCGGCACGAGCAGGAGCAAGGCCAATGCGCAACCGATCTGCGTGGCCGTGACCACACCACCCACCGCTGCATGCCCGATGCCGAAGTCTCGCGCCAGCGCATCCAGCAGAGGCTGCGCGTAATAGACATTCGCCACGCTCAAACCGCTCGCCGTGGCGAAAAGCCAAACCAGCCGGCTCGGCATCGCCTGCGGGACGGACAAAGCCATCGACGAAGTCTTCATGATCCATTGCCCATTCAATGTGGTTTCATATTAAAACTAGATTGATGGTAATTCGTGTAGTTTTAAAATGCAACCATCGACCCGTGGATATCGCACATTGCCGAAAGATCTCATGTCAAGCAGCCCATCCATGAAAGACGAATCCTGTCCGGTTGCGCGTTCCGTTGGTTTGCTCGGGGATCGCTGGTCGCTGCTCATCGTGCGCGACGCCTTCGACGGCACGCGACGCTTCGGCGATTTCCAGCGCGGCTTGGGCGTGGCACGCAACATCCTGTCCGACCGCCTGTCCAGGCTGGTCGACGCCGGCATCCTGACGACGCAGGCGGCCTCCGATGGCTCTGCGTATCAGGAGTACGTGTTGACGGCCAATGGGGAAAGCCTGTTTCCGATCCTGGTGGCAATGCGGCAATGGGGAGAACAGCACCTGTTCGCGCGTGGCGAGCGCCATTCGCTGCTGATCGACAAGCGCACCGGAAACCCGGTCCCGCGCATGTCGCCCCGAGGCAAGGATGGCGCCGTGCTGGTCGCGTCGACAACCGAAGTTCGCAAAGTGCGGTAGTTCGAAAATACTACAAGCCAATGCATCGGTGAGGTCGACTGACTGCAATTCCTTCCCGGCACGTCCACGGCGACCACTTACCATTGCCGCCACCCCTATCGCGGTGCAATCGAACCTGCCACACTGCCAACGAGGAAAGTTCAGACCGCACCTCAGCTGGGTGCATAGATCATCGTCAGCAGCACGGTCAATTTCGGAGGAAAACAATGTTCGAAACCGCTGCATCGGCTTCGATGCGTGCGTCGCCCGCATCGCCGACCGACAACCTTGGATGCCAGGCCAGCAAGCTCTGCAAGAACCAGGAACTGGTGGGTGCAGGGATCACCTTTTACCGCAAACGCTCCGATGAAGCGTGCCTTGCGCGCGTCGTCACCCCTGCCGCGGACCGCGGTTTTCTGGTGGGCGTCTCGCAGAGCGCGGGCCACAGCCGCCGCATCTTCCATGCGCACCACAGTACCTCCCACAGCTTCACGCCCCAGGCCGTGTATGTGCGCAACTTCGCCGACGACTACCGTGCCGACCTGCAAGGTGGCTTCGACTTCCTGCTCCTCGAAATTTCGCAGGCCAACATCGATCGCGTGACGGACGAAGCGGGACTGCCGCACATCGACGGACTGGTGGGTGAGGCCGGCCACCGGGATGCGCGGCTCAGCGGTCTCCTGAATGTCCTGATGCCGGCGCTCGACCGGCCTGCCGAATGCAGCATGCTCTTTGTGGACCAGTTGGCGATGGCCATCGGCACCTATCTTGTCGACCACTATGCAGGCAGGCGGCAGGCCGCGGCGCCCTCGCGGCGCCAGTTGGCACGCGCACAGGAACTGCGCGCCAAGGACATGCTGCGCAGCCGACTCGACGGCAGCATCTCCATTGCAGAAGTGGCCGAGGCCTGCGGGCTTTCGCGCAGCTACTTCACCCTCGCCTTCCGTGAGACGACCGGCTGTACCCCACATCAGTGGCTGCTGCAGCAACGCGTAGAGCGCGCCCGCGCCATGCTCAGGGATTCGCCCATGGGGCTCGCGGAGGTCGCGACCTCGTGCGGGTTCGCCGACCAGAGCCACCTGACGCGCGTATTCACACGCTTGACGGGAAGCACGCCTGGCCGCTGGCGGCGCGGCGCGCGCAACTAAGGCCGTTCGCTTACCGTGAAAGAAATGCGCCTGTGCTGGAGCCAGCACGTGTCCCACGACGGACACGACATGCGGCAGTTCGGTGCCTGGACGGTGTGCAATGCCGAAACCCGGCGTGACTTCGAGATCATCGTGGAGACCGCCAACGAGATTTTCGGCGAGGGCTCGCACTGGGTCGAGGAGCGCGCCATCGGCCGGGCCGCCAGCGCGCGGTCCGTTGCGTCGTCCGGCGATTTCCTGCAAGGCGAAGCCGCCGACAACCCCTACGCCCGGCAGCTCAGCGCGGGTTTCCGCCTGCTGCGGTTTCCGGCAGTGCTCGAGCGTGAATACATCCGCCATTCGCAGGAGGGCCAACGTCGCTCCACGCTCGTCTGTGCGTGGTTCGCGCTCGCGGTGTGGTTGATCTTCGCGTACGCCGACATCGGGCGCATCGCCGACATGGCGCCCTCGCCCGACCGGGGCAACCACATGTGGGGCGTGCTGATCGCGCGCGCCACAACCACGCTGCTCATCGTCGGCGGCATCTGGGCGGTGTTGCGCGGCGTGCGCGTTCCCATCGGCATGCACGGGCTTGCGGCTGCAGTGCTGGTGCCGATGGGCATGGCCACCACCGTCACCACGGTGATCTACAAGCTGGAAGGCCTGCCGCAAGCCGACCTGGCGCTGATGCTCATCATCATCGCGGCCTTCTTCCCGGTCGGCCTGAGCTTTCGCCAGAGCCTGCTGGTGGCCAGCGTCATCGCGCTTTTCGGCGCGGCCTTCGGCCTCGTGATGCTGCCGCCCGCCCAGCAGCCCGAGCAACTGCGCTTTGCCGGCATCCTGCTGCTGACGGTGGTTTTCGCCAGTGTCAGCGGCTACCTGCGCGAGCTGTCGCACCGCGAGCAGTTTCTTCTGCGCGGGCTGTTGGCCCATCAGGCGTACCTCGACCCGCTGACCGGCATCCACAACCGCCGCTGGCTGGACGCGCACATGCACATCGCACGGCTGCAGGCCGCACACCACGGCGCCTCGTTGGCCTTCGTCATCGTCGACATCGACCACTTCAAGGCCTACAACGACAGCCGCGGTCATCAGGAAGGCGACCGCGCCCTGATTGCCGTGGCGCGCGCACTGGCAGGCTTTGCCCGACGTCCATTGGACGTGGCCAGCCGCCTGGGCGGCGACGAATTCGGGCTGATGCTCTACGACTGCAGCCTCGAGGAGGCACGCACCCGTGCCGAAATGCTGCGGGCCCAGCTGGAGGATGCCGGACTCGCCGGCGAGGTCGGACAGCCCGGCCAGGCAAGCGAAGCACGCCTGACGGTGAGCATCGGCGTGGTCGAGATCGCGCCCGACGAGCAGGCCGGCGACTTCTACCGCCGCGCCGACCGGCTGCTCTACGCGTCGAAGAAAGCAGGCCGCAACCGTGTCAGCGGTTGAAGCGACGACACGGACGCGACGCGCGCGAGGCGATTGCTGCACGTTTGCTGCCCCGGCGGCGTCACAATCTCTCAACTGAATTCCAGCCAACCTCCCAGTGGACCGCGGCGCCCTGCACGACGCCACCGTTCAACCCACCGAACCCAAGCCGATGCGCGCTTTCAATTTCTCCAACCGCGTGCTGCTGGTCGCCCTGGCCGGCATCCTGCCGTTCGCCGTGCTCTCCGGGGTGGCGCTGTACGGCTTGATCGCCGGGCAACGCGCGCAGTCGCTGGCTTCCACGCTGGGCGTCGCACGCGCCGTCGCCACCGCCATCGACGGCGAACTTCGCCTGACGGTTGCATCATTGCAAGCCATCGCGCTGGCCAGCCCGAACACGGGCGAGTCGCTCAATGCGCTGGCCGACACCCACGCGCTGGCTTCCGCCGTGCGCACTTCGCACCCCGAATGGCGCAGCGTGCTCATGGCGACGCCCGACGGTACGGGTATCTTCAGCACCGAAGTGCCGTTCGGTGTGCCGGTCGCGCGGGTGATCGAGCTGGAGAGTCTTGCCATGGCGGTGCGAACCGGGCAGCCGGTCGTCGGTCCGATGACGGCGGGCCCGGGCGGCCGGATGAGCATTCCGGTGCGTGTGCCCGTGATGCGCGAGGGCAAGGTGCAGCGCGTGCTCACCGCCGTCGTCATGCCAGAGGCGATCACCGCCGTGCTCGCACGCCAGCAGATTCCGGACGGCTGGACCGTTTCGGTGTTCGACTCGATGCGCTCGGGGGTGGCGCGCTCGCGTGCCGAAGCCAAGTTCAGGGGCCAGCCGCCCAGCCCCGCGTTGAGCGCGCTCATCGACACCGTGAGTTCGCGCGAAGACGTGCTCAGCTCGACCCAGAACCTCGACGGCGAGCAGGTTCAGACGGCGCTGGTGCGCATGGCGTCGGCCCCGTGGGTGGTGGTGCTCGGCGGTGCCACGGCAAAGGCCGACGCCGCCCTGCTGCGCACGCTGATGCTGGGCGGTGCGGGTTTGCTGCTGTCGCTTTTCCTGAGCGGTTTCGCTGCATGGTGGGCGTCGCGCACCATCACGCGGCCGATCCGGCAGCTGCGCGACAGCGCGGCCGCGCTGGGGCGCGGCGAAGCCGTGGTGGTGCGGCGATCGGGCATCGTGGAGGTCGACGCAGTGGCCAGCGCGCTCGGGCTCGCGGGCATCGAACGCACGCGGCGCGAGGCCGAGCGCGACGACCTGCTGCTGGCCGAGCGCCAGGCGCGTGCCGACGCGCAGGCCGCCGAGCGACGCATCGGGTACCTCATGCATGCGAGTTCCATGCTGTCGAAATCGCTGGAAGAAAGTTCCACGCTGCAGGCCATCGCGGACGTGCTGGTGCCCGAATTCGCGGACGTCTGCCGCATCGACCTGCTCGACGAGAACGACGAACTGCAGCGCAAGCTGACCCGCCACTTCAATCCCCAGCGCAGTGCCGAGATTTCGCGCGAGGTCAACCAGCGCGCCAAGGCGCCGCCCGACGTGCCCGGGTTCTTTCCGCATGCGCTGTCGACCGGCGAGGTCTTCCTGCAGAATTTTTCCAGTGCCGACCTGGCCGACATCGAGGACCCGGTGTTCCGGGACTTTGCGCGCGCCCTGCGCATGACCGCCTTGTGCGTGGTGCCGCTGATCGCACGCGGACGCACCATCGGCGCCATGGCCGTGATGCAGGCCGAATCGAAACGCCGCTTCACCGCCGACGACCGCACTCTGATCGGCGAACTCGCCCAGCGTGCGGCCCTGGCGCTGGACAACGTGCGGCTGTTCGCGCAAGCCCGCAGCGCGCAGCAGCAAGCCGAGATCGCCAGCCGCTCGAAGGACGAGTTCCTGGCGATGCTTGGCCACGAACTGCGCAACCCGCTGGCGCCGATCGCGCTGGCGCTCGAGCTGATCACGCTGCGCGGCGACTCCGCATTCCCTCGGGAACGCCAGATCATCGAACGGCAAGTCACGCACCTGTCGCGCATCGTGGACGACCTGCTCGACGTGGCACGCGTGCTGTCGGGCAAGTTCGTACTCAAGCTCGACCGCGTCGACATGCGCGAAGTGGTTTCCCGCGCGCTCGAACTCTCCCGGCTTGCGCTGCAGGACCGGTCACGCAAGCCCCTGCTGTCGCTGCCGTCCTCGCCCGTCATGGTGCAGGGCGACGAAGTCCGGCTGGCGCAGATCGTCTCCGCGCTGCTCGGCAATGCCGCCAAGTTCACCGAGCCCTGGCAGGCGATTTCCGTCAAGCTCGACGTCAAGGCCGACGAAGCGGAACTGACGGTGGCCGACGCCGGCACCGGCATCTCACCCGACCTGCTGCCCCACGTGTTCGACCGCTTCGTCCAGGGCGCCCAGCATCTGCAGCGTCGACAGGGCGGCCTGGGCCTGGGCCTGTCGATTGCCAAGAGCCTGGTGCAGCTGCACGGTGGCACGATCCGCGCCGAAAGCGCGGGGCCGGGCGAAGGCGCGACGTTCACCGTGCGCATCCCCCTGTCGCGGACCGAGCTTCGCCGGTCGCTGCCCGCGCCCGACGCACCGGACACCTTGCCGCCGACGGTGCCGCTGCGACTCCTGCTGGTGGACGACAACAAGGACGTCGTCGCGCTGCTGGGCGACTGGTTCCGCCTGGCCGGCCACGACGTGCGCACCGCCCACAGCGCTGAAGAGGCATTGGCGCTGCTGTACGACGCGCCTGCCGATGCCGCCATTTTCGACATCGGCCTGCCAGGCATCAGTGGCTACGAACTCGCCCGACGCATGCGCGCCAACGACCGCTGGCGCGACATGGTGCTGATTGCGCTGACGGGTTACGGCCAGGAATCCGATCGGCAGGAGGCCCTGGCGGCAGGCTTCGACGCGCACTTCCAGAAGCCCGCACCCGTCGAGGCCATGTCGGCCGAACTGCAGCGGCTGGTACAGCGAACGACCACCTGACTGCGCGCACACGCCTGGTCCTCAAACAGCGGAGACCGCGCTCCCACCCGCCACCCGTGCACCGCCGACGCCTGGCGGCGACGTCACGATCGACCGCAGCGCCGGGTCTGCCGGCCGGAGCGCCGACAGGTCGGGCCGGGGTCGGCGCAGGTCGGCCATGGCCGCGAAGGCCTGCTCCATGGCCTGCGCCGCGCCCAGCACCTTGTGATCGGCGCGAAAGCCACCGACGATCTGCAGGCCGAAGGGCATGCCCTTGTGGTCCAGCCCGCAAGGCAGCGACAGCGCCGGGTGCGTGAGCAGCGTCGTGACGTAGGTCAGCGAGAGCCAGCGGTAGTAGTTTTCCTGCTTCTCGCCATTGATGGTGTCGGCATACAGCTGCGTCCACGCGAAAGGCGACACCGGTGTGGTCGGCGACAGCACGAGGTCGTAGTCCGCAAAGGTCTGCTGGAAGCGCTTGATGAGGCGCGTCTGCTCGGCCTGCGCCCAGGCGCTGTCGAGCAGGCTCATGCGCGCGCCCATCTCGTAGTTGGCGCGCGAGTTCGGCCCGAGGCTGTTCGGGTCTTGCGTGTACGCCGCATGCATGCCAGCGACGAAAGCCTCGGCGCGCAGCACGTCGAAGCAGCGATGCGCCTCGCCCAGGTCGAACTCCACCTTGTCGCAGCGCTGGAAAAGATGGCGCATGCCGGCGATCTTGTCGCGGAAGGTCGCACGGATGCCGTCGTCGACGGCACAGGTGCCGAAATCCTCGGTCCATGCCACACGCAGGCCACTCAGGTCGACCTCGTCGGGCTTGAGGAAGGACCGCGCGTCCAGCGGATAGCTCAACGGGTCGCCCGCGTACATGCCGGCCGACGCCGCCAGCTGCAGGCAGGCGTCTTCCACCGTGCGGCCCATCGGCCCCACCACCGACAACGGCGTCCAGCCCAGCAGCTTGCGCGCGCTGGGCACCACCCCCGGCGAAGGCCGGAAACCCACCACGCCGCACTTGGCCGCCGGAATGCGCAGCGAGCCGCCAGTATCGGAGCCCGTGCACACAGGGAGCATGTCGCAGGCCAGGGCCGCGGCCGAGCCACCCGAAGAACCGCCGGCGTTCAGGTTGGGGTTGAAGGGGTTGCCGGTCGCGCCCCACACGTCGTTGCGCGAATTCGCGCCCGCGCCCATTTCGGGCACGTTGGTCTTGCCGGTGACGATGGCGCCGGCGCGGCGCAGGCGCGCCACCAGCTCGACGTCTTCGGTCGGCACGTGGTCGCGGAACAGTGCCGAACCCCAGGTCGTGAGCAGGCCTTCGGTCGGCTCCAGGTCCTTCACGCCCAACGGCAGGCCATGAAGCAGCCCCAGGGGCTGGCCAGCCATGACGGCGGCCTCGGCGGCGCGCGCCTCCGCGCGCGCGCGCTCGAAGCAGGTGGCGGTCACGGCGTTGACGAAGGGGTTGACCTGCTCGATGCGGGCGATGCAGGCCTCGAGCAGCTCCACCGGCGACACCGCCTTGGCGCCGATCAGGCGCCGCAGCGCGACGGCCGATTGCTCGACGAGTGGTCCCATGTTGGATGTGTTGGTTTGAGGCATGTGTCTCCAGCGAAAAGTTCGTCGACGCGCTCAGTCGGCAGTGATGTTCGAGCGCGCGGCCACCGCGCGCATGACAGGCAGTTCCTTGTCGATCAACGCGCTGGCCGCGGCGCCGGTGCTGTAGCTCGGGTCCATGCCCATGGCGACCAGCTTGGCTTGGGTTTCGGGGTCGGCCATGGTCGCGGCCAGCGCGGCGTCCAGCCTGGCCTTGACCGCCGGTGGCAGGCCGCGCGGTGCCGCGACGACCAGCCACGTGTCCATCTGGATGTCCGGATAGCCGCTCTCCGCCATGGTCGGCACATTGGGCAGCAATGCCGAGCGCTTGGCGGTGGTCACTGCAATGGCCTTGATCTTGCCATTGGCCAACTGCGGGATGGCCGCGCTCACCGTGTCGACGGCGAAGGGAATCTGCCCACCGATCAGGTCGGTCATGGCCGGCGCACTGCCCTTGTACGGCACGTGGGCCATCTTCAAGCCGGCCGCGCGCAGCACCGTTTCGCCGGCAAAGTGCGCGGTCGTGCCGCTGCCGAAAGAGCCATAGGCGTACTTGTCAGGCGACGCCTTTGCATAGGCGACGAACTGCTTGAAAGTGTCGACCGGCACGTCCTTGTTGGCCAGCAGGATGAGCCCCGTGCGCCCTGCGATGCCGATGGGTTCGAAGCTCTTGACCGGGTCGTAGGGCAGATTCTTGCGGATCGCCGGGTTGACCGTGAAGGTGGTGCCCGAACTCACCAGCAGCGTGTAGCCGTCGGGCGCGGCCTTGGCGACGTAGGCCGCGCCGATGATCGTGCCGGCACCGGCGCGGTTGTCCGCCACGATGTTCTGGCCAAGTTCCCTGGACATGCGCTGCGCGATCACGCGCCCGAGCACGTCGGTAGCGCCGCCAGGCGGAAACGGGATGACCAGCGTCACAGGCCGCGCCGGGAAGCTGGCGGTGTCGGCGGCAAGCGCGGAGGCGGCGGGGAGGCACAAGCCTGCCGCCAGCGACACGCCGGCAAGGGTGCGAAGAAGCCGAAGAAGGGTCATGGATGCTCCTGCAGTTCGAGAAAGGTGAAATGGCAGGCAGCATCGCCGCCCCTGTCGGTGGCATCCTAGAGCCGACACACCCGTGCAACAAGCGCCATGTTTAGAATCGTGCATTGCCGTTCTGGCAATCGAGGGCAAGCGTGTGACACGCTTTTTTCAAGGCCCGTGACACGCCGGAGGATCTGATGTCGCCGCATTTTCTGCAGGAGACGGCCGTTCGCTACTTCCTCGAGGTGGTCCGTGCCGGCTCCGTCAAGGAAGCCGCACTGCGCCTGAACGTGGCGCCATCGGCGGTCAGCCGGCAGGTCGCGCGGCTGGAGCGCGAGACCGACACCTTGCTGTTCGAGCGGCACGCGCGAGGCATGGTGCCCAACGCGGCCGGCGAGCTGCTGGCCGCACATGCCAAGCGAGCCCAGCAGGACAACGAGCGGGTGCTCAGCGACATTGCCGCACTGCGGGGCCTGCGCAGCGGCTCGGTGCGCGTGGTCAGCGCCGAAGGCTTCGCCTTCGACTTCATCCCCACGCTGGTCGCCGCCTTCCGCCAGACCTACCACGGCATCCAGTTCCATCTGGACGTGAGCCCGCAGGCCGACATACCGCGCCGCGTTCGCGACGGCGAAGCCGACGTCGGCATGACGCTGAGCTCGGTGCCCGAGCGCGGCATCGAACTGGCGCTGCGCCATCCGAGCCCGATCCTGGCCGTCATGTCGCGCAAGCACCCACTGGCGGGCCAGCGCCAGCTGTCGCTCAGCCAGGTGGTGGCCTATCCGCTGGCCTTGCCGCATGCGGCGAGTTCGGTGCGGCAGTTGCTCGACATCGGCTGCAGCCGGCAGGGGCTGCGCTACACGACGGCCATGTCGAGCAATCATGCCGATGCGCTGGTGAGCTTCGTCGCCGCGGCACATGACAGCATCGCTTTCTACGGTGAGCTGTCGATCCGCACGCGGCTGCTGGCCCACACGCTGGTGGCGGTGCCGCTGCGCGACCGCGAGATGAACGAGCGCTATCTGGAGGTCGAGACGCCGGCGGGCCGGCCGCTGCCGCATGCCGGTCGCGCCTTCGTGGACTTCCTCACGCGCGCCATCCGGGGGGATTGACGGCAGCGCCCGGCTCGGCATACGCATGACGTGTGGATTGCGCCAAAGGCAATCGACCTTTCGAATATCGGCGGTTCACCGCCTGCCAGGCAACAGGCATCCAGCGCGACAATCGGACGATCCCAACGCTGCGAGCGCCCTTGCCATGACCCGATTCCTCGCCCGCCTTCAGCGGCCTTGTGCCACCGCCAACGCGACGCCGCCATGAACACGCGCACGCAGCCACGCGAAGTCATCGTGCTGGGGGCCGGCATGGTGGGCGTCAGCACGGCGCTCGCACTTCAGGCACGCGGGCATGCGGTCACACTGGTCGACCGCAAGATGCCCGGGCGCGAGACCTCGTACGGCAATGCCGGCATCATCCAGCGCGAAGCCGTCGAGCCGTATGCGTTTCCGCGCAACCTGGGCATGCTGCTCCGCGTGGCGACCGGGCTGAGCAACGACGCGCGCTACCACGTGGGTGCCATGGCCGCCCTCGCGCCCAGGCTGCTTCGCTACTGGCACGCATCGGCACCCTCGCGCTACGGCGCGATCGCCAAGGCCTACGGCACGCTCATCGAACACTGCCTTGCCGAACACGCGCACTGGATCGACCAGGCCGACGCCGGTCACCTGGTGCATCGCGACGGCTGGCGCCAGGCCTACCGGTCGACCCGCGCCTTCGACGCAGCGGCCGCACAGGCCAGCGCCGTGGCCGGCGCACACGGCCTGGGTTGCGTGGTGCAAGGACCGCAGGCGCTGGCAGCCGCCGAACCCGCCTTGCGGCTGCCGATGGCCGGCGCGATCCACTGGACGGATCCCTGGACGGTGCGCGACCCTGGCGACCTGGTCGCCTCGTATGCCAGGCTCTTCGTGCTGCGCGGCGGCCATTTCGCCCACGGCGACGCGCTGAGCCTGCATGCGCAGGGCGCGGGCTGGTCGGTCGACGCACAAGGCGGCCCCTTGCAGGCCGCGGATGTGGTGGTGGCACTGGGGCCGTGGGCCGACACGCTCACCCGCCGGCTCGGCTACCGGCTGCCGCTCTTCGTCAAGCGCGGCTACCACCGGCACTACGAAGGCGGCTCGCGCCTGGCGGTCCCGATGCTCGACGTCGAATGCGGCGTGATGCTGGCGCCCATGTCACGCGGCTTGCGCCTGACGACCGGCGCCGAATTCGCACGGCTGGACGCCGTTGCCACCCCCGTGCAACTGCAGCGTGCCGAACGGTCGAGCGCGCAGCTGCTCGCGGCGCTGGGCACGCCGGTCGAGGCGGAACCGTGGCTGGGTGCGCGCCCTTGTACCGTCGACATGAAGCCGGTGCTGGGTCCGGCACCTCGCCATCCGGGGCTGTGGTTCAACTTCGGCCACGCCCACCAGGGCTTCACGCTCGGACCCGTCACCGGGCGCCTGCTGGCCGAACTGATCAGTGGCGACAAGCCCTTCGTCGACCCTGCCCCTTTCCTGGCCAGCCGCTTCGGCTGACGCGCCTGACCGGGGGCAGCACGCAGCAGGCCCGGCCTCTAGCCGTGCAGGGGCCGTTCCACCGGCAGCCGCAGCGTCACGCGCGTGCCGTGAGCGTCCGAAGAAATCAACACCTGGCCACCCAGCGTCTCGGCGCGCCGCATCTGGTTGGTGAGGCCCTTGCCACCGTCGCGCATGGCGCGCGCAGTGTCGAAGCCCGCGCCGTTGTCGGCAATGGTCACGCTGACCCAGCCGTCGCGCGCATCGGTGCTCACATGGATCTCGCTGGCGGACGTGTGCTTGAGGATGTTGGCAAACGCCTCCTGGAAGATGCGCAGGATGTGCAGCGAGTAGCTGGGCTCCAGCCACTTCAGCTCGGGAATCTGCGTCACTGCCCAGCGCAGCGCAATGCCGGTGCCGTCCAGCCGCGGCTCCAGCCGGTAGCGCAGCGTCGCCAGCAGCAGCAGCAGGTCGGCTTCGACCGGCTCCATCGAATCGATGGCGAGCTTCAAGTCGTCCACGCAGTCCTTGAGGATCTGCGCGACCCTGGCGTCGCTCAGGCCGCCCTGCTCCACCGAGCGGATCGCGCTGATCAACGACGAGCCCAGGCCGTCGTGCAAGTCCTGCATCAGCCGCTGGCGCTCGTGGCTCAGGGTCTGGTGGCGCTCGGCCTCGCGCAGGCGCGTGTGGATCGTCGTCAGTTCCGACTCGCGCTCCTGCAGCCGCATCTCCAGGCTGGCGTTGGTGCGCTTGACCTCGTCGATGGCCTCCACGTAGCGCCGGAAAAGGATGTACATGAACACCAGAAACAGGCCGTTGTTGGCATAGGGCCCGAGATACAGCGCCTCGGGGCCGATGAAATTGTTCTGCAGCAGCAGATCGAACAGGCCGACCACGAACGCCACCCCGCCCCAGCAGGCGACCAGCAGGGCGTCGAGCGACTTCACCCTGCGCGCACTGAGATAGCCTGAATAGAAGATCGTGGGCATCAGCCCGATGCCGATCAGGTAGGCGATGGGCGTGAGTCCTGCCATGTCGGGCAGGCCCAGCGTGGGCAGCAGGTCCGGCAGCGTGATGACGGTGAGCACGCCGCAAACGCCGATGGTCACCTTGTTGAGCAACGGCCGTGGCTCGCGGTGCAGCCGCAGCCCGAAGAAGTGCGACAAGGCGATCAGCCAGAACAGAGAACTCACGGTGACCCAGAGAAACCAGCTGTCGGAGATGATGAGTTTTTCCTGGCCCACGTAGTAGTGGATGGACCGCAGGTACGCCGCCACCGTGATCAGGAAGAAGACCAGGTACAGCGATCCCTTGCCCAACCTCACGCGCACCGCGAGCGAGAACAGCCCCACCGCGAGGAACGCGACGCTCGCCATGTACGGCAGCTGCGCCTGCAACAGCGCGCGCATGCGATAGCGCCATCCGATGGCCTGATCGGTGCCCAGCCAGACAGTCGACAACGCACCCTGCGCCCACGCCGGCCGTTCGATCCGGATGTAGAGCATGCGCGGCGCCGGTGCATCGCGGCCCTCGGTCACCAGCACGCGCAGCGGCTGGTTCCAGCCGTTCCAGATCAGACTGGAATTGGACTGATAGACGAGCCGATCGTCACTGTAGATGGCCACGCGGCCGTCGGCCTTGACACGGGGAATGTAGACATAGCGCTCGTGCGCCTCGTGCGACAGCGGTGGGACTCGGAGCCGATACCAGTTGACGATGCTGACAGCGCCATCCCGTGTGGCCGATCGCGTATCGTTGAGTGCCGGCCGTTGCATCACGTGGGGCAGCGCCACGGGCATCCACCTGTTGTGAAGGCCCTGCAAATGGGCTGCGTCGAGCAGGTCCGGCGCCGGCGCGAAATTGGCACCATCTTCGACGAGAAGTTCGGCCGCCGTGAAATGCGCGGGCGCACTGGACATGAGCCGTTGAGGCGCCAGCGACAGGAGGGCCACGACGCAGATCAGCAGCAAAAGCCTCATGCGGCCGGCACTCGAAAACATGGAAGCGGGGAATGGGACGATCGGAAATTCCGCGACCCGACGGGTGCGCAAGTGCTGAATCTATCAGTTCAGCAAATCCGCATCCGCCATCTCCCCTCCCATCCGCCGTCCAGCCGCCTGCCTTCGAGACCGCTGACCTCGCGGCGCTCACCTTCCTCAGCGGCGGAAGACGCTCAGACCCGCGGCGGATCCGTTTCGCGCGCACTGTGCCGAGGTCCACCCACGGCGGCCATGAACTCGATCAGGGCAGCGTCGATATCGGCGCCGTCGACAAGAATCAGCCCCGGATCCGCAGCGCCGTCCGGCAACGTCGGCGGAATGGCTGCATCGGCCAACAGCGCCTGCGAGGTGCCCAACGCAAGGATGGTCTTGCCGTGGCGGTACTGGTCTTTCAGGAACTCCATCGTGTGACCACTGAGCGCCAACGATTCGGTCGCGGCCGTTCCGTCCGGCAGCACCAGCGCGTCGAACAGGAAGCCGGGGCTGTTCTCCATGGTGGCATCGGCTTCGAGCTTTTCACCCGTCTCCGCCGTGAAGGTTCCCAGGCGCGGCCCGACCAGCCGCGGCACGGCGCCTGCTTCGAGCAGCGCGGCCTGGAGCGTGGCAATGCTCGCGCCGTGGGCGCCGTCCGCAATCAGGATGGCCACCTTGCGGGTGCGGATGCCACCATCGCCCGGACGCGCCATGAGCGACAGTGCGGGCGAGCTCTTCACTTCGGGCGCCACGGGCGTCTCCAGTGCCAGCGGCAGCGCAGCAGGCACCTCGATGCCCAATCCTGCCGCTACCTGCGCCGCCAAGGCCGGCGACGCGTTGACCAGCGAGGCCACCACACGCTCGCGCACCGCAGGCACCGTGACCTTGGACAGCTCGAAGCGGAACGCAGCGGCGATGTGTGCCTGCTCGGCCGGCGTCTGGCTCTCGAAGAACAATGTGGCCTGCGTGTAGTGGTCGGCAAACTTTTCCGGCTTGCCGCGCACCTTGTCGCTGGCGTCCTTGGCGTCCATGCGGCGCGCAACAGTCTGGAAACCTTGCGCCGCCCCTACTTGATAGGGGGCGCCGCCTGCGAGCGAGTTCGGCTCGTACGAGACGCGACCACGGTGGATGGCCTGGCGGTGCATACCGTCGCGCTGGTTGTTGTGCACCGGCGCAATGGATGCATTGATCGGCAATTCGTGGAAGTTCGGGCCGCCCAGCCGGCTGATCTGCGTGTCGACGTACGAATGGATGCGCCCCGCCAGCAACGGGTCGTTGCTGAAGTCCATGCCTGGCACGATGTGCGCCGTGCAAAAGGCGACCTGCTCGGTCTCGGCGAAGAAGTTGTCCGGATTGCGATTGAGCACCATGCGCCCGACGATCTGGACGGGCACCAGCTCCTCGGGAATCAGCTTGGTCGAATCGAGCACGTCGAAGCTGAACGCCTCTGCCTGTGCTTCCGAGAAGATCTGCAGGCCGAGCTCCCATTCCGGGTACTCACCCGCATCGATGGCCTCCCACAGGTCACGGCGATGGAAGTCCGGATCGGCGCCGGAGATCTTCACCGCTTCGTCCCAGACCAGTGAATGGGTGCCCAGCTTGGGCTGCCAGTGGAACTTGACGAACACCGATTCGCCCTCCGCGTTGACCAGCCGGAAGGTATGCACGCCGAAGCCCTGCATCATCCGGTAGCTGCGGGGGATGGCGCGATCGCTCATCTGCCACATCAGCATGTGGGTCGACTCGGGCATCAGCGACGCGAAGTCCCAGAAGGTATCGTGCGCAGAGGCGGCCTGCGGCATGCCGTGGTGTGGCTCGGGCTTGACGGCATGGATCAGGTCGGGAAACTTGATCGCGTCCTGGATGAAGAAAACGGGCATGTTGTTGCCTACCAGGTCCCAGTTGCCCTCTTGCGTATAGAACTTGACCGCGAATCCGCGCACGTCGCGCGCCGTGTCCTTGGAGCCCCGCTCGCCCGCGACGGTGGAAAAGCGCACGAACACCGGCGTGGTCTTGCCGGCTTCGCTGAACAGGTCGGCCTTGGTGTATTCGGTCAACGGCTTGTAGCACTCGAAGAAGCCGTGCGCGGCCGAGCCGCGGGCATGCACGATGCGCTCAGGAATCCGCTCATGGTCGAAGTGGGTGATCTTCTCACGCAGGATGAAGTCTTCGAGCAGCACGGGACCGCGCACGCCGGCCTTCAGCGAGTTCTGGTTGTCCGCGATCGGCACGCCCTGATTGGTGGTCAGGCGTTGACCCGTCGCATCGACGCGCACGCGGTCGAGCGGCTCGCTGGCGGGACTTGCGCCGGGTACGGCGGCGGCGCCTGTCTTGGCAGAGATCTGCGTCTCCGACAACGTGCTGGCGCCGGGCAACGGCGATGGAGGTTCCACTGTCAGGCCCCGCGGTGCGGCCTTCGCGTTCTCGAGGCCATGTTCAAGCGCCTTGTTGGTATTGGCGGGCATGCCCGCAGCCAGGGTCTGGGTATCGGCTGCCTTTTGCGACGGCAGGTCTGCCGGCACAGTGCCTGGCGGTGCGGGATGCGCAGGTCCGCTGTCGGTGTTGCGGCTGGCCGCCTTGGCGGAATTGACTGCAAGCGGCGACGCGCTCTTTCGTGATTTGGGCATGAGGTTCTCTGTGGGGTGGGGTTTGGCAAGAATGGGGACGGGGTCCGGACGGAAGAGCCGTACCAACTGCTGGTGGACCTCAACCGCTCACACATGACTATGGGCGGCTCACCCTTTCTGTATGTAGGACAGCCGAGCCCCTGGCGTCAGACTGAGGACGTCATGTCTTTTGACATGTCGGCGCAAAAAAAAGCCGCTAACGAGCGGCTGTCCTCATTGGCTCCGTGCGGCTTTTTCACTCCCCCCGCATGCTGCGGACCCAGCGCTGGGTGGCAGCCAGGCCATCGGGCGTCCAATGCGCGTCGGGCGCCAGCAGGTCCAGCACATCGCGCTCCGCCTCGCCGTGGATATCGTTCGCCGCGCGGTCAGGCATTCGCCGCAAAAGGGGGACCGCCGTGGCCGTCTTGGGAGACAACGCGCCGGCGTCTGCCACGCGTGCCCGCAATTTCTGCGCAGCGCGAAAGCTCAGCACACGCGTGGGTTGTTCGTCCGCCTTGGGTGGCGGACTGTCGAACCGGCGCCCATCCGCACTCGCCTCGCCGCGAATCCAGTCATGAATGACTTGCAGCTCGTAATCGCTGAAGACGCCGAACATTTCTGCGCGGTCGCCCACCAGCAGTTGCCAGAATCGACTTTCGGCGGGCGCCTGATTCATCAGGATCCAGTCCTTGCGCACCAGCGCGTCGACGAAACCCCGCACACCTTGCGGCTCGCTCAACCACTGGTTGACCGTGCGACCTTCGATCCGGCAATAGTCCGAGTGCGCGCCCGCTCCCGCAACGCTCTTGGCGCTCAGTATGCGCAAGACCTCTTCCTCCTGGTTGAACCTGGCAATGACGGCGTTGGTGCCCAGTCCGAGTTCGTTGAGCCGGTAACCGCGCCGCACGCGCGCCCAGAACTCGTCCGCATCCGCGAAACGGCCCATGTTCTGGGACACCGCGTCCACCGCCTTGCGCGCATGGCCACTGTCGGCGTTGTCGACCGTCACATGCAGCGTGAAGTAGTAAGGGTCGATGCCGAGCTCGTTGAGTTCGTAGGACGTGATCAGCAGGTGCAACGGCAACTGCTCGTAGCCCAGATTGAACCCGATGACCTCCGGCAGCATGTGCTCGATCGTGTGTCCCAGCGCAAGCTGGATGGCACCTTGTTCGAAGTAGTCATCGGGCAGATGCCCGCCTTCGGAAAGGCCGTTGGCATGCAGCAGTTCGCGGTACAGAAGCACGTGGTTCTTCGTCACGTCGCCATTGCCCAGTTCTTCGAGGTATGTCTGTACCAGGCCCAACAGCCGGGCATCGTTGCCGTGACGCAAGGCGCCGTAGAGCCAGGAACCGTCGACCAGCTTGGTCGGCGCAACGGCCTGGAGGAAGTGCAGCGCGTGCGACCGGTTCTTGAAGAACCGTCGTGGAGCGCCTGCTTTTCGCGCCGCCAGATAGTTCTGATAGGCGTCGGTGGCACGGTGCGCCGACGCGTCCATCCATTGCAGGAGGTCGTCTGGCGTCCCTGGAAGATCGTCCCCTATGCCGACTGTCCGTTCGAGTGCGTTTTCGAGCAACGAAAGTCCACGCCGTTCGGCCACGCGGCGTGGCGTTGCCACGTCGAGGAGTTCGTCGTAAACGTCCTTGAACGAGGGGATGCTCTCGGGCGAATCCGTCGGGGCAATGCTCGCGATGAAGCGGTCATCTGCACAGGGATACGCTTGTCGGACAGCGGAAACGCAAAATGCGGAAGGAGCGGTGACTTTTGACATGGTGGAACCATCACGCCGCCAGCGCCTCCGCTGCCCAAGGCACCGCCCCAAGCCACTGTGGGACACCATGCTTGACCACAGCGGCACGATGTCCGACTTGGCCAGCATGGCGCTCCGATACCGGGCCTACCAGTTGTTGCGACGTGGCAGATGCTCGCGCGCCCAATCGATGCCACGCTGGCGCAGATCGGGCCGACGGCGGGCGGTTGCGGTCAGCACGAGCGCGGCAATGGCAGCGCCAGCCGCCATGTACCCCAGGTAGACCGCCCAGCGGGGTGTGCCGCCGTTTTGCGAGTCATCGGACGTGTAGGTCTTTTCGATGGCGTTGAGCGGGCGCAACTCGTCGGTGTCCTCTTCGGCCTCCAGGGCGGCTTGCGAAACATCGAGTTGCGACGGAGTGTCTTCGGACGGAGTGTTCATGATTGAAGTGCGGTGAAGCGGAGATTGAGAGAACCGTTTAACGCCTCGTTCTGCATGGGGCAAACCACAGGACGCACGACGGAGCGGAGGACAAACACACTCACGATTAGCGGCCAACCTGCGCTGGAGGCCAAGGGGTCTGCACCCAAGCGTGAAGTAGGCCAAGCGCCCGGCTGACAGCATTTCGAATGCTTCGCTGTTGCATGATTCGCGCCTTCCCATCAAAAAGAGCAGGAGACGATATGTCGACCCCCCATTTCCCGGTAGCCCCTGCAAACGGCCTGCAGCGACGCCACCTTCTCCAGGCCGCTGGTGCCCTGGGTGCCGCGGGCACGCTGGCTCAACGCGCGGCGGCGCAAGGCGGCTGGCCGAGCAAGTCGATCCGCTTCGTGGTGCCGTTCGCGCCGGGCGGCAGTTCGGAAATCGTCGCTCGCTCGACGGCGGCTGAACTGTCCAACCTGATCGGCCAGAGCGTCTTCGTCGACAACAAGCCGGGCGCTGCCGGCAACATCGCCATGTCGGAAGTCGCGCGCAGCGACGACCAGCACACACTCATCCTCGGCCACATCGGCACGCTGGCAGTCAACCCGTACATCTTCGCCAAGCTGCCCTACGACGCCAACAAGGACTTCAAGCCCGTCAGCCTGCTGGCCAAGGTGCCCAGCCTGTATGTCGTGCACCCGGACGTGCCGGCGAAGAACCTGGTCGAGTTCATCGCGTACGCCAAGGCCAATCCGGGCAAGCTGAGCTACGGCTCGGCCGGCAACGGCAGCGCGGGCCACCTTGCCTTCGAGTACCTGAAGATGAGTGCGAGCGTGTTCATGCTGCACGTGCCGTACCGCGGCACCGGCCCGATGCTGACCGACCTGCTGTCGGGCCGCCTCGAAGCATCGGCCATCGGCGCGGCGGCCATCATCCCGTTCATCAAGTCGGGCAAGGTGCGCTGCATCGCGACCGGCTCGGCGCGGCGGCTGCCGCAGCTGCCCGACGTGCCCACCGTTGCGGAACAGGGTTTCCCGGGCTTCGAGATGACGCAGTGGTACGGCATGCTGGCGCCCGCCAACTTCGCGCCCGCCCACATGGCCAAGCTGTCGACCGAGACGATGAAGGCCGTCAAGGCACCCGCGGCGCTCGAACGGCTGCGCGGCGATGCGGCGGAAGCCATCGGCGGCACGCCGGAGCAGTTCGCGCAGTTCATCGCCGTCGAGCAGGAACGCTGGAAAAAGGTGATCGCGCGCGCCAACATCAAGCCCGACTGACGTCAGGCTCAGACCGGAAGGCCCTTGGCCCGCAGCACGGCGTCGAAGCGCTCCGGATCGGCGTTGCCAGCCACGTTGCTCTGCCGGATGCCGGCTTCCTTGACCAGGTGGGCGCGGGTACGCACCAGGATGTCGCCCGCCTCGGAGGCCGGCACCGCAATCACACCATCGGCATCGCCCACGATCAGGTCGCCCGGCATGACCACCAAGCCCGCGCAGGACACCGGCACGTTGACCTCGCCCGGGCCGTCCTTGCTCGGGCCGCGGTGGGTGTGGCCACGCGCGAAGATCGGCATGCCGTCTTCCGCCCACTCGACCAGGTCGCGGATCGCACCGTCGATGACCAGGCCCGCCAGCTTCTTGGTCACGCAGGTGGTGCGGATGAGCCCGCCCACCAGCGCCTGCGACACGTCGCCGCCGCCGTCGATGACCAGCACGTCGCCGGGCGCGACCATCATCAGCGCCTTGTGGATCATCAGGTTGTCGCCAGGGCGTACGCGCACGGTCACTGCAGTGCCGCACATCACGGTGTCCAGGCGCGCGTGGTACTGACGCAGGCCGACCGTGCCGACGTTGCGGCTCATGGCGTCGCCGATGGCCGCGACCGGCATGTCGGCAAAAGCGGCCACGATGTCCGCCGGTGCGCCCGCTGCACGGGGCTCGATGCGGTAGCCCGCGGGCCAGGATTTGCTGCTGTCGCTGCTCATGAAGATGGGGTTCCAGGAAGGGGGATCGGAAGGGGGAGGACGTCGAAGACCTGCGGATTGACGCAGGCCGTATCGGCAGGGCGGCGTTCGGGCGCGCCGTCGAGGAAGCCCAGCACGTTGGTCGCGGCACCGCTGGCCATGCCCGCCAGTGCGGCGGCCGTGGAGCCGCCGACATGCGGCGTCAGCACGACGTTGTCCAGGCGCGCCAGCGCGCTGTCGGCGGGCAGTGGTTCCTGCGCCATGGTGTCGAGACCCGCCGCAAGGAGCGCGCCCGACTGCAGGGCCGCGATCAGCGCGGGCTCGTCGACGACTTCGCCGCGCGCGGTGTTGATCAGCATGGCGCCCGCCGGAAGCAGGGCCAGCCGCCGCGCGTCGATGAGATGGCGGGTGCGGGCATTGAGGGGAACGTGCAGGCTCAGCACGTCCGATAGCGGCAGCAATGCGTCGAGCGAATCGGCAAGCGCCACGCCGGCCACCGGGGTGGGCCCGCGCAGCGCCGGATCGAAGGCATGCACCTCCATGCCCAGCACCAGCGCGACCTGCGCGACGCGCTGGCCGATCTGCCCGAAGCCGACCAGCCCCAGGCGGCGCCCGGCCAGCTGCACGCCGTCCTGCGCGCGGGTCCATCGGCCGGCATGGAGCTCGCGGTCGAGCATCGGAATCCGGCGCGCGGCGGCCAGCATCAGGCCCAGCGTGAGTTCGGCCACCGACTGCGCGTTGGCACCGGGCGTGACGTAGACCGGAATACCGCGCGCCGTGGCAGCGGCGACGTCGATGTTGCCCACGCCCACGCCGTGCTTGGAGATGACCTTGAGCGTCGGGCAGGCCGCCATGGCACGGGCCGACAGCTCGACCGTGCGCGAGATGACGGCATCGACCGGTTCTGCGGCCAGCGTGGCTTCGACCTCGTCCGCACTGTGAGCGTCGCGCAGGAACAGCACACGGCAACCTGCGGCTTCCAGCATCTGCAGGCCTGCGGGCGCCAGGCCGGCGGCGGTGACGAGAATCGTGAAGGCCATGGTGTTGCTTGCGGTCTGTCTCATTGAAATCGGTATGCGACTGGATTCTGAAAACTGTGACTCATTCCGTCCATTCGATAATATTGATCCACCGATCACTTTCATTCATCAGATGGACCTGCACCTGCGCGACCTCCGCTATTTCGAAACTGCCGCGGACCTGGGGCATCTGGGCCAGGCGGCCGACCAGCTGTCGCGCAGCCAGCCAGCACTCACCAAGTGCATCCAGCGCCTGGAAGAAGCCTTCGGCAGCCCGCTGTTCGAACGCGCGGGGCGCGGCATCCGCCTCACGCCGGTGGGCGAGGTGCTGCTGGCACGTGCCCGCGCCTTGCGCAGCAGCGCCGCCGAAGCGGTCAGAGAGGTGCAGGATTTTGCGCAAGGCCACGCGGGCCACGTGCGCATCGGCAGCGGACCCTTGGCAGCCGACCACCTGCTGCCCGAACTGTGCCACCTGGCGCTGGCCGATGGCCAGAAGACGACCATCGGCATTTCCGTGGGACCGAGCTGGGAACTGCGCGACCAGCTGCGTGATGGGCGGCTGGACATGCTCATCGGCATGACGATGGAGGGCGACGCCGACTTCGTGTCGTACCCGATCGTGGAAGACGTGGTGGTGGTGGTCGCCAACCGGACACACCCGGTGTTCCTGCAGACGCGCGTGACGATGGAATCGCTGCTGGCTTATCAGTGGGCGCTGCCGAGCCCGAACATCCCCAGCCGCCAGTGGCTGGACATGGCTTTCACTTCGAACGGCCTGGCCAGGCCCAGCGTGCAGATCGAAGCGGGGTCGATCCCGTTGCTGCCGCGCGTGATAGCCAAGACCGATCTCCTGAGCTTCGTGTCGCGCCACACGCTGGACCTGCAGAGCGGGAACACGTTGAAGGAGGTGAAGCTGAAGGCCACGACCTTGCGTCGCAGCCTGGGCGTGACCTGCCGCCGCGAAGGCTATCTGTCGCCCGCCGCGGCGCGCATCGTGGCGCTCTTGCGAACGCGCGGCAAGTCGCTGTTCGCGAAGGTCCGACCCGTGGAGGATCGGACCTGAACCCGATCAGCAGCCGGTTGGGCGCGAGGGCCGCATCGGGATCACGCCGCTGACGCGGATCGTGCTGCCATTGCCGGCCGTCAACGTCTTGGCCGACAGGCGAATGCGGTCGCTGTCGCGCACGACAACGGAGTCATCGGGCGAGCCGCTGCTGTATTCAACGCCATTGACGGTCAAGAAGATCAGGTACAGCGAGGTGGCGTCGGGCCGGTAGCGCACGTCACCGAAGGCCGTGCCATCGGCGCCCACGCGGTTGGCACCATCGAACTTGAAGGTGCAGACCTCGGGATCGGAACCGATCGGGTTCTTCTTGTCGACGTCCGTGAGATTCAAGGCGCCGTTGCCATAGATACCGTTGAAGCCGTCGGCCGACGCGCTGGTCACGGTCAGGATGCCAGTCTGCTCGCTGGGCGTCGGATCGTCGTCGTTGCCGCCGCCGCAGGCCGAGAGTACCGCTGCCACGACCAGGGCACCGGAAAGCTTGAAGATTTTGTTCATGACTGGGATCTCTCTTTGAAGTTGTTTCGCGGTGCGCAGTGTGTTGTCGCAGACGCTCGGCCACGTGATCTGATTCGGACAAATGTTGTAGGACGCCGTCCGAAGCCGCAACGCTTCAACTTGGTACTTGCACGCATTCACAGGCGCCACCGTGCCCTTTATGCTCCGCCCCCTATCAAGACAACAACGAGATTCGACCTATGAAGAAGCTGCTGCTCGCCGCCGCACTGGCGGGACTGTCTGCAGGTGCTTCGGCACAAGGCACCGTGAACGTCATCTGCTCTGTGCAGGCCGACTGGTGCAACATGATTTCCACCGTCTACGCGCGCACCACCGGCGTCAAGATCAACCTGGCACTCAAGGGCTCGGGCGAAGCACTCGCCCAGTTGATCGCGGAAAAGGAAAACCCGAAAACCGACGTCTGGTTCGGCGGCACCGGTGACCCGCACCTCCAGGCGGCCGAGGCTGGCCTCACGCTCGAATACAAGTCGCCCACGCTGCCCCAGCTCTACCCGTGGGCGCAACAACAGGCTCAGCAGTCGAGCTTCAAGACCGTGGGCATCTATTCGGGTCCGCTGGGCTTCGGCTACAACACTGAGCTGCTGCAAAAGAAGAAGCTGGCCGTGCCCCGCAGTTGGGCCGACCTGCTCAAGCCGGAATACAAGGGTGATATCCAGGTGGCCAACCCAGCATCGAGCGGCACGGCCTACACCATGATCGCCACGCTCGTGCAGCTGATGGGAGAGGACAAGGCTTTCGAATACCTCAAGGCACTGCACCACAACGTGGGCCAATACACGCGTTCGGGCACTGCACCCATCAAGGCCGTGGCCCGCGGCGAGACGGCCGTGTCGATCAGCTTCGTGCACGACGCACCGCAGGAAAAGATGCAGGGCTTTCCGGTAGAGACGGTGACGCCGTCCGAAGGCACCGGTGCCGAGATCGGCTCGATCAGCATCGTCAAGGGTTCGCGCAATCTGGAGCAGGCCAAGAAGTTCTACGAATGGGCGCTGACGCCCCAGGCTCAGACCTTCGGAGCTGCCGCCAAACAGTACCAGCTGCCGTCGAACAAGGCCACGCCCGTCGACGCGAACGTGCCGGACTTCAAGAAGATCAAGATGATCAACTACGACTACGCCAAGTACGGCGCAAGTGCCGAGCGCAGACGCCTGATCGCGCGCTGGGAGAAGGAAGTCAACTCGCTGCCACGCTGAGAACGCGATGGCATCCAAACCCAACGCCGCGATCTGGTTCTGCCTCGCGGCGGGATGGCTCGCTTTCCTGGTGCTGCCCTGGTATGCGGTCCAGGACACGAGCTGGTATGAGGCATTGCCCCAAATTTTCGGCAGCGCCGAAGGTGCCAATGGCCTCATGCAGGCCGTGGCTCAGGACCGCACCTGGCTGCTGGTCGGCGTGCTGGGCCTGCTGCTTTGCACTGCCGGTGCGCTGCAGCGGCCCGGGCGAGCGCAAGGCGCGTGGCTGGCAGCCGGTGGCGGCATCGGCTTTGCGGGCCTGGTCGCCGCAGGCTTCCTGATCGGTGCGCGCGGCTGGACCGTGGCCGCATTCAACACGCAGTTCGGCGAGCTTGCGGTCAACCAGTTCGGCATCGGTGCGGGCGGCTTCGTTGCCCTCACCGCGCTGATCCTGCTGGCGGCCTTCGGCCTTGCGCGACGCGGCTTCTTCAAGGGCGACCTGTTCGTCTCGGGCGCCGTGCTGGGCAGCGCCGCACTGATGGTGCTGTTCATCGCGTACCCGGTTTCCAAGGCGCTGGTCACGGCCTTCGTGAACGAGGACGGCGCCTGGTCGCTGGCCGCGCTGTTCGAGCGCGTGGGCACCGAGCGCATCTGGGGGCTCGGTTGCGTCGCCGGCGGCGTGCGCTGCGGCGTGGCATGGAACACCCTGTTCCTCGGGCTGCTCACGGCCACCGGCACCACCTTCCTCGGCACGCTCATGGCGCTCATGGCCGAGCGTGGCGGCCGGCGCTGGCAAGGTCCGTTGCGGGTACTGGCGCTGCTGCCCATCATCACTCCCCCCTTCGTCGTGGGACTGGGGCTGATCCTGCTGTTCGGCCGCGCGGGCGTGGTCAACCAGGCGCTCGAGGCCTGGTTCGGCATCGAGCCCACGCGCTGGTTCTATGGCTTGCCGGGCATTCTGGTCGCGCAGCTCTTCGCTTTCACGCCGATCGCCTTCATGATCATGCGCGGCGTGGTGCAAGGCATTGCGCCGAGCCTCGAGGAGGCCGCTCAGATGCTGCGCGCCGACCGCCGCCGCACCTTTCTCACCGTCACGCTGCCACTGCTCAAGCCCGGCCTGGCCAACGCATTCCTCGTGGGCTTCATCGAAAGCATGGCCGACTTCGGCAACCCGGTGGTGGTAGGCGGCCAGTTCTCGGTGCTGTCGACCGACATCTTCTTCGCCATCGTCGGCGCGCAGTACGACCAGGGCCGCGCGGCCTCGCTGGCCTGGGTGCTCACGCTGTTCGCGCTGGGCGTGTT
>Ga0247813_10000478_pt1 | contig 37515 bp, 50 predicted proteins | sample UWRJL169409C1_FD_180719 | JGI IMG/M metagenome (GOLD analysis project Ga0247813, IMG submission 180719) | Plant litter microbial communities from Arlington Agricultural Research Station in Wisconsin, United States - UWRJ-L169-409C-1 | ecosystem: Environmental > Terrestrial > Plant litter >... | reverse complement strand
TCAGGTACGGTGATGCAACGATCCGCGCATTCAGGGGGATAACTGGGGAGGCGATAGGCCCCCCGGGTGGGGGACCACCTCGGGGGTGCGGTCTGTATACGGACCCCCTCACCCACCCAACCGCCGAATCGGCGGCCCGGCCGGATTCCCAAAAAAATTGGGGTTCGTCACGGCGGTGAACAGTTAAGGCGATAAACCTAAGCACCTTGACACGGGCAGCGATGCGGCCGATACTGGGAACGTCAACCCACCCCGCACCCAAGAGGATCGCCCATGACCACCTTCGCCTACACCCGCGTTTCGACCGCAGAGCAGACCAACGGCACCAGCTTGGACGATCAGGTCAAGCGCATCGCCGCGCTGATCGTCGGCCTCGGCCTGCCCGAGCCGACCATCATCACCGATCCCGGCGTGTCCGGGTCCATCCCCCTCGCCGACCGCCCGGGCGGCTTCGAACTGATGCAGCGTGCCGGCCGGGGCGACACCATCGTCGCCGCAAAGCTGGACCGCCTGTTCCGCAGTGCGCGCGATGCGATCAACGTCGCCGAAGAGCTGAAGGCACGCGGCGTGGACCTGATCCTGATGGACCTCTCCACCGAACCGGTCAACGGCGACGGCGTGGGCAAGGTCATGTTCAACATGATGGCCTCGTTCGCGGAGCTGGAGCGCACCCGGATCGCGGAGCGCGTCTCCGCCGGCAAGACGGCCAAGCGCACAGCCGGCGGCTACCTTGGCGGCGTCGTGCCCTACGGCTACCGCCGCGTCGGGCAGGGCAAGGAATCGGTGCTGGAGAAAGACGACGACCAGCAGGCGGTCATCGCGACCATCCTGCGCGGCCACCGCGCCGGTATGTCGCTGCGGCAGGTCAAGTCGCTGATCGCCAGCATGCACCCGGACGCGAAGGTCAGCCATGTCACCATAGGCAAGATCATCGCCCGGGCGGAGGCACAGTCGTGACCGCCCGGACCCTCGCCCTGTTGACAGCCGCGTCGGGCGCGGCGACCGCGTTGCACCTGTACCCCTTCAGCTCGCTCACCGGCCTGCTGATTACCCTCGCGCTCGGCCTGACGGCGTACCGCGCCATTGACGCCGAGTTCACCCAGCAGTACACTGGAATCACCACCCCGGGAGCCAAGCCATGAACGTCCTACGATCCGCCTTTGTGATGTTCGTGCTTGCCCTCGCGGCGTGCGTACCGTCAAACGCCGATGCCGCACGCGACCGCAGCCCGCTGGGCCGCGCCCACGCCGCGACCGTTCGGCTCGACTGGTCCAACGGCGTTTGCAGCGGCACCGTCATCGGCTCCCGCGCGATCCTGACCGCGACCCATTGCTTCCGCGCCGGCTCCGGCGACCCGACCGTCAACGGCAGCGCGGTCACGATCATGAAGCGCGAAGACGACGGCAACGACCATACGATCATCTGGGTGGACCGCAAGATGGGCACCCCGGTGAAGCTGGCCCGCAAGGCCGTCAGCTCCGGCGACACCGTGCGCATCTGGGGTAACCCCGCTGGTCTGCGCGACGTGCTGCGCACCGGCCAGATGATCGGCACCGACCGGGATCGCCCGAACCAGCCGCTCACCATGTTTGACCTCAACGTTTTCCTCGGCGATTCCGGCTCTGGCATCTTCAACGATGCCGGCGAAGTCGTCGCGGTGCTGTCGGGCCTGCTGAATCTGACGCAGGACGGTAGCTACGCAAAGATCGCCGTTGCGCTGCCGCTGAACTTCAGCCCTGAAGTGATGGCACGCGCCACGAAGTAACCGCATCGGTGAGGTAGCTCAGTCTGGCAGAGCGCGGGGTTCATACCCCCCAAGGTCGGTGGTTCGAATCCACCCCTCACCACCAGTTTGGCCGGCCACGAGCCTATCGCGGTGGGATCAGCCGGCGGCCATCAGAGCCACCCAAGTGCCCGGTGCGGGTCATCACCGAAAACCCCGGCAGTGGGGGATAACTGAGCCGCGTTGCGGCGGTCGCGTCCACATGGCGTGGCGCGACGACGGACACCAGTCAGGCCCTCACCGGACGCCCAGCCCTCGCTGGGCGTTTCGTTTTGTGGGATAATAGTCGCTTCCCGCCCACGAACGATGGCCTAATGACGCAGCATACCCAACTTGCCAGTGCCATTGCCTCGCATTTGCCGGCGCGGCCCGCAGACACCGAAAACCCCTTCCTCGACGCACTGGCCCGCTATCGCGGCCCCAACGGTGCGTACCTGTTCGTGACCGAAGTGCTGGGCGTCGAGCCCGATGACTGGCAGCAGAAAGTGCTGCTGGCCGTGAGCAAGGGCGAGCGCCGCATCAGCGTGCGCTCCGGCCACGGTGTCGGCAAGTCTACCTGCGCAGCGTGGATCATGATTTGGTATCTGCTGACCCGCTACACAGTCAAGGTCGTCGTGACCGCGCCCACCAGCGCGCAGCTGTTCGATGCCCTGTTCGCCGAGGTCAAGCACTGGATCGCCGTGCTGCCGGAAGCGTGGGCTGGCCTACTGAACGTCAAGGGCGACCGCATCGACCTCATCAACGCCCCGGACAAGGCGTTTATCTCGGCCCGTACCGCTCGCGCGGAAACGCCCGAGGCGCTGCAAGGCGTCCACGCCGACAACGTGCTGCTGGTGGTCGATGAGGCATCCGGTGTGCCGGAAGCCATCTTCGAAGCGGCCATCGGTTCCATGTCCGGCGACGCGGCGACCACGCTGCTGCTGGGCAACCCGACCCGCACCTCGGGGTTCTTCTACGACACCCACAACAAAAACCGCGACCGCTGGTGGACGCTGCGCGTCAACAGCGCGGAATCCAAGCGCGTCAGCAAGGATTTTGTGCGGGAAGTGGCCGATACCTACGGCGAGCTGTCAAACGCCTACCGTGTGCGTGTACTGGGCGAGTTCCCGAACAGCGACGACGACACCATCATCCCGCTGGAAACGGCGGAGGCGGCCGTAGGGCGCGAAATTGAGCCATCGCCGAGCGCACCGCACATCTGGGGCCTCGACTGCGCCCGATTCGGCGACGACAGCAGCGTGCTGGTCAAGATGCAGGGCACCGTGGTGCGCCATATCCCGCAGAAGTGGGTCAAGCTGGACACGATGCAGCTCGCAGGGCGCGTCAAGGCCGAATGGGATGCCTGCGTGTTCGCGGATCGGCCCGAGGAAATCAACGTCGATGCCATCGGCCTCGGCGCGGGCGTCGCGGATCGCCTCCGCGAGCTGGGCCTGCCCGCCCGGGCCATCAACGTGAGCGAATCGCCCGCGTTGAAGGGCCAGTACAAGAATCTGCGCACCGAACTGTGGTTCAAGGGCCGCGAGTGGTTCGCCAGCGGCACGGGAAGCCTCCCGCTGGGCTGCGAAACGCTCGTGGCGGACCTCGTGAGCGTCAAATATCAGATCGCCGACAGCAACGGCCTAATGCTGGCCGAGCCGAAGGAAGTCACGAAGAAGCGCCTGCGCCGCAGCCCCGATTATGCCGATGCTTTCCTCCTGTGCCTCGCTTCGGACGGCTTCAGCGCGCGGTTTGGCAGCACCGGGGGCACGAAGTGGAACAAGCCCTTGCGCCGTGGCCTCCCAATGGCGTAAGCTGGCCGGCTGTGGTATTCTGTAGGACTACTGCAACCCCCGAGGGTCCAAAATGTCGAAAGATACCGGTTGGCTGGCATCCAGCAAGCGCAACGTAGGCAACTCCAGTGGCGGCGGCTCCAAGGGCGCTGCTACCTCCGCCCCCAAGGCGGGCATGGGCCGCAAAGACGGCGGCAAGCCTCAGAACGGCGGCCCCACTCCGTTCGGCAACAGCTCCGGCGGTGGTCAGGGCGTAAAGGGCCAGAACCACGCGCTGAACGCCCCCAAGGGCATTGGTCAGACGAAGGGGTAATCCATGAAGGTCCGGCGCGAAGATATCGCTGCCGCTGGCCGATTCCTTGACGAAGCCCCGGACGCAGACTATGCGGCTACCGGGGCTTCGGCTGAAGAGGGCAGCAGCAGCTCACAGATGGACGATGAAACGCTCGGCGCGATGATCGCGGGCGAGCTGACGGATGCTGTGCGCTACACCGACACCGAATTGGGTGTGGTGCGCGCCGCCGCTACCCGGGCCTACCGTGGCGACCTTTACGGCGACGAAGAAGACGGCCGCAGCCAGTTCGTGAGCCGCGACGTGCACGACACCGTGCAGGGCCAGCTGCCCGACCTTGTTCGCATCCTGCTGGGTCCGGAGCGCATTTGCGAATACGCCCCCATGAAGCCCGAGGATGAGGCATGGGTCGATCAGGCCACGCAGTATGCCGAGTACGTGGTCGAGCGCGACAACGACGGCTTTTCGATCCTCTACGCCGCCATCAAGGATGCGCTGGTGCGGAAGGTCGGCATCATCAAATACTGGTGGGATGAGCGCGAGGAAGTCAAGACCGAGCATTACAGCGGTCTGGACGAAATGAGCGTTTTCATTCTCCAGCAGGATGGCACGCTGGAGGACTTCGAAATCACCGAGGCAGAGCCGGGCGTGGACCCGACCACTGGCGAGCCGATCCCCCTGTTCGATATCGCGGTCAAGCGCCGCATCAAAAACGGCCAGATCAAGCTGGCTGCGCTGCCGGGCGAAGAGTTCATCCTCGACCGCGCCGCAACCTCCCTGAGCAACTTCAAACTTGCCGGCCACCGCTCCATGAAGACCGTGGGCGAGTTGGTCAGCATGGGCTACGACGAAGACATGGTGCGCACGTTCGTCACCAGCCCTGAGCTGCAAACGAATCCGGAGTATCTGGCCCGCCAGCCCTTCGGCCGCGCCGTGGGCAGCTGGGACGCGATGAACCCGGCGATGCAGGAAGTGCTGTACGTCGAAGCCTACACCTACGTGGACACGGACGGCGACGGCATTGCCGAGCTGCACAAGGTCTGCACCATGGGCGCGGGCTACACCCTTGTGCATCGCGAGCCGACCGATCACGTTCCGTTCGCCGACTTCCACGTGGACCCGGAACCGCACACGTTCTACGGCGAATCGTCGGCGGACAAGACCATCGACATTCAGCGCTTGAAGACGCTGGTGCAGCGGAACATGTACGATTCGCTGGCCCAGTCGATCCATCCGCGCATGACCGTGGTCGAGGGTCAGGTCAACTACGACGACGTGCTGAACAACGAAGTGGGCGCGGTCATCCGCCAGCGCGCGCCGGGCATGGTGCAGCCGCTGGACACCCCGTTCGTCGGCCAGCAGGCCATGCCGGTGCTGGACTACATCGACTCCGTGCGCGAAATGCGTACCGGCGTCTCGCGCACGTCGCTGGGCCTCAACCCGGAAGACCTGCAAAGCACCTCCGAAAAGGGCATCGAACAGGCCGTCACTGGATCGCAGGGCAAGATCGAACTGATTGCCCGCATCATGGCGAACGGCATGCAGAAGCTCTATGCGGGCATCCTGCACCTCACCGTGCAGAATCAGGACCGCCCGCGCATCATCCAGTTGCAAGGCAAGTTCGTGCCGATGGACCCGCGCACGTGGAACGCAGACGTGGGTGTCAAAATCAACGTGACCAGCATCGTCGGCAGCGTGTCGCAGAAGCTGCAATCGCTGACGTGGGTCATCGCGAAGCAGGAGCTGATCCTGACCACCATGGGCATGGAGCAGCCCATCGTGACGCCCCAGCAGTACGCGACCGCCCTGAAGCGGTTTGCGCAGCTCTCCGGCTGGCGCAACAGCGACCAGTTCTTCAGCGATGTTCCACCCGACTGGAAGCCGGCACCCCCGCCGCCTCCGCCGCCGGACCCCAAGGTCGAGATTGCCCGGATGCAGATGGAGTTGGGCATGCAGAAGCTGCAACTGGAAGCGCAAAAAGCGCAGTGGACCGAACACCGCGAACGCGACCGCATCGTCGCCGACACGTTGCTCCGCCGCAAGCAGATGGAAATGCAGTACAAGGGCAGCGTGGAGTCGGCCGCAATCAACGCAGCAGGCAACGAGAACGCCGCGCAGCTCAACCTGTCCGCAGAGGGCATGCGGCAGCAGCACGAGGACGACCGCGAGCTGATGGCGCATCTGGCGAACATGGCCGCAGGCGCTGCCAAGCTGGCATCACAGGAGCGCATTGCTGAACGCAACGCGCAGGCGAAGGAAACCAAACCGGAGGTAACTACCCATGAGTGAACCGAATCTGCCCGCCTTGCTGACCGACGCCGAGCGCGGTCGGCAGGCGACTGAACTGCTGGAAAGCCCGCTGCTGGCCGAGGCCATCAGCGTGCTGAAAGAACGCTACTTCGCGGAATGGCTGAAATCCAAGCCGGAAGAAGTGGAAGCCCGGGAGCGGCTGCACAACGCCGCGACCATCGTTGACGAAGTGAACGCCCACCTCCGCGCTGTAGTGGGCAATGGGCAGGTAGCAACTGCCGCAATCGAACAGCTGAAGAAGCGCCGATAAGCAACACCCTTCACAACTGACCCCAAACGAGGTACAATGATGAACACGACCAGCACCGCACCCGCAACTGGCCTGAACACGCACGAAGCAGCAAACGAAATCGCGTCTCTCCTGTCCGTCGAAGACGGTACGCAGGCCGAGGGCGAGGCTGAAGGCACCGAGGACACCGAAGAGGTGGACGAAACTGCCGATGCGGAAGAAGTCGATACCGGCAGCGAGGCCGGCGATGACGACGAATCCGAATCCGAACAGGAAGAAGACGAAGACGACGGCGAACCCGCGCAGGAGCTTCCCGACGACGCCAAGGTAAAGATCGGCGACGAAGAAGTGACCCTGCACGAGCTGAAGCGCGGTTTCCTCCGTGAAGCGGATTACACCCGCAAGACTCAGGCTCTGGCCGAAGAACGTCGCGTCCATCAGGAAGCGGCACGGACCGAGGTTGATGGCTTGCGAAACGAGCGCGCTCAGTACGCCGCGCAGCTCGGGGAAGTGCAGCAGGTATTGGCTTCGCTGAAGCCGCAGGAACCGAATTGGGCGGAGCTGTATCAGACCGACCCGGCCCGGTATGCGGCAGAACGCGAATTGCACCGGAGCTACGAAGAGCAGCAGGTACAGCTCAACGTGGAACGTCAGCGGATCATGCAGCAGTCGCACGAAGACTACAAGCGCGAGCTGAAAGCCTACGTGACCGAAGAAGCTGCCAAGCTGAAGGAAAAGCTGCCGGAGTGGAGCAAAAAGGAAGTGCGGGACAAGTTCGTGGAGTGGGGCACCCAGAACGGCTTCAGTGCCGAAGAGCTGGGCAACCTCACCGACCACCGGGCCGTCCTCACTGCCATCAAGGCCATGAAATACGACGAAATCGTCGCCAAGCAAAAGGCCCTGAAGCCCACTACTGCCAAAGCCGGCCAGCCGAAGACGGCGAAGCCCGGCAACGCTGCCACCGCCCCGAACAAGCACAGCGAACAGACCCGCGCCCGTCAGCGCCTCGCGAAAACTGGCAAGGTGAACGATGCCGCAGCGGCAATCTTCGCCTTCCTCCCCGACTGATCTTAGGAGAGCGATAAATGGCACAGCCGACTGGTTCCTTCAGCACCTATCAGGGCAAGGGCATCCGCGAAAACCTCGCAGATGTGATCTACAATATCTCGCCCATCGACACCCCGTTCATGAACAACATCGGGCGTGACACGGCGAGCAACACGTACTTCGAATGGCAGACCGACGCGCTGGCGGCGGTGAACACGTCGAATGCGGCGGTTGAAGGCGACGACGCCGTTGGCGTCACCTCGTCCCCGACCACCCGTCTGGGCAACTACACCCAGATCAGCACCAAGACCGTGGTCATCACCGGCACCATGGAAGCCGTCAACAAGGCCGGCCGCAAGTCGGAACTGGCCTACCAGCTGGCGAAGCGTGGTGCGGAACTGAAGCGCGACATGGAAGCCATCCTTGTGGGCAACCAGCCGGCTGTCGCCGGTACGGATTCGGTGGCTCGCAAGACCGCCGGCTTCGAAGCCTTCGTGCAGGGCGCATCGGTGGCGAACACCCTGCGTGGCACGGGCGGCCTCGACCCGACCCTGAGCGGCACCACCGCCGGCTACCCGAACGCGGGTCCGACCGATGGCACCGCGCGAGCCTTCACCGAGACGCTGCTGAAGGCCGGTTTGCAGGTCGTGTGGAATGCCGGTGGCGACACGGATATCGTCATGGTCGGCGCTGGCAACAAGCAGACCGTCAGCGGCTTCACCGGCATCGCCACCCGCTTCCGCGACGTGCCGGCCGGTAAGCAGGCCCAGATCATCGGTGCTGCCGACGTGTACGTGGGCGACTTCGGCGAAGTGACCATCGTGCCGAACCGCTTCCAGCGCAACCGCACCGCGCTGCTGCTGGACACCCAGTACGCGGCCGTTGCTTATCTCCGCCCGTTCCAGACCATCGAACTGGCGAAGACCGGCGACAGCGAAAAGCGTCAGCTGCTGGTGGAGTACGGTTTGAAGGTCCACAACGCCGCAGCGCAGGGCGTCGTCGCCGACCTGACCTAATCGTCAGCGTAGGCCAAGCGGGGAGTCGGGAAACCGGCTCCCCTTTCTGCTGGAGGGCACCATGGAACGCAAACTGTTCGATCATAACCCGGAATACGGCATCACCCGGTGGGCATACCTCGACCCCGAAAAGGACGAAATCCACATCGAAACCGTGCAGGACGCAACCCCCATCATTGAAGCCAACAAGCGGGCACTGGCAGCGACCGGTCGCCGCGACCGCTACAACGACGGCATGCACCACGTCGCGACTATCCCGCTGACGGTGCTGGAAGACCTGATGGCGAAAGGCATCCTGAAGGTCGGGAAGAACGGCGACGGCGAAGGCAACAAGCGCTGGAAAGCGTGGCTCAACAACCCGGACAACCGGTTCTTCCGCACTCGTGAGGGCAAGGTCTGATGGCAACCTTCGACAGCTACGATGACCTGAAAGCGACGCTGGCCGACTGGCTCAACCGGGCGGACCTTGTGGCGCAGATTCCGGCGTTCATCGCGCTGTTCGAATCGGCCTTCAACGACGATCCCCGCTCCCGGGTGCAGGACTCCGTGGTCATCAGCACCGCGCCCATCGCCGCCGAGCTGACGCCGGTCCCAGTGGACTACGTGCAGATGCAGCGGCTGGGCGTGGTTGGCTCTACAGCGCGTCCGGAGGGGCTGGGGCTGGTAACCCCCACCCAGATCGGCGCGATGCGCGCCTCGCACCGCACAGCGGGCGAGCCGCTGTATTACGCGATCATTGGCCGGCAGCTGCGCATGGTGCCAGTGCCGGATAAGGAATACACCTTCGAAATGGAATACTACGCCAAGGTGCCGGCGCTGGCGGCAGACAATCCGACGAATTGGCTGCTGCGCGAACACCCGGGCCTGTACCTCTACGGCACGCTGATGCACGCCGAGCCTTACCTGAAGAACGACGACCGAGTGGCAACGTGGCAGGCGCTCTACAATCAAGGCATGGAGGCCCTGAATGTCACCGACGACCGCGCCATGCTCTCCGGCGCGACTCTGAAGATGCGGACGCGGGGCTTCAGCTGATGCCTTGGGTTCCGCAGCCACCCGGCGCGAATCCGTGGACGCCTGATCCCGACGCCCCCGGTAGCTGGACCCCCGGCCCGGCCCTCCCAGTGGAGAGGCCGGGCACTTTGTTGTTGGACGGGTCGTGGACCCTCAACGGCTCGCGCAAACTTGACGGAGTGAAACGAGTATGGCAACCATCCCAGAACTGAGTGCGTGGGTGCCGGTGCCGGCGTGGGACGACGCTACGGTGGCAGATGGCTCCGAAATGAACCTGACACCGGAGGCGCTAGTCCAGCGCGACAACTTCGTGCTGGATGCCGCCAATGCGGCCCAGACCACGGCCAACACCGCCGTAACCAACGCCGCCACCGCGCAGACTGCGGCCACCACCGCGCAGACTGCGGCCACCACCGCGCAGACTGCGGCAAGCGCGGCCCGGCAAATGACCGGGCGGAACCTGCTGATGAACTGCGGTCTTCCGATCAATCAGCGTGGTTTTGCTGGCGGCGCGCTTGCGGCCAACGTTTACGGCTATGATCGTTGGAAAGGCGGCTCCGGCGGTTGCAACGTGACGATCAATGCCTCGACCGGGGTGTACACGCACACCAGCGGCCCCCTTTTGCAAATCGTGGAGGCCCCGGATAAGGCGTGGGGCGTGCCGTTGACGATCAGCGTTGAAGACCCCTCGGGGACGGTATCCGTGAGCGTTGGCGGGGCATCCGGGTCCATCACCGCCGGCTCCGGCCGGCGCGGCGTCACCCTGACCCCCTCTGGGTCAGGCAACATGAACGTGCAGCTTACCGCGACCGGCGTGACGTACAGCCGCCCGCAGCTGGAGCGCGGAAATGTCGCCACCGCCTTCGACACCCGTCCCTACTGGGACGAACTGGCCCGATGCAGCGCCTATTACGAAAAGAGCTACGACGTCGCGACAGCGCCGGGCACTGGCACTCGATTGGGTGCCCATCTGTCCGGCATCCTCAACGGTTTCTTCGTCGCCTCGGGCAGCGTGAAGTTTCAGTATCCGAAGCGCGGCACGCCCATTATTGCGGTCTACGCCGCGCGCTCCGGAGCATCCAGCGCGGCTTCTGAAATCAGCACGGGCGGCACTTTCGTTGCCGACCGCACAGCAAGCGCCAGCCAGCAGAGCCAGCGGGCTTTCATGCTGGGCTTGGCTAATACGGGAGCCACGGGCGGCAACACGGTCGAGGTTCAATGGACAGCAGACGCGGAGCTATGACAATGAGTGAAGAAGTCGCATATATGGAAGGCCCCCCGGGGTCCGGTAATCTATATCAGGTGGACGCGGGATATCCTGACGCCCCCGGCAGCTGGATCAGGTTCAATATCCCCCTCGACCACCGGTACATGCAGGAGCTGGTCCAGCCGTGGCTGGATGCGGGCAACACCCTCCTTCCGTGGAGCGGTCCATTCTGGATGGAATCAACCGGCCCCGGGGTGCAGCTGTAGGGGTTGTGGTATCATGTAAGGCTGGAACTTTCGCGCCATTCGACTAGAGGAACCTTTCAGCATGGCAACCACCTACACCCCCAATTACAACTTGGCGCAGCCCGAGGTCGGCGGCGAGCCGGACACGTGGGGCGGCCTGCTGAACGTGGACCTCGGGATTCTTGACACCGCCTTGAAGGCGGTGTCAAACGTTGCGAACGCGGCTCTCCCCCTAGCCGGTGGCACTATGACCGGCAACCTTGGGATCACTCGTGCGTCCGGTTCGGCCTCACTCACCCTTTCGGCCGTCGCCGGGCAGACGCGATCCTTTGTCTCCTACTCCGCCGGTAGCCCGCGTTGGGAGGTTGTCATTGCTTCCGGCGAGGCCGAGGGCGGCGGCAATGCCGGTGCCAATTTCTCCGTCAACCGCTACAGTGACGCGGGCGCATACCTCGGCACTGCGCTGGCAATCAGCCGCGCCACCGGTTTTGTCACGCTGGCAAATCGCCCTTCGTGGGGCGGCGGCCTCACCCCGTGGGATTCCGCCAACTTCAATCCGGCCAACTATGCAGCGCTTGCCGGCGCAGCTTTCTTCGGCGCAGTCACCGGCACGTCTCTCACCCTGTCAGGGAATGTCGCAGCTGCATCGGTGAACGCTAATGTGGGCGCGACCCCGGGCCTTAATGTGCGTGATCGCACGCAAGGCATCGACTGGTCGGTATACGCGACGGGCAATGCTTGGCGCGTCTATCACCCGGTCAATGGCGACCGCATGGTCGTAAACTCCGCCGGCCTCGTAACCGCCGCAGACTTCCAGTCCACGTCGGATGCACGTCTGAAAGAGGACGTGTCCGAACTGCGTAATGGCGTTTCCCGGCTGAAGGGCCTGCGCCCGCGCGTGTATCGTAAGCAGGGTGTGGCCGAAGCCGGGTTCATCGCACAGGAAGCGCAGACGGAGCTGCCCACGGCGGTTTCGGTCGGTGCGGACGGCTACCTTACCCTGAGCTATGGGCAGGTCGTGGCGCTTGTTGCAGCGGCCGTGCTGGAGGTCGAAGAGCGGCTGGCCGCCGTCGAGGCGCTGATCTAATGGCAGTCCCGAGCAACCCCAAGCTGTCGGACGTATGCGCCGAGTTCGGTGCCCCGGCCACTACGCCGCTGTCAGCTTTCGTGCGTGGTGGTGCGTGGGTGCCGAACACCGCAGCTAACGCGGGCGTGCCGGCTAGCCTGCCGATTAACCTCGCGCAACTTGCGGGCGCGGTGGCATACACCCCGATCAGCCTCGGCGGCCCGACCACGGCTTATGGCGAGACGTTCGGCACGCCGACCTCGCAGGTTACCTACAGCAACATCATCACCATCACGGTGAGCGGTGGCAACCCCGGCCCTTCGGTCAGCTGGACGCGCATTTCCGGCGACGCCACCATGTCGCTGGTCCTCGCCGGCAGCAGTCTCGGCCAGCAGTGGAGCGCCAGCGTCAACACGAACAACAGCAAGACCGCTGTGTACCGCATCACCGTATCGGATGGCGTGTCGTCCGCAACCCGCGACGTGACGGTCACGCTCGCACATACTCCATAAGGGGAACAAACGATGGGCGACTTCGACAAAGAAGCGCAGAAAGAGGCGCTGAAAGAAGCGCTCACGGAATGGCTCGACAGCAAATGGGCGGCATTGGGCAAATGGACGGCCCGTGGTTTGGCGGCAGCAGGCTTCGCCGTCCTCGTGTACTTCTACCTGACGCAAACTGGTTGGACTCGCTAACGCGAGCCAGCCCTCAACTGAGGCGCATCCAATGACCAAAAGCATCCACCAGTACCCGGCGTGCCCGCATTGTGGCGGCAAGCTGAAAAGCCACGACACGCGCCGCCTCATCTGCATGAACAAGGAATGCAAGCGCACCACGTCGCGCACGAAGCTCGCCCTGAGCGGCTTCAGCCCGGAACACGACATGACCCGCACGGTGCCGGAAGGCTTCAGCGTGAAGGGCGTCAGCACGCTCTACGACAAGAAAGGCAATGTCGCCCAGCAGTGGGTGAAGTCGCAGCAGGATGGCGACGCTTTGGCGAAGGCGTTGGAGGCCGCATTCTCCGGCTACAAGGATGAGCTGCCGCGTATCGCCGCAGTGCCCGCCCCGACGCACACGAACAGCGACCTCGCCAACGTGTACGTGCTGACCGACTACCACCTCGGCATGCTGTCGTGGGCCGAAGAGACGGGCGCAGACTGGGACATGGATATCGCCGAAGACCTGCTGGTCCGGTGGTTCGCTGCGGCCATCGCCGCGTCGCCGCCGGCAGAGCTGGGCGTCTTCGTGAACCTCGGCGACTTCATGCACTGGGACGGCATGGATGCGGTCACGCCGGCCAGCAAGCACTTGCTGGATGCCGACACCCGGTTCCAGAAGCTCGTGCGCGTCGCGATCCGGGCCAAGCGCCAGATCATCGCGATGCTGCTGGAAAAGCACGACCGCGTACATGTCATCAGCGCGGAAGGCAATCATGATCCGGCCAGCAGCGTGTGGCTGCGTGAGTGGCTGTCGTCGGTGTATGCCGATGAGCCGCGCGTCACCATCGACACCAGCGCGGACCCGTACTACTGCGTCGAGCATGGTGCGACCTCGCTGTTCTTCCACCACGGCCATAAGCGCAAGATGGAACAGGTGAGCGACGTGTTCGTAGCCAAGTTCCGCGATGTGTTCGGTCGCACGAAACACAGCTACGCGCACACCGGCCACCTGCATCACGACAAGCGCGTGGAGAACAACCTGATGACCGTCGAGCAGCACCGCACGCTCGCTGCCCCAGACGCCTACGCGAGCCGAGGCGGCTGGCTCAGTGGCCGCGACGCGAAGGTCATCACGTACCACAAAAAGCACGGCGAAGTCGGCCGCCTGACCATCAACCCGGAAATGGTGCAATGAACCTACGCGAACAGCTCATCGCCGAAGAGGGCAACATTCCTTACGCCTATCAGGATCATCTGGGTTTCTGGACCATCGGCGTCGGAATCCTTATCGACAAGCGGAAAGGCGGCCATCTGCGGCCCGAGGAAATCAATTTCATCCTCGACAACCGCATCGCGCTGAAGGGCGCGGAAGTGGACAAGGCGCTGCCGTGGGCCAAGGCGCTCAACGAGCCGCGCCGCGCCGTGCTGATCGGCATGGCATTCCAGATGGGGCTGGATGGCCTGCTGGACTTCACGAACACGCTGAAGCTCATCCAAGCCGGCAAGTACGCCGAGGCCGGGAAGAACATGATGCTCAGTCTGTGGGCCAAGCAAACGCCCGGCCGCGCGCAGCGCATGGCCGATCAGATGAAAACCGGTGAATGGCAGAGGAAGAAATAATGAGCAAGTTCCGCGCAATGCTGCTGCACATTTTCAGCGAACGCGACAACCGCACCCCCGAGGTCGTGCGTATCGTTGGCGGTGTGCTGGCACTGTTGGGCGGCATCGAATACCTCACGCTGTCGGCGTGGGACGTGGTGGTCAACAAGGTGGCATTCGCCCACGAGGCGTTCGGCATCGGCCTGTCCACCATCATCGCCGCCATCGGTGCAGCGGTCGCAGTCAAGGCGGCTGTGGAGCGCAAAAAGGAGAGTGAAGAATGAACCCGATCCTCGCGAAGTGGGCACTGCGCATTCTGGGGCCGCTGGCATTGCTGGCGGCCGTCTTCGTGTGGGGCCACGCCACGGGCGCGCGCTCCGTGCGCGACGACTGGAACGCCGCCAACGCGGCGCAGGCCATCAAGCTGGCCGAAGCAGAAGCCCGCGCCGAGCGTGTCACGACCAAGGTCATCACCGAGTATGTGGACCGCGTGCGCGTAGTCCGCGAGAAAGCCAAAACCATCGTAAAGGAGGTGCCCGTCTATGTCACACCTGAAGCTGATTCTGCCTGCATTGTGCCTCGCGGCTTTGTCCGCGTGCACGACGGTGCAGCCCGCAACGAAGTTCCCGGCCCCGCCGACGCTTCTGATGACGCCGCCTCCGGCGTTGCGCTCTCTGCCGTCGCCGAAGTCACCGCCGAAAACTACGGCACCTACCACGAAGTCGCCGAGCAGCTGAAGGCCCTGCAAAAGTGGGTCGCCAAGCAGCAGGCCGCAGCGAAGGAGCGATAACATGGCGAAGCTGATCCCGTTGCAACTGCCCCCGGGCATGATGGCGAACGGCACCGAGTACGATGCGAAGGGCCGCTGGCGCGACGGTAGTCTCGTGCGCTGGTATAACGGCTTGCTGCGCCCGGTGGGCGGCTGGATGCGATTCACCCCCACTCCGATTGCGGAAGTGGTGCGGGCGTTGCTGACGTGGCGCGATAACGCCGGGTACGCCCGGCTGTCGATGGGCACTGCGTCCAAGCTCTACGTCCACGACGGCGCAATCGCCAGCGACATTACCCCGGTCGGCCTCGTGCCCGGCCGGGATAGCGGCGCACAGGGCCTCGGCTACGGCGCGGATGACTACGGTGTGGATGAGTACGGCACCCCTCGTGCCAACTCGGGTTTGGTGCTGGACGCGACCGTATGGGATTTGGACAACTTCGGTCAAGACCTCATCGCATTCTCGCCGGCCGATGGCCGCATCTTCAAGTGGACGCCGCCCAATGCCGGCGTCAAGGCCGCAGTGATCCACGCCTCCGCTCCGGAGGACAATCGCGCGGTGCTGGCGTCGGATGAGCGCCACCTCGTAGCCTTGGGCGCGGATGGCGACCCGCGCCGCGTGACGTGGTGTTCGCAGGAGGATTACACGCAGTGGACCGCGACCGCGACAAACACCGCCGGCTCGCTTCAGCTGCACACGAACGGCGCGCTGATGAACGGTCGCCGTCTGCCGGGCGAAATGCTGTTGTGGACAGACACGGACCTGCACAGCATGCGCTATCAGGGGCCGCCGTTCGTCTACGGCACCCAGCGCGTCGGCACGAATTGCGGTTTGATCGGTCGCCACGCGCATGCGTCGGCTGGCGACTTCGTAGCGTGGATGGGGCAGCGCAGCTTCTTCATCTACGACGGCAACGTGAAGCCCCTGCCAAGCGAAGTGCAGGAGCGCGTTTTCAACGACCTGAACTACCTTCAGGCGTCGAAGATCGTCGCCAGTAACAACAGCCAGTACGGCGAGGTGTGGTGGTTCTACCCCAGCGCGGAGAGCGCCGAGAATGACCGCTACGTCATCTGGAGCTACAAAGAGAATTGGTGGGCGACAGGCGCACTCGCGCGGACTGCGTGGGCGGACCGCGAGGTGTGGCCGTATCCGTTGGCGGCCGCTCCGGACGGCAACTTGTACCAGCAGGAGCAGGGCTGGACAGCTGGCGGCGAGGATCGTTTCGGCCTGATCTACGCGGAGAGCGGCCCGGTCGATATCGGCACGGGCGATCAGACGCTCGCCGTGCAGCAGCTTATCCCCGACAACAGCGGCGATGCCACACTGGCGTACACCTTCACCACGAAGCAGACGCCGAACGGCCCGGCGACCGTGGCCGGCCCCTACGGCCAGCTGCACGGCCAAGGCTACATCGACGCGCGGTTCACCGGCAGGCAGGCCGTGGTCAAGGTAGCACCGCAGGAAGACGGCCTGTTCCACCTCGGCACGCTGCGTCTGGACGGGACGATGGGGGGCCGCCGATGATCCGCCTCCCAGCGCCCCCACCGCGCTACACCCAAGCCACCGAATCGACCCGAAACCGGGCCATTGAGCAAGCAGACCAAGCCAGCCTGAAGACCAACACAGACAACTACATGGCTGGCGGCCGCATCATCCTCGCCGCGCCGGACGGCTCGCGTTGGGCGCTGAAGGTGAACAACAGTGGTATACTATCAACGGAGGCCGTACCGTGATCCAGTTCCCGAGCCTTGCAGATTCGCTTGACGATGACCGCCTGACTTTCCAGCACGTCCCGCCGCAAACACTGCGCGTGGTGTGGCCCACGCTCCAGCACGGTCTGGACGTGGTGCGAAAGACCAACGGCGAATCGTGGATCAATGAAGACGTGTATGCCGCTCTCCTTCACGGGAGGGCGGCATTGTACGTCATCTACGACGGGGAAGAGGTCGAGGGCTTCGGAATCTATGAAGTGCTGAACTTCCCCTACGAGTTTAAGCCGCGCCTGAACATCTGGATCGGCTGGAGCCGGAACCCCGCCCAAGGGCACCTCGGCGTTGAGCTGTCGCGAAGGATCGCACGAGTCATGGGAATCGACAGCATCGTCTTTTCGACCACGCAGGAAAACCGGTGGGTCGAAAAGTTCAAGAAACTCCACACATGGTATGAGGTGTAAACATGGGCGGCGGCGGCACTCCGAAAAATACTACCAGCACGACGACCACGCAGCTCGACCCCGCAATGCGGGCGATGATGCAGCAGACGTTCAATCGTGCGACCAACATCGCCGACCAGCCGTATCAGGCATACGGCGGGCAGGCAGTCGCGCCGTTGAATGATTTGCAGCGGGCAGGCATCGGCTGGGGCGCAGACGCCGCAGCCAATAACGCGGGTGGGCAGACCGTGCAGGCCGGCGTGAACAGCGCGCTCGGCGCAGGCAGCTATCAGCCCGAGCAGGTATGGTCGCGACAGTGGGATGGCGGCGCGGCATCGCAATACATGTCGCCTTACACTCAGAACGTCATCGACACGACCAACGCGCAGATCGACCGCAACACTGCGCAGACGACCAACGCAACCAACGCGGCGGCCGTACAGGCAGGCGCGTTCGGCGGCACCCGTCAGGCCGTGCAGACCGCCGAGAATCAGCGCAACGCAGATCAGATCAAGGCGCAGACCGCCGCGACGCTCAACGATCAGGCGTACAGCAACGCGCAGGGCATGTTCAATGCCGATCAAGGCCGCGATCTTGCTGCGCGCCAATCCAACCAATCCGCCGGGCTTCAGAGCGCAAATCTCGGCCTTGGCAGCGCCGACCTGCTGGGTCGCCTCGGCCTGTCGCAGTCGCAGATGGCGCAGCAGAATGCGCAGGCTATGCTGGGCTACGGTGGCGTGTTGCAGGGGCAGACGCAGCAGGAAAACGACTACCGCCTCGCCCAGTTCCAAGAGCAGCGCGATTGGGGCCTGCGCGGCCTCAACGCATTGCAGGGCAGCGTCGCGGGTATGCCGTCCGGTTCGTCCACGGCAGCGACCACGCCCATCTACAAGAACAAAACGGCGGGTGCACTCGGCGGCGCGGCTTCAGGCGCTGCCATGGGTTCCTACTTCGGCCCGTGGGGCACCGCGATTGGCGCGGTGGCGGGCGGCCTCTACGGCGCATTCGGTTAAGGAGCGGCAGACATGGCACAGCAGAATATGGGTTTCGGCCAGCGCTTCAAACTGGGTGAGGCGTACAGTCCCACGTTGCAGGACGCGCGGTTCGGCCAGCAGGGCATGGTCCAGCTCCAGCCAACCGCGATGGGCATGGCCCCGCAGATGATGCAAGCACCGCAACAGGCCGGCCCCGGTGGGATGCCGGCCTTCGGCGTTCCGGGCCAGCAGCAGCAGCCGAACCCGTCGTTGCTCGACGTGGGGCTGGCGCAGCAGCAGCAACCGGGCGGCCTGTTGGGCTTCGGCAACAACACCGCCGAAATGACCGGCGCTGGCGCTGGCGCTTCGCCGAACTGGGGCGGTGCGATTTCTCAGGGCCTCGGCCTGCTGGCGCAGGGCCAAGGCGGCGAAGAGGCTGGCCCGACCGCTCCGCTGAACCCCGGTGCCGGTATCATCCGCGCGCCGCAAAACGACAAGCTCCAGCGCCTGCTGGCGCAATACAACATCACGGGAGTCTGATATGGCGATCAACATGCAGGGCCTGCTGGACGTGCTGGGGGGTTCGCGCGACGATGTTGCCGAACCCATCGTCGGCAAAGAGGGCCTGAAGTCTGCGAAGATGAACGCCCTGCTGTCGCTCGGCACCGCCATGCTGGCGAAGTCGGGCTACAGCACGATGCCGGTCAGCGGTGGCGAAGCGCTGGGCGCGGGCCTGCAAGCCGCGCAGCAGGGCTACGGCGAATCCATCGACCGCTCCATGCAGGTCGCCGGGCAGGCGCAGCTCATGAAGCAGCGCGACGCTGAAATGCAGCGTAAGCGCATGCTGATGCAGATGGCCGGCCAGATGACCGGCGTGCAGGTTCCCGGCGGCGGCCCGGCACAGGGCGGCGCACCCGCTGGTGCCGGTGGCCCGCCGCCGGGCGCTGGCCCGATGGGCGCACCGCCGCAGGGCAATCCGATGACGCAGGGTCTGCCGCAGATGCCGGAACCGGCCGCTGCGGCAGTCGCCGGTTCGGAGCCGACGTTTACCCGTCAGCAGGCCATGGCGATGACGCTGCTGGACCCGGAACGTGCGGCGGCGTATCAGAACATCTACGACATGTCGAATCCCGAGCTGAAGCCGATGCCGGACGGCACCATGGTCAACCCGCGCGATCCGTCGCTCGCGGGCAAGCAGTTCGCGCAGCTCGACAATGGCATGGTGCGCGGTCCGAACGGCGAGGTATCGCTGGCCCCGGGCTACGCCGAAGCGGCGGGCCAGCTCGCCATGCAGAAAGCCTACGCCGACAAGTCGCAGGATTTGGTCGATGTGGTCATTCCCGGGCAGGGCGTCGTCAAGGTGCCGCGCGGTGCGATGGGCACGAGCATCACCATGGGGCCGAACGGCCAGCCGGTCGCCACGCTCGGCGGCCCGCAGGGCTTTCTGTCGCAGGAAGACCCGGCGGCGCTGGAAGAGCGCAAGGGCAACGTGCAGACGTTCCTGAAAGCGAAGGAAGAGGCGATCAGCGGGAGCCGCGCCGCGAGCGAAGAGCTGAACAGTCTGGATAACGTAGCCAACCTGCTGGCGGAAGCCAAGCCGGGCCTCGGCCAGACCGCGCAGTTCCAGCTGGGCCGCGTCCTCGACGCGACCGGGTTGGCGAAGGGCGATCAATCGAAGTGGGTTGCGAACGCTGCGGCGTTCCAGATGGCGCAGAAGACCGCCGGCCTGTCGGTGCTGAAATCCACCTTCGGCGGCAACCCGACCGAAGGCGAGCGCAAAATCCTGCTGGAGTCGCTGGGCAACCTCGACACCCCGCAGGAAGCGGTGCAGATGCGCGTGGATATCGCGCGCATCGCCGCCGAGCGCAAGCAGGCGTATGCGCAGTTCCTGCAAGAATACGACGGCAATCGCGCGCAGTTCGAAAAGGCGTGGCGGCAGAGCGGCGAGGGCAGCAAGACCACGTTTGACTACCCGTCGATGTGGAAGCACCTCCCCGTGATGCGCGGCAAGGCCGGCACCCCGGCCGCAGGCAAGACGTTCGTGCGCACCCCGCGAGGTGCGATCTACCCGGTGCAGGTTGGGCCGGATGGCACCCCGCAGCCGATTGGAGAATAAGCAATGCCGACCTTGTGGGAAATCGCCAATGCGGAAGCGCAGCGGCAGGGTGTAGACCCGCGACTGGTCGCCGCCGTGATGCACACCGAAAGCCGGGGCCGCGCTACTGCACGGTCGCCGGCTGGTGCGTATGGGCCGATGCAGTTGATGCCCGGCACGGCGAAAGACCTCGGCGTGGATATCAACGATCCGGCTGACAACATTCGCGGCGGCGTGAAGTACCTCGGCCAGATGCTGAAGCGCTTCGGCGGTGACACGCAGAAAGCCCTCGCCGGCTACAATGCCGGCCCGGGTGCCGTGGACAAGCACGGCGGCGTGCCGCCCTATCGCGAGACTCAGGATTACGTGCGCAAGATCACCGGCCTTATGGGCGGTCAGGTCGCCGCACCCCAACAGCAGGAGGCACCTGTGCCCAAGCACGGAATTGACATTGATCCCTCGTGGCTGGAGGGCGCATCGGAGCCAGCGGCCAAGTCGCCGGCTTCCGCGCGTGCGGCCGTTGCGAAGGGGCCGCAGCAGTCGGCCATCGACCCGTCGTGGCTGGAGCCGGCCGGCGCACCCGCTGCACAGGCCGCCAAAGCGCGTGTGCAGCCCGCTGCGGCCGGCGCGCCCTACACCGGGGATACCGGCCTGCCCAACAGCTTGGATGAGCTGGGAGCGCGTCTGCGGGGCATCCTGCCCGTGCAGACCGATCCGCGCGATGGCAAGCTGAAGATGCAGCCGGGCGTCGGCGGCGTGGTCAAGGGCATTGCGGGCATCCCCGCACTGGCTGACCGCCTCGGCGCGAAGATCGGCAGCGCTCTCGGCGCGAAGCCGCAGCGCGGGTTCGCCGATGACCTCGACGCGGCCGTGGACGCCCGCATCCTGAAGCCGGCCAACGCCACCGAAGCCATGATCGGCAAGGGTGGCGAGTTCGTCGGTAGCGGCATTGCCGGCGGCGGTGTGGTCGGTGGTGTGGGCAAGGGCCTCGTGGCGGCCGGTGCGAAGCGCGCAGGCGGCGCTCTGCTGTCGGCCGGTGCGGTTACCCCGGGCAGCGTCACGGGCAGCGTCACGGGCGGCGCAGCGGCCAACGTGGCCGATGAGCTGGTGGGCAAGCACGTCGAATCGCCGGTACTGCGTACCGCGATCAACCTCGGCGCGGGCGTCGTCGGTGGCGGCTTCGGCGCGAACCTCGGCAACCGCGTCGGCGGCGTGCCGCGCAACGCCGAGACGGCCGCAACGCTGGCCGCCGCGCGCGATGCGAATATCCCCGTGCAGGCCAGCGACATTTCCCCGGCTGTGGCGAAGATCAAGCAGGGCATCGTGGACAAGGTGCCGTTCGGCAACCTCACTGCCGGCGGCGTGCCGGCGCGTCAGGTCGAGGGCGTGCAGCGCGAGCTGCGCAGTACCGCCGAGCGCTACCGCCCCGCCGACCTCAACCCCGGCGCGGGCACGACCGGTGCTGACCGCTACCTCGCCAAAGACCTGCGCAGCGGCTACCGCGCCGCGAAGGATGAGACGAACAAGGCGTATGCGGAAGTAAGCCGCGTCATGGAAGCGAACCCGGGCCTGCCGCCGATCAAGCTGGACGCGGTGCGCGCGCAGGTCAAGGCGCTGGAAGATGAGTTCCCCGACACCTTCCAGAACCTGACGCTCTCCACGAAGGCGCGCGAGATTCTGGGCACGCTGAAAGGCGCATCGACTCCGAAGCAGCTGGACGAAGTAATGGTCGGCGGCAAGCCGATCAGCCTTACCGCGAACCCGCAGCTGCGCGCGGCACTGGAAGCGGCCGGCGTGTCCACCACGACTAAGCTGCCGACCGTTACCATGCAGCAGGCGCGCGACCTGAGCAGCGAGCTGGCCGACGTGGCCCGCCGTGCAGAGCGCGCTGCGGTGATGGGCGGCGGTTCGCAGAAACAGGTGGGCGCGCTGAAGCAGCTGGGCGGCGCGGTGAAGGCCGATGTAGACGCCTACATGGCGCAGGCACCGGCAGACGTGCAGGCCGCGTATCAGAACGCCGATCAGGTGTTCCAGACGCGCGTCCTGCCGTACCGTGCCGACCCCAAGGTGGCGAAGCTGGTCAGCAGCCGCACGCCGCAGGGCGACGTGGACACGGAGGCGCAGGGCCTCTACGACAACCTGTTCAATACCGCGCAGGGCGAGCGCTCCGCGATGGCGTTGCAGCTGATGACGCCGAAGGGCAAGCAGGCCGCCGCGTATCAGGCGCTGAAGGAGGCCGGCGAAAAGGGCCTGAGCAACACCGGCCCCGAGGGCTTGAAGGCCGTCAGCGCGTCGCGTGCGCTGGATATCGAAGGCAACCCGGCGCTGGCGAACATCGCGCAGCACTATCCGGAGCTGGCGAAGGAAGCCGACCGCCTGAAGAGCCTGTTGCAGATCGGGCGCGGTGCATCTGCCGCACTGGGCCGCAAGGGCGCGGCAACCGGCATCCAGAACATGCCGCTGGTGTCGGGCGGCTTGATGGCCGCTGGTGGTAATCAGTTGGGTCAGGTACTGGGCAACGCGCCGCTGGGTTATGGTATTATGGTTGGTGCACCCATTGCGGGGGCCAATGCGTTCAATGCACTGAACCGCATCGGCGCACGAGCTGTAGCGAACGGACCCGGCAGCGTGACCAGTCGCGTTACCCCCGGTGTGATTCAGGGGCTGCTGGCCGAGGAAACGGACGAAGAGCCGAAGCCCCGGAAGAACAAGAAATCGAAGTAACCGCTAGGGATACGTTGCCTCTTCGGATCGCAACGTATCCCTTTCCTTTGGTCCGGGGTGTTGACGATCCCCTCTAGTGGAGATATGATAGATGGACAGTGCGTTCAAGGTACTGGCCGATTTGGAAAACCGGATCGGCGCGTCAGGCTTCAGCATGGCGCAAGTGTGCAAGCAGGCGAAGGTGAGTCAAGCGCAGGTATCCCGGTGGCGCTCCCAGACTTACGAACCGCGCCTGTCGGGGCTGAAGAAGCTGGAGGATGCGCTGTACGCGCTGCTGGCTGACCGGCACAGCAAATGATTGTCGCCGGGGTTGATCCCGGCGCGACGGGAGCGGTGGCGATCTTCGACACGGAGCGCCGCACGCTGGAGCTGATCGACATGCCGACCTACGTCGAGCAGCAGAGCCGGGGAAAGAAGAAGACGCGGGTAGACGCCATGGCGCTGGCCCGCACGATGACACTGGTGGCCGGCGTGATTGACGTGGCCTGTGTCGAGAAAGTCGGGGCTATGTCAGGGCAGGGCACGAGCAGCATGTTCGCGTTCGGCCGAGCTACCGGCATCGTAGAGGGCGTACTGGCATGCGTCAGCGACAAGCTGATGACGTTGCGCCCGCAGCAGTGGCAACCGCTCGCCCGCGTCAAGGGCGGCGCTGAAATCAAGACCAACGCCCGCAACCGGGCAATGGTGCTGTTCCCCAACAACGCGCACCAGTTCAAGCGCGTGAAAGACTCGGGCCGCGCAGACGCCGCCCTCATCGCTTACGCAACCGCCATCCAACTAGGAGCTATCACATGACCCGCATTTTCGAAGACGCCGAAGGTAACGAGATTCCGGATATCGAATATCGCCTGACCCCCGTCGCCGTGATCCGCGCCCTGATCGACAACGGCACGCTGACCGCCGACGATATCGAATCGGCCAGCAACTACCGTATCCTCGACGTGACCGAGCAGCGCGAGCAGAACCGCCTCGCCCGCGAAGCAGCAGAGGAAGCCGAACGCAAGGCCGAAGCCGAAGCGCTGAAGAACCGGCCGCAGGAAGTCAAGGCCGCCGCGAACGAGTTCGTTGCCGACCCGGCCGCCCCCGACGCGGAGTAACCCGTGGACAAGCCGATGCCTTTTCAGGTCGTCGGCGCGAAGTGGTTGGCAGGCATGCGCCGGGCAATCCTCGCCGACGTGATGGGGCTGGGCAAGACGATACAGGCGATTCAGGCGTGCGACCTTGTGCGGGCGCGCCGAGTCGCGGTCATCTGCCCAGCCATCGGCCGGATCAACTGGCAACGCGAGGTGGCGAAGTGGTCGCTGTGGGGGTTTGAGCTGTACGTCGAATCCTATGACCGCATCGCCGTCAGCAAGAAAGCCCGCGACGAGCTTCGCGCCTTCCGACCCGACACCCTCATCTGCGATGAGGCCCATTATCTGAAGAGCAAGGATGCCAAGCGCACGCAGCAGGTCTATGGCCGCTACATCAAGGGCAACGGACTGGCGATGATCCCCAAGCGGGTATGGCTGCTGACAGGCACGCTCATGCCCAACAACGTTACAGAGCTGTGGACGCATCTGCGCGCACTGTTCCCCGAGCTGTTGCCGACCGATGAGATTGGCGACCCCTTCAACCACTTTGCGTTCGCGAACCGGTACGCCAAATGGCAACCGGCACCCAATGGCTCTATCAAGATCACCGGCAACAATCCGCTGCACCTCAACGAAGTGCGAGCCACGCTGAAGCAGATCATGCTTCGCCGGACCGTGGAGCAAGCCGGCATTGAGCTACCGCCGATTCACTGGATGCCCACCTACGTGGTGGACGCTGGGCCTATCGGCCGGGAGCTGGAGAAACTGGAAGCGTCGCCGGAGGTGGACGCACTGCGCCGGGTGTACGAAGCCGCCGCAGCTGATGAGACGCAGGAGCTATACATTGACGAAGACCCCATCGTCATGGCGACAGTCGCGCGGCTCACCGCCGAGCTGAAAGCCAAAGCGGTGGGCCGGCTCATCGCCGATGAACTTGGCGACGGTGCCTACGACAAGATCGTGGTCTTTGGCCGGCATCTGTCGGCGCTGGACACGATGGCGAAGGAGCTGGCAGCGTTTGACCCGGTGCATATCCGGGGCGGCCAGAGCGACGCGGAGCGGCAACGCAACATCGACGCATTCCAGCGCAAGCCGGAACACCGCGTCATCCTCGTGCAGCTGGACGCCGGCTACCACACGATCACCCTGCACGCGGCAACGCAGGTAGCCTTTCTGGAACTGGCATGGACGCCGGACGTAAACGTTCAAGCGGCCAAGCGCGCGCACCGCATCGGCCAGCTGCACCCCGTGTTCGTGCGTAACTTCGCGCTCGCCGGTTCCCTAGACGACGCGCGCCAAACCGTTCTTAGCCGGAAGGCTAAAGCCCTACTCGAAATCTACGGAGAATAACCATGCTGAAGCTCCACGTATCGACCAACCTCAACAGCGGCGGCGTCCTGAACATCGAAGCCGACAACGTGAACGAACTGCACGGCGCGCTGACCTACATGCACAGCATCGGCCAGCTCGGCGCACCGCAGCAGGCCGTCGCGCCCGAACCGCCGGTCAGCGATGAGCCGATTGCGGAAACCGGTGAGCCGAATGGTGAGACGGCGAACGCCGACACCGCCGAAAAGACGCCGGTCGTCAACACCGCACCGCCGGCCGCTGTGGACAAGCCGGCCCGCAAGCCGCGCCAGACGAAGGCCGAAAAGGAAGCCGCAGCTGCGGCGGCGGAAAGCGCCAAGGATGACGCCGTAACCCCGGAAACCAAGGTCGAAAGCGCCAAGGGTGACGCCAAGCAGCAGCCGCTGGTGAAGGCGACCGCCGAAGACGCCGCCGCCGCGATCACCGAGGTGGCGAACGTCAAGGGCCTCGCTGCGGCGAAAGCGCTGCTGACCGTCTTCAAGGTGAAGCGTGCCGGCGAGCTGGACCCCTCGCAGTTCGAATCGTTCATCAAGGAAGCCACCGCGCTGATCGCGCCGGCCGACGAAGAAGCAACCGACGAAGACCCCGCCGATATCCTGTAAGGAGCCAAAGCTATGGCAAGCAACTCAACCGCCACCGCATCATTCCCCCTGCTGCCGATTCTGTTCCTCGTGTTCCTCGTGCTGAAGCTGACCGGCGTCATCGCATGGAGCTGGTGGCTTGTCACCGCGCCGCTGTGGGGCGGCCTGCTGCTGGCGCTCCTGATCTTCGCGGCCATTCTGGCAGTCGTCGCCAAACGGAGGTAAGAGGTGCCCGACCAACACGCCAAACTCAGCCCGAGCGCGGCGTATCGTTGGTTCGAATGTTCCGGCTCTGTGGCAGCACAGGCCGGAATGCCCGACGACTCCAACGTGTACGCCCGCGAAGGCACCGCCGCTCACTCACTGGGTGAGCTTTCCCTGACCACCGGGCTTTCCCCGGACAAGTACATCGGCCGCGTCTTCGACGTGCCGTACCGCGACAAGGATGGCACCGAACAGGTGCAGAGCTTTACCGTCGATCACGACATGGCGGCGAACGTCAAGGTCTACACCGACTACTGCCGCTCCGTGGGTAGCGTCATGGGCGCGGTGACACTGGTCGAGCAGCGCGTAGGGCTGGCATCGGTAGACCCGATTCTGGCCGGGGTCTGGGGCACGAGCGACTTCGTGGTCTACGACCCCAAGACCAAAACGCTGCACGTGATCGACCTGAAGTACGGCGCGGGCAAAGCGGTCGATGCGGAGGGCAATCTGCAACTGCGCATCTACGGCCTCGCGTCGTGGGCCACCTTCAACGACCGCTTCAACGTGGAGCATGTCGTCGTCACCATCGTGCAGCCGCGCGTCGGTGAGCAGGCGATCAAATCTGCGAGCTACACCGCCGTGGACATGCTGGATTTCATGCAGGAGGCCATTGAAGCGGCCGAACGTGTCCGCGATGAGCCGCAGAAGCGTACCGCAGGGTCGTGGTGTGACTGGTGCAAGGCAAAGGCGACCTGCCCCACGTTCGCCGAGGGAGCAATGGAAGTGGCGAAGGATGAGTTCGCCATGGTGCCGGCGGCACAGCTGACGATGGATCAGATTTTGACGCTGATCGACAAGGCGACGCTGCTGGATGACTGGATCAAAGGCGTGCGGGCGTACCTGCATGCGGAAGCGATGGCCGGCCGCACGGTGCCCGGTCACAAGCTGGTGCCGAAGCGCGCAAGTCGCGTCTACGCCGCAAAGGAGGAAGAGGTAATCGAAAAGCTGGGGCCGAAGGTAGCCGACAAAAAGATGCTGTACGAACAGCCGTCGCTTCTGTCCCCCGCCCAGATGGAAAAGGTCGTCGGCAAGAAAGCATTTGCCGAAGCGAACCTGACCGCATCCGTATCAAGTGGCTACAACCTCGTGCGTGACACTGATGCCCGACCCGGCGTCAGCTTCAATCCCGCAGACGACTTCATCTAAACCGGAGAAACAGCAATGGCGAATGCCAACAAGAAAGATATCAAGGTCATCACCCCGGAAGCCATCGTGAGCTACCCGCAGTTCGATACGCCGAAGCCCGACGACAACGGCGGCGGCCCGTGGTACAGCTGCACCCTCGTGTTCCTGCCGGGCAGCGACCTGAAGGCCATGAAGGCCGCCGTGATCGAAGCGGCGAAGCAGCAGTTCCCGGGCGCGGACGTGGTGCAGATGTTCAAGGACAACGAACTGAAAAACCCGTTCCGCAAGGACGCGAAGAAGAAGGGCTACCCCGAGGGCAGCGAGTTCTTCAGCTGCAAGACGAAGAACAAGCCGGGCATCGTGGGCCTCGCCCCGGGCGCGGACGGCAAGCCGGCGCAGTACACGGGCGAAATCTACCCGGGCCTGCGCGTCAAGGCCAGCGTGCGGCCGTACTACTACAAGCAGCAGGGCGGCGGTATCGCCATGGGCTTGGGCAACGTGCAGGTCGTGGGCAAGGGCGAGCGTCTGGACAACCGCGTCGCGGCGAGCGAAGAGTTCGAAGCCGATCAGAACGCGGCCGCCGCAGCTGGCATCAGCGGCGAAGAAATGGACGATATCCTGTGAGCCGGCCGTATGCCGGCGGCAGCGACGTGAAGTCGTTGTCGGGAACGTCCGCCACTGTCGCTGTGGTCGATTCGGACTATTCGGTAACGCAGAGCCTGCTGGATCAGATCGACTCGCAGCTGGGCGTGCTGCACACGGAAGTGACCGACTTGTATCGCGTGTTCAATTCGGCCCTGCGCGACCCGCAGGATACCGGGGAGAATGCCAGCCCGAGGCCCGGTTACGACGCCCCGCTGCTGCGCCGTCTTGCCTCGCAGGATGACGCGATTCGGGATATCCGCCGGGTCATTGAAGACCTGAAAGCCCGCAGCGTGCTGTAACCACCGTGGGGCCGCTTCGGCGGCCCCACTTCTTCGGAGAGTCGCATGACCAATGAAGTCAGCCTAGACTTTGAAAGCCGTAGCGCCGTCGAGCTGGGCGACTCTGGCGTGTACCCCTACGCCGACCACGAGACGACCGACCTGTGGTGCGCGGCATTCTACGTGCCCGAGCTGGACGACGTGCTGCTGTGGACGCCCGATGACCGCTATGACGTGGAGTACATTCTGCGCGAGCTGGCGAAGAACCCCGACGTGACGTTCCGCGCGTGGAATGCGCAGTTCGAACGGATCATGTGGGCCGCGCAGATGCACCGCAAGCGCAAGTTCCCCGAGATTGATTTGAGCCGTTGGCGCTGTACCGCCGCCGAGGCCGCTGCGTGCGGTCTGCCGCGTGGGCTGGACAACACCGCCAAGGTGCTGAAGGTGGTCGAGCAGAAAGACATGGCCGGCCACCGACTGATGATGCAGATGGCGAAGCCGCGCAAGCCGCGCAAGACCGAAGAGCCGGGCGCGCTGCTGTGGTGGGAAGACGAAGAGCGCAAAGAACGGCTGTTCGGCTACTGCAAGCAGGACGTGCGCACCGAAATGTCGGTGAAGCGCCGCGTCCGCGACCTGCCGCCGGGCGAGCTGGAGGTATACCGACTGGACCAGCGCATCAATGATCGCGGCGTGCTGCTGGATCGACCGCTTGCCATGGCGATCAGCAAGATGGCTGATCGCGTGCGCGGCGACGCGGACAAGGAAATGCAGCGGCTGACCGGCGGAGTGGTGGACAAGGTAACCAACACCGCCGCGCTGCGTGCGTTCGCCAACGACAATGGAGTGCCGACCGACAGCGTGGCGAAGGAAGCCATCCGCGTGATGCTGGAAGACCCGAACCTCACCGCGAACGTGCGCGCTGCGCTCCAGCTGCGCGCTGATGCGGGGCAGTCCTCGCTTGCCAAGGTGGATGCCATGTTCGCTTGCGCGCACCCCGCAGACGACCGCATGCGCGGTCTGCTGCTGTACCACGGCGCGGGCACCGGCCGCTGGGCGGGCAAGCTGGTGCAGCCGCAGAACTTCCCGGCGCGCAGCAAGGCGCTGGGCGGCAAGTTCAAGCCGGAGGTGTGGCGCGAGCTGGTGATGCGGCATGCGTGGGATTACATCGCCCTGAGCTATGCACCCATGGAGGTGCTGGCGCAGATGCTGCGCGCCTGCCTGCGCGCTTCGCCGGGGTGCGAGTTCCACTCCGCCGACTACACGGCCATTGAGGCCCGCGTCGGTGCGTGGCTGGCCGGCGAGGAATGGCAGCTGGCTGCGTTCCGCGCCAATGACGCCGACAAGAGCAACGCCGATGCGTACATGCTCATGGCGGCCGATATCTACCGCCTGCCCATCGCGACGATCCAAGCGGCGGGCAAGGGTAGCCCGTGGCGCGACATGGGTAAGCGCGTAACGCTGGGTTGCCTGTTCGGCATGGGGCACGTGAAGTTCGCCGACACCGCGCTGAAAGACGGCATCGTGATCGAACTGCACGAGTCGAAGCGCATCGTAGACCTGTACCGCGAGCGTAACGTCAACATCGTGGCGGTGTGGAAGGAGATTGAACGCGCCGCCGTTGCGGCAGTGAGCGAGCCGGGCAAATTGTTCTATGCTGCCGGCGGCAAACTGGCCTTCATGGTGCGCGACGACTTCCTGCGCATCGCGCTGCCGTCGAAGAAGCGCACGCTGGCATACTACAAGCCGCACATCGTGGAGCGCCGCACCCCGTGGGGTTCGATGCAGAAGAGCGTGCGTTTCTGGGGTGAGGTTGGCCCGGGCCGCGTGTGGATGCCGGTGGACCTCTACGGCGGTCTGATCTTCGAAAACGTCGTGCAGGCTACAGCGCGCGATATCATGGCTGGCGGTATGTTCGTTGCCGAGGCGCATGGATATAGTGTAATATTGAGTGTCCACGATGAGCTGCTGACCGAAGCACCTATCGGTCGTGGAAACTTCAAAGAACTGGAACGGCTGATGGCTCAGACAGAGCCGTGGGCCGCAGGCTGTCCCATCGCGGCGGAGGGCTGGACCGGCCCCGCGTACCGCAAGTGAGGAAATCAATGACCACCACGACCGCCGCCGAACTGTTCGGGCTGGGCTACGCCGACCTCGTTTCCATCGTCCCGCCGGACGGGCAACTCTCCCCCACGTCGAAGCTGCGCACGCAGGATCGCGGCAAGGTGCCGGGCAAGAAATACCGCACCGGCTGGGGCGGCTATGACTGGCGTCACGCCGCGCAGATCACGGCCGATGACCTGCCGACGTGGGGCGACGCCGGCACCGGCATTCGCACCGACCACTTCCCCGCCGTCGATATCGACGTGCTGGACCCTGAGCTGTCGGAGCTGTTCGCGAAGCTGGCCGTGACGCACCTCGGCCTTGCGCCGCTGCGCATCGGCCGCGAGCCGAAGCAGCTGCTGCTGTATCGCACCGATGAGCCGTTCGGCCGCATGCGTCTGTGGATCGGCGACTCGCATCTGATCGAAGTGCTTGGCGACGGCCAGCAGTTCGTCGCAGCGGGCGAGCATCCCGTGACCGGTAAGCCGTACCACTGGCCGCACGGCGTGCCCGCAGCCGACGACCTCACCACGATCAGCCGCGACGACGTGATGGGCTTCTTCGCAGCGGTGGAGGCCGCTGCGTTGGAGCGCGGGTTTCCCAGTCGCCACGAAGGAACCGGCGCGACCTCAATCGACCGCGAGGGCGTGGATCAAGAGGCATTGGCGGGCGACGCCGACGCCATCGCCCAAGCTGTCGCCCTGATCCCGAACAACAATGACCTGTTTCCGGGCCGCGACGACTACCTGAAAATGGGTTACGCCATCAAGGGCGCGCTGGGCGATGCGGGCTTGCCGGTGTTCGTGGAGTGGGCGGAGCGGTGGGAAGGCAACGGCAATAGCCCGGGCAACACCGAGGCGTCCGCCACTGCCGACTGGCAGCGCATGAAGCCGCCGTTCGAAGTGGGCGCAGCGTACATTCTGGAGACGGCGCAGAACTTCGGCTTCAACACCGCAGCGGATGAGTTCGAAGCGGGCGACCCGGACAGCATGGACGAATCGTCACTGGCCGACACGCCGGCAGGCGGTCCGATCATGTACTCCGATGCCGACCTCGCGCATCAGTTCATCCGCGACCACGGCAGCGAGCTGCGTTTCTGCGGCGAGCGGTCGCAGTGGTTGGCTTGGGATAGCGCGCGCTGGAACTTCGGCGACTCGGCCAAGGCGACGTTCCTCGCTGGGCGGCTGTGCCAGCGCCTGAGCAACAAAGCCCTCATGACGATCAAAAATCCCATGAAGGCAGAGAGCATCGCGACGAAGCTGGCGAGCGTGGGCAGCAAGCGCAACGTGGTCGGCTATGCGGAGGATCACCCGGCCATCCGCGTCAGCCTCGCGCAGCTGGATGCCGACCCGCATCTGTTGAACACCCCGGGCGGTGTGGTGGACCTGCGCACAGGTGAAGTGTCGCCCGCCAACCCGGCGTTGATGATGACCCGCGTTACCGCCGTCGCGCCGAAGTTCGCACCGGCTCCGAAGTGGATGCAGTTTCTGGACGAAGCGACGGGCAACGACCCCGACCTCATCCGCTACCTGCAACGCCTCACCGGCTACGCGCTCACCGGTCTGAAGACCGAACACAATCTGGCTTTCATCTACGGGCCGGGCGGCAATGGTAAGGGCGTGTTCCTCAACACCGTGCAGGCGATCTTCGCGGACTACGGTAAGGGCGCGAGCATGGACACATTCACCGCATCGCGCTTCGACCGCCACCCCACGGACATGGCCGGCCTTGCCGGCGCACGACTGGTCACGGCGCAGGAAACGCAGGAGGGCCGCAGCTGGGATGAGCAGAAAGTCAAGACGCTGACCTCCGCCGATCCGGTGCAGGCCCGCTTCATGCGGGAGGACTTCTTCACCTTCGAACCGACGTTCAAGCTGGTGTTCGCCGGCAACCACAAACCGGAGATTCGCAACCTTGACGATGCGATGCGCCGACGCTTCCACCTTGTGCCGTTCACCGTCAAGCCGAAGCGCGTCAACCCCCAACTGGCCGAAGAGCTGAAAGAGGAATGGCCGCAGATTCTGGCATGGATGATCGACGGTGCGCGGCAGTGGATGGCCGAAGGTCTGAACCCGCCGGAAGTCGTGATCGAAGCCACGGCCGAATACTTCGATGAGGAAGACCCCATCGGCCAGTGGCTGAAAGAGCGCATCGACCGCGACGACCCGACCGCCCCGTTCGTCAGCAGCACAGACGTGTATGACAACTGGCTGGAGTGGGCCGGCGAGAATGGCGAGCATCGCCGCAACGTCAAGACGCTTATCCGCGAACTGCGCGGCCGGGGTTGGCGGCAGATGCGGACCAACACGGCCCGGGGCTTCACCGGGATTCGCTTCAAGGCCGGACCGGGCGCGGACAACGCCGGGGCCGATGACTTCGCCGCCATCTGAGGATAGCCGACATGCTCCGTTGTCCATACTGCGATTCGCCCGAGAGTACGGTGCTGGAAACCCGGCACCACGGCCTCGGCCTATACCGGCGTCGCCGCTGCGGCTACTGCCGGGAGAGCTACACCACCGTCGAGGCCGTCCAGACGCTGCACAGGGGCCGGCCGAAGACCCCACCCGCCACCACCGTACCAGCCCCCACCCCAAAACGCCGCACAGGCCCGCTCAGGAGCAAACAGCAATGACCGAAACAATCGTCGTCTCCCAGACCCGGAAGGGGTCCGCCTTCGAAACGGTGATGAACACCATCATCGGGTTCGCTATCAACTGGTGGGCCAACCTCCTGATCCTGCCCCTCTTCGGCTTGCCGATCACAGGCGGTCAGGCGTTCCACATGGGGCTGATCTTCACCGCTATCAGCATCGGCCGGGGCTACGTGCTTCGCCGGGGCTTCAACCGCCTTACAGAACTGCGCGCTGTCCGCGCCGCCAAAAAGGAGATTACCAATGACTGAGAAACAGACGTTGCCAAGCGACGCAGCGGCGCGCAACGACTACCCGCTGGACGATGGGCTGGTAGGCTACTTCGCCTCCGCGCTGCTGGAGGTTGCGAAGGTCAGCAAGATCGGCAACGACCAGCACAACCCCGGACAGCCGATGCACTGGGATCGCAGCAAGAGCAAGGATCACGGGAACAAGATTCTGCGACACCAGTTCGATGCGGGCAAGATGGACACCGACAACACCCGGCACAGCGCCAAGGTGGCATGGCGCGCGCTGGCCCAGCTTCAGGAAGAGCTGGAGCGCGAAGGCGCACCGGTAGCCCGTAACGCGCGCAACGCCGAACCGGTGGTGCAGGTCATCCCCGAATCGGTGCAGGAGCGCGCCGTGGAAATCCTCACGGAACGCGAGGTCACGCCGAAGCAGAGCCGCGTCGGCTAACCAAGGAAACTTTCCTACGCCGGAAATAAGAAAAGCCGCCCTTTACGGGGCGGCTTTTTTGTTGGCTCGGCGAATGGCTCTCAGTGCATCGGTGTATCCCTTGCGATACGCTTCGTCCAGTGCGGGGGCTTCGCCCGGCACCTTGCGATGGCGCTTCGTCGCTGCGGCGTTTTCCCGCATCGTGATCTTCAGCTCGTCGCCGTCACGGGTCATGCCCTCGTGTTCGATCTTGACCGCGTGCACCAGCCCGCAGTGGCAACACGCCAACTCCCAGAACTTACCGGCCGGCTGATCGAACGGCTTGCCGGCGTAGACCTGTTCGTAGCCGTCCGGCGATTCGCTCTCCAGATCGTCCATGGGATCGACGGCGGTCGGCTTAGTTGAACGGCCCATGGCTGCGCGCCTCCCGTTCGTCGTCAGACACCGGGCAACCCCGGGCGCGGCAGTCCAGCGCACGCCCCAGCTGGATGCCAGCCTTGATGCCGACGAAGTAGTTACGCCGGTCAACCCACTTCACCGTTTCGGCGTTTACCTTGTCCGCTTGCTTCGGCGTCAGCCCGGCCCACATCGTCGGATTGAACGTCCAGCGCCCGGTGGGTTTCTTGTAGACGTGCGGCTTACCGGGCACCGGCCGCGTCTGTGTCGGGAATGGCATGTTGCACCTCCTGTTCGGTGGGGACCGGACAACGGTCCGGCTCCCCGTGTGCCTCGGCGTAGCAGACGCCGTACTCTTCGCAGCCGACCCCCATCGTGCAGGGGTCGCGCGGGGCCATGATGCCGTCCATTACCCGCACCCCAGATGCTGCCGGTCAAGGTACGCCAGCTGGAAGCGGCCCGGCGGCGGATGGAAGGTCGGCTGATCCGGCCGCACATCAAAGACGCCCATGTACGCATCGCGCTGCGCGTTGTTGCCGTTGATCCAGTGCGGCGACGGAGCGGTGTCGATCTTCATTTCGAACAGCTCACCGGTCAGCGGGTCGAAGCTATCGAACCGACCTTCGATGCGGTTGTGCAAGCTGTCGATCCACTCTTCCGTGTCGTTGAGCATGCGCACCTCTTCTTCGGCGCGCTCCCGGCTGTACCACTGGCCGTAGCGCTCCCACGCCTCGCCGTCCCAGCGCAGCGCCAGCCAGTTACGCCGGAGCCACACGAACGGCTTGGGGAACGCCTTGACCACGTGCCAGCGACCGTCCCGCCAGTTAGCAGCCACGGCGCACCCCCTTGTCGGCTTCGCCGCGCTTGTAGAGCGGACGCTCCACGACCACCCAGTCGCCGCTTTGCAGGTTCTCCGCCACCGACTTGTAATTGTGCTGGCCGCGATTGTTCAAGCTGTTCGGCTTGTCGATGTTCGTCACTTCGAAGCCGTTGCCAATCCGCTCGGCCCGGTAGGTGCCCGGATCGGCTTCCGTGTTGGACACCTTGAAGTAGAACAGCGGAGCGGTCATCGTCTTGAACACTTCGCTAGCCTCAACCTTGCGCACTTTCTCTTCCATGCGGCGCATCGGGTCCACGATATCGCCCGGGCTTTCGTAGCGCACCGACTTCAGCGGCGGCACGGCTTCCTTGTACTTCCACGCACCGGATGCCAGCCGCTCGCGCACCGTCTGTTCGGTGTACCAGCCGCCGCCCGGATACTGCTGGCGGCGCTGGTTCGGGTCTGCGCTGGTGCGCCAACCGGCAACCCCGTTGCGGCGGTCGAAGTCGGCGATGATACTGCCGCCCGTGCTGCGACGGATGAACCGGAACGCCTGCGGCAACACGCCGGCCACTGTGCCGCCATCCATCGGCGGCGGACCCGCGTCCGGCTCATCGTCTTTCAGCGCGCGCTGGCGCTCGACCAATCCGCCCAGCGCCGCCGCCATGTCGCGATGCCCAGCGGCTTGCAGCAGGCCCGCCGAAAAGCTCAGGCGGTCGAAGTCTTTATCGGTCAGTGTGGTCTTCATTCGGTTTCTCCCGACAGGTCGAGCGTGATGGTGCCGATGTGCAGCTTCGCGTAGTCATACGACGCGCCGCGATCATCTGCGCTGTAGAGTTCGGCCAGCATCAGCGCATCGTCTTTGCTGTAGGCGAACGCGACCGGCACACCGCCGCGCTGCGTGCGCTCCAGCACGAGGAACACATCGGTCGGGCGCGTGCGGCTGGCGTCGAGCTTGGCGAGGTCAACCGTGCAGCTCGACAGCAGCGCTTCCAGTTCGGCGACGCGCGCTGCCTGCGCATCGTAGATATCGCGGCGCACGTAGCCGACTGCCACCTTGTCGTCGCCCTCGCGCTCCGTGGTGAAATCCCACGGCAGAACGGCGGCTTCTTTCAGCGGCGAGTACGTGGGCAGGCCGCCGCCGGCCGTATCGGCATACGAGAATCGGAGGGGCTGGAACTGCGCATGCAGCTCGACCGGGCTGGTCTGGAACAGGTTGCTCGCCATTTCTTCGGCGGTGTACGGGTTCGGGTATTCGGAAGTCACGTTCATGCGTCATTCTCCAGAGTCGGGGTGTTTGCGAGCTGTTCGCCCAGCGCCAGCACTTCGGCGATGGCCGTGTCACGCACGTTGCTGGTGTACTCGGCCAGCTCGGCGGGGCCGAACACGTACACGCGCAGTTCGTGCTTTTCGTTGCCGTCTTCTTCGGTGGTGACGGTCGGCGGCCAGCGGCCGGCGATCAGCGTGCCGGCGTCCTGTCCGATGACGCGATCCACCCAGTCCCGGCGCGCTTGTATGTCGCCGCGCTCCAGCGCGATGGCCGGGATAATCTGGGAACCCACCAGCAGGTGTTTCATCACATCAGTCATTGTCATTCTCCGGATCGAAGGGATCAGGTTGGTCGTCGTCGCCGCTCTCCAGCGCCAGCAACGGGTATTCGGGGGTGCCATCGCGGCCGCTCAGGCCGTAGGCCATGCTGTCCCATTCTTCCATGGCGAGTTCCACACTCGGCGCGGTATCGGCTTCGCACACGCAGCCGGGCACCGGGCACTTCAGCAGGTACGTCGGGCCGAGTGCAAACTCCAGATCAAGCAGCAGTTCCGGCTTCCTTCCATGGATGGGGCAGGGCTGCACCAGCAGCGCGTCATTACGTCGTTTCGTTGTCATGCGATTCTCCCGGGAGGGGCGCATCCTTGCGCCGTGTGCGATCAGTTGAGGGTCTTCCCGGTGTTGTCGGTGTCCGCCGCGAACTTTGCCAGCTCGCGCGTCACTTCGTCATCGGCCCGTTCTTCCTGTTCCCGCCGCTGGGCGTGGATTTTGTCGAGGAACGCGCGCTGGTTATCTTCGGCCAGCACACGTTCCACTTCGGCGGTCGGCATGGCTTCCACGATGCCCGGTGCCACCGCTTCGACGTAGTGCGGGAAGTCGATTGCGAAGAACGGATCGACTTCCGCCAGCTCTTCGGCAATCTGCCGCGTCGCGCTGTCCAGACCCCAGCGCAGCAGGCCGGCCAGCTCTTCGTCGTGCTTCAGCGATTCGGTCGCCTGCTGGATCAGCTCCGGCGTCACGTCCGGGTTGTCGGAGGTATCCATCGTCAGGGCCAGCCGCAGCATCGCGGTGCGCTGACTGTGCTTCGCCAACTCGCCGACGATCAGCGGGAGGATGCCGCGCCACAACGCCAGCGGCAGCTTGACGTTCGTCAGGTGTGCGGCCGACTGGATCGCAGCTTCCTTGCGGGCCAGCACACGTTCGTCGTCAGCGCGCATGCCATCGGCTGCGGCGTCTTCGTAGGTCTTGCCGTTGTAGGTGATGGCAACGGCGGCGGTCTTCGGTTCGGTCTTCATGGCGTTACTCCTTTCGAGGTGAGTTTGCAGTACGGGGTGCCGT
>Ga0247813_10000477_pt1 | contig 37546 bp, 37 predicted proteins | sample UWRJL169409C1_FD_180719 | JGI IMG/M metagenome (GOLD analysis project Ga0247813, IMG submission 180719) | Plant litter microbial communities from Arlington Agricultural Research Station in Wisconsin, United States - UWRJ-L169-409C-1 | ecosystem: Environmental > Terrestrial > Plant litter >... | reverse complement strand
CACCTTGTCGAGCGACGCGCCCTGGCCGATATCGGGTGCCGCCGTGCTGTCAAACCGGAGTTTTCCGGGCGGCGCTTTCTGCGCTCTCGTGCCGGCGAGGGCCGCGCTCATCGGATCAGGCTGTTCGGCCGGGCGCAATTCGGCATTGTCGAGCACATAGGTGCCGCGCCCCACTTCGCCACTGACAAGCCCACGTTCGCGCACCAGATGATAAGCGCGCCCGATTGTCCCGATTGTCACGCCGATATCGAAGGCAAGGTTGCGCTGTGGTGGCAATTTCGTACCGACAGCCAATACACCGCCGGCAATCGCCTGCTCGATCTGATCGGCGATACGTGCGTAAAGCGGGCCTTGGCCTTGGCTTGGGTCTGGCATCCATGTTGTCATGGTGACAATTTCTACATTGCATCGGTTTTCCTGTCAATTATGACAATGCAATATCGAAATGAAACCGTTGCAATCAAAAGGATGGTGACAATGGGTACAATTTGCACTGATAGTAGAGCTGCGCGCTCCTTGCTGATAGGTACAATTCAACCGCCAGGTCTCTTGTCGCGGTTGAAGGCGCTCGGTTGGATGATGATCGTCTGGATGATTGGGCGGGAAGAAAAGCGACTCAGCCGCATTGCTCTTTCCGAGTTGACGGATGAACAACTGGCCGATATCGGCGTCACGCCTGCAGAGGCACGGCGGGAGGCGGCGCGGCCGTTTTGGAACTGACAGCGTTGCTGCAGGCTACAGAAGGTCCAGGACATTCGTCTTCGGACGACAGAGTTTTACGCCCTTTTCCGTCACCACGATCGGCCTTTGTATAAGCTCTGGATGGGCCAGCAAGGCGTCGATAATCTGCCGGTCCGTTTTGCTCTGGTCATCGAGCTTGAGCGAGAGGTAGGTGGACTCCATTGTCCGCAGCAACTGGCGCGGCGCCATGTCCATAGCGAGCAGAAGAGCCAGCATCTCCTCGTGGCTTGGCGGTGTTGCCATATAGTCGATAATGGCAGGTTCAATTCCTGCATCGCGAATGATCTTGAGAACCGAACGGGACGTATCGCAATCACTATTGTGATAAATCATGACGGTCATGAGTGTGCCTTTGGGTGTCTATGGGAACAATCGGAAGAGATTTGGCGAGAGGGTGTGCCAGAAGGATGGTCTGCGCCTAACATGAGAATGAATGCGGCATCGTGACAGCTGCAAGAATACTATTCTCTGGTTTGGTGCGCAAAAATACGTTCTTGGGTTGTGTGGAATCGGCGGGAGAAGTCTTGAGTTGATTGTTCCGCAAAAGCGCAAGAATGAAAAGCTGCAAGAAATAGCGATACGCCATTGTTCCACCGCCCATTTCGATTGGGACGTGAGTGGAGGCTTTAACCGGGGGCGCTACAGGCAGCCCGCGCAAAGGCGGGTCAGGATGCCACCCGGCTTACCCGCAGCAAAATTCGGTAGCAAATCGCTTAGCGGCAGCCTTCGCCGCCGACGGCCCAGCGCTTGATATCCGTGGTCATCCTTGCGCCCACGGACTCACTGAAAAGTGGGCCGAAGGCCTGAAGCCGGGCAGGGTGCCCCTCTGCCTGAACCACTGCGAGAGGCCGTGATTCGGGTGAATTGCGCTTGACGATCAGGATGCGCGGGCGGCCGGAGAACGAATTCAGCTCCGGCGCGAGGCGATAGGCCTTGAAGGCTTCGTCACCCGACTTGAACCAGCAGGCATTGGCGCCGAGGGCAACCCGCTCCATGGTGGGCAATGCGGCGGTATTGCGGGCCGGCGCCGGCGGGGCCGCTGTCTGGCAACCGGCGACAAGCCCGAGAAGGGCGACGGAGCCGGCAGTAGCCATGAAACGGATGAAAGCTGCAGCGCGCATGAAAGCCCCTTTTGATTCGGTCTCTAGGGTGCCTTCTAGCAGGTCGAATGTTAAGCAGCGATTACCTCGAGCGCTGAAGCGAACAATCCGCGTCCGTCCGAGCCGCCATGTGCGGCTTCGATCAAGTTTTCGGGATGCGGCATCATGCCGAGGACGTTGCCTCCAGCATTGACGATCCCGGCGATATCGTTCATCGAGCCGTTCGGATTGGTGCCTGCGGCATAGCGGAAAACCACCTGGCCATTGCCTTCGATCGTCGCCAGCGTTTCCGCGTCGGCGAAATAATTGCCGTCGTGATGGGCAACCGGGCAGCGAATGATCTGGCCCTGCTCATAGGCGCGGCTGAAGTCGGTATTGGCGTTGACGACTTCGAGCTTGATTTCCTTGCAGACGAATTTCAGCGAGGCATTGCGCATCAGCGCACCCGGCAGAAGGCCCGCTTCGACGAGAATCTGGAAGCCGTTGCAGACACCCAGCACCTTGACGCCGGCCTCGGCCTTGGCCTTGATCGCCTGCATCACCGGCATGCGCGCTGCAATCGCGCCGCAGCGCAGGTAGTCACCATAGGAGAAACCGCCAGGGATGACGATCAGATCGACATCCGGGATGTCCGTTTCGGTCTGCCAGATGGTGACTGGCGCCTTGCCGGAAATCTTGGTCAGCGCTGCGATCATGTCGCGGTCACGATTGAGGCCTGGAAGCTGAACGACGGCGGATTTCATGGGTGCGGTTCAAACCTGGATTGGGCCTCGGCAAGCTCGCGCAATTCGAGGCGGTTTTCGATACGGTCGAGGCGGTCCTCAATGTGGGCGATGGAGCCGCGTAGATTGTTGATGTCTCCCTGCATCGTGTGAAACTGGTTGCGCAGGGATAAATTATCCTGCCGAAGGTCGCGCTGGCCTTCCTTCAGCAAGCCAGTATCTACATGGATGCGTTTCAGCATTTCGTAGATCAGATTGCCATCAACGGTCGTCATGTGGCGGCCTCAACCTTTACGGGAATGAGATAGTGTAGTTCTCAATCACCGTGTTGGCGAGAAGTTTTTCGCACATGGCCTTTACTTCGGCTTCGGCCTTTGCCTTGTCAGCTGTGTCGATCTGCAGATCGAAGACTTTGCCCTGGCGGACATGGCCGATGCCGTCGAAGCCGAGAGCGCCAAGGGCGCCCTCGATTGCCTTGCCCTGGGGGTCGAGAACGCCGTTTTTCAGCGTCACTGTTACGCGTGCGTTGATCACTGTCGTCTTTTCCTGCTTATTTCACCAATACCGGGCCGGAGCCGCGGGGTGGTTCGTTCTCGTTCATGATGCCAAGGCGGCGGGCCACTTCCTGGTAAGCCTCGACAAGGCCTCCCATGTCGCGGCGGAATCGGTCCTTGTCCATCTTTTCCTTGGTTTCGACATCCCACAGACGGCAGCTGTCCGGCGAGATTTCGTCGGCCAGGATGATGCGCATCATGTCGCCTTCAAACAGGCGGCCGCATTCGATCTTGAAATCGACCAGCTGGATGCCGACGCCGAGGAACAGGCCGGTGAGGAAATCGTTGATGCGGATGGCGAGCGCCATGATGTCGTCGAGTTCCTGCGGGCTTGCCCAGCCAAACGCAGTAATATGCTCTTCGGAGACCATCGGGTCGTCGAGCGCATCGGCCTTGTAGTAAAACTCGATGATCGAGCGCGGCAGGACCACGCCTTCCTCGATGCCGAGACGCTTGGAGAGCGAGCCGGCAGCAACATTGCGCACGACGATCTCAAGCGGAATGATTTCCACTTCCTTGATCAACTGTTCGCGCATGTTGAGGCGGCGAATGAAATGCGTGGGAATGCCGATACGGTTCAGATGTGTAAAGATATACTCCGAAATCCGGTTGTTGAGCACACCCTTGCCGTCGATGATCTCGTGCTTCTTGGCGTTGAAGGCCGTAGCATCATCTTTGAAGAACTGAATCAGAGTGCCCGGCTCAGGACCTTCGTAAAGGATCTTGGCCTTGCCCTCGTAGATACGGCGGCGACGGTTCATGAATGGTGTCTCTATGGTTATCGGCGCTCTTGGGCTGCGCACGCGGCATTTTCTAAGGCGGTCCATAACTGAAATGAAACCATTTCACAATCGGCGTCTGATCCGATCCCCCGAATTAGGTCCAGGGTAGCATGAAAGTCGCCATACCGGAAAACTTCGCATTGCACTTTCTGCGGCCTTTTGGTTTATGGGCGAAAAGCTAAACGAAAAACGGTTTTTTTTGGGAGATCGGAGATGACCAGTATGCAGGATCGCGAAAAGGCGTTCGAATCGAAGTTTGCTCTTGATGAAGAGTTGAAATTCAAGGCCGAGGCGCGCCGCAACAAGCTTCTCGGTCTTTGGGCCGCCGAGCTTCTGGGCAAGACCGACGCGGCAGCTTACGCCAAGGATGTCGTCGCCGCCGATTTTGAAGAAGTTGGCCACGAGGATGTCGTACGCAAGATCCGCGCTGATTTCGATGCGGCTGGTATCACCCTGACCGACGACCAGATCCGTCTGAAGATGCTTGAGCTTCTGTCGGAAGCCGTTACACAGATCCAGAACGGCTGATATTCGTTCATTGCCGCCTGTTTCAACCGCCCGTTGTTCCGGGCGGTTTTTCTATGCCGGTAAATTGCTGCGGATACGGCTGCGCGCGTGTCCCACCGGTATCGCACTGGGGCGCCAGTTGCCGGCACGAATGAAGGTCTCAAGGTCCGACTTGGCCATCGGTCTGGCAAAGGCATAGCCCTGCAAGGTATCGCAACCCAGATCACGCAGGATATGCGCATGCTGGGTGGTTTCCACCCCCTCAGCAACGACCTCGATGCTGAGCGAGTGACCGATATCGATGATGGACCCAACCAGCTTGCGCTGCTCGGCAACCTCGAGGATCGGTCCGACGAGGGCGCGGTCGATTTTCAAACGGCTGGGGCTGAGCTTCATCAGGCCGACGATCGATGCATGACCGGTTCCGAAATCGTCGATTTCGATATCGATGCCGAGCGCCCTCAGGTCGCTGAGCGTTTGCGAGGCATTTTCATCGAGATCGTCGAGAAAGATCGATTCCAGCAATTCGAACGATAGTCTCCCGCGCGGTATATTCAGCTGTTTCAAGCTGTCGATCAGACCCGGCTCGCGCAATCGCGGCGAGGAGACGTTCACGGAGATTCGCGGAACATTCAGCCCGTGCATGTCCCAATATCCCAGATCCCGCAACGCCTGTTCGGCAATGCTCCTGTCGATCGCAGTCAGTGCATTGATGTCCTCGGCGATTTTCAAGAAATAGTCCGGTGCGAGCAGGCCGTGCCGGGGATGCACCCAGCGGGCCAGCGTCTCCACACCGGTGATATCCAGTGTCCGCGCGTCGAACTGGGGTTGATAGAACGGGACGAATTCACCGTCCTCAAGCCCCTTGATGATCTCGTCGGCGGTTCGCTTGGCGTGATGGATCTGCGTTTGCAGTTGCTTGGTGAAAAACTCGTAACGGTTTCGGCCAAGTCCCTTGGCGCGGTAGAGAGCGATGTCAGCGTTCATCAGTGATTGCTTGGCATCGGCGGTGCTGTCGGCCGACCAGGCTATTCCAACGCTGGCACCGAACCGGCAGAGATGCCCGTCATAGACCACTGGCTGGCGCAAGGTATCGATGATGCGGTCGGCAAGGCTGGTGACCGCCTCCTGCGTTTGGCTGGCATCACACAGCACCAGGAACTCGTCGCCGCCAATGCGGGCAACGAAATCGGTGCCGCCAATGATCGAAGTCAGAACCTGCGCCGTATGGACTAGCATCGCGTCGCCTGCCTGATGGCCAAGCGTGTCGTTGATCTGCTTGAACCGGTCGAGATCGATATGAAGGATGGCGCAATAGTCGACTTTATCGGCAATCCATTCGTCGAGGCGCTGGTCGAGAAAGCGCCGGTTCGGCAAACCGGTGAGATGATCGTGTAGCGCATTATATTCGATGCGGGTTCGAGCCACTTCCAGCTCCAGATTGCGCGCCTCGGCGAGTTGCCTTGCCTGTTCGAGATCATCGCGCAAGACCACATCCTCGGTCACGTCCCAGTTGGCGCCGATGAGCTTGCGCTCACCTTCCGCGTCGGTGAAGGTGACGGAACTGGACCGGATATGGCGAATTTCTCCATCTGGACGCACGATCCTGAAGGCGTTGTAGAAGGGAACGGTCGAGGCTATGCCCGCTTCAACTCTTGCCAGCGCGCCGGCGCGGTCATCCGGATGGAGGCGTTGTTCGAACACAGAGCCGTGCTGGTTGGCGCTGACTGCCTCAAGTCCGTAGATGCGAAGCAATTGCTCGTCGCGGACGACGACACCGGTGTCCAGGTTGGCTTCAAAAACGCCGACCTTTGAAACATCCAGAGCAAGCCTCAGCCGGCGCGACGTTTCTTCAAGCTGTGCCTCGGCCTTCTTTCGCTCGGAGATATCGGTATCCGTGCCGATGATGCGGCTCGGTTTTCCATCCTTGCCCCATTCGATGGAGGCACCGCGGCTTTCGATCCATACCCAATGACCGTCCGCATGGCGTTCGCGATACTCGAACGTATTGAACGCGACATCGCCGTCATCCTGGCGGCGGATACACTCAAGAACGTGCTGACGGTCTGCCGGATGCACGGTTTCGATCCATACGTCCAGCGAGCCATCGACCGTTGCATCGGCATTCATGCCGCGGATGGTTTTCCAGTGGGCGGAATAAAACAGATCGTTGGTGCTGAAATCATGATCCCAGACCCCTTGGTGTGCGCTTTCGAGCGCGTATTTCCATCGGGTCTCGTTTTTCTGCAGCGTCGCCAGCGCCTGTTTGAGTGCGTCGATAGATTGTACCTGTAGAATGATCCGGGGTGCGCCTTCAGCCGCCTGCGCAAACGAGGCGTGGACCCAAAAGGATTGGGTTGGACCGATCAGGCGGATTTCATGCGGCTTTGACGAGGGACGGCCTTGCAGGATGTCCTGCATCGCCGTTTCGACCGTTGGGCCATCTTCATCATCAATGAACCGCAGAATATGTTCGCCTGTGATCGCTTCGACCGGCAGCGCGAGCGCGGCCGCGAACGCAGGGTTCATACTGACGATATGGCCGTTCCGTTCGAGCAGGCACAACCCGACCGGCGAAGCCTCGACAAGACTGTCGCCATCCGGCAAGGGAATGGCCGTTGCCGGCTTTGCCCGTAGATTTCGGTTGTCGCTGGCGGTTTTCACGTGTCCGTCGATCTCGCGCGATTTTGGAGCATCATGACCGACGACAATGAAAGCCCCCTTAATGTGAGGGCCCTAAAATAGCTATGCAGGTTGTAGGATCAGGGCTGAAGCTTGTTGAGAAACTGGGCAAAGACCATCGTGCCTTCCGGCCAGGGGCCGTGTCCGGATTCACTGTTGATATGTCCGGATTCGCCCGCATCGACGAGCAGTGAGCCCCAGGCATTGGCGATGTCGCCTGCATGTTCATAGGTACCGAACGGATCGTTGCGGCTTGCCACGACCAGACTTGGAAACGGCAGCGGATCGCGCGGGTAGGGGCCGAACGTCATCAGGTGTTTCGGACGAATCTTCTGATTGGTCACCTCCGGCGGTGCAACGAGGAAGGCGCCGGCGATCTTCTTTTCGACATGCGGCAGCGCATGAAGCGCCGTTGCAACACCAAGCGAGTGCGCGACGATGACAACGGGCTTGGTTGCCGCATTGATGTCGTCGATCATCCTCTTCACCCAATCCTCCCGCACGGGCTTGGCCCACTCAGCCTGCTCGACGCGCCGCGCCGAGGCAAGTTTGTTCTGCCATCGGGTTTGCCAATGGTCCGGTCCGGAATTGGTGTAGCCGGGTACGATCAGGATATCTGCTTCGGATGCTTTCATGATAACGGCGATTTGAGGTCGAGGAGAGCGGAAGTCAAGTGTCAGACAGACAGATTTGATATATGCTGGTTGCACGGCGCGATTGGTCACGACGCTCCGTGGCGAAAAAGACGCCGATACCGGGAGCATCGCATTTCGGTCCATCTTACCGGATTGTCCTCCAAGCCGACACTACTGATTGTTCTCGAATGACGTGACACCGCGTGTTTCAGCAGGAGAATTGGTCATGACAGCATTTCATGTAATGGCAGGATCCGGCGCCGGTCTCGCACATCCGGACATTCGCAGGATTGGTGTAGCCGACGTTTTCGACGCGTTGCGTCTCGGTTGGCAGGATTTCAATGCAAAGCCATCCCACTACGTTTTTCTCTGCTTGATCTATCCGATCGCCGGTGTCGTTCTGGCCACCTGGAGTTCGGGCGTCAACATGCTGCCTCTGGTGTACCCGCTGGTTTCAGGCTTTGCCCTTTTGGGCCCGGTCGCCGCCATAGGTCTCTACGAGATCAGCAGACGGCGGGAAATCGGCATGGACACGTCATGGCGGCACGCGTTCGATGTGCGTCGTTCCCCAGCGCTTGCGTCGATCCTCGGGCTCGCCTTCATGCTGTTGGTGTTGTTCGTCGTCTGGCTTGTGGTTGCACAGTCGCTTTACACCCAACTGTTCGGCGACATGCCTGCGGCATCGCTTTCGGCGCTCTACCATCAGGTCATCGGAACCGATCAGGGCTGGACCCTGATCCTGGTCGGCAATGCCGTTGGTTTCGTCTTCGCCATGATTGTGCTTTCGACCGTGGTCGTGTCATTTCCGCTGCTGCTTGAGCGGGATGTCGGAGCCGTTGCTGCCATCGAAACGTCGGTGCGCGCGACGCTTGCCAATCCGATACCGGTGGCCGTCTGGGGATTGATCGTTGCTACCGGCCTGGTTATCGGCTCGATCCCGGTTTTCGTCGGTCTCGCCGTCATCATGCCGATCTTTGGTCATGCGACGTGGCACCTCTACCGCAAGATGGTCGTCGCCCCGGAAGGCAAGTAATACGGCGGAACCCGGCAATTGCCAGAAGTGCCGCCGCCACGGCGGCGCTTCCATTGCTGCCGTACGTCTGATTTAGCGGAAATATTTGTAATAGGACGAAATTTGCGCCGAGGTGTTGGAAGACGCGTCAAGGCGGATACCGATCTTGTCGCCGCGGTACCATTGCACGATACCGGTCAAATGGCCGAACTCATCGCTCTTGATAGAGACTTCCTGGCCGGTCGTGGCATTGATGTCGAAATAGAGTTGAAAACAAATGCCGGCCGCCGACAGATCTTTGACAATTCCCCGGCTCGATCCGCCCTTGCAGGTTACTTCACCGGTGAATTTCGTTGTCGTGCGCATGGTCTTGCGTTCGATCGTCTGCTGGTACGGCATGTTCACCCGACTCCTCTCCAATCATTTTTTCGCAATTTCTCACGGAAAACTGACAAAAAGCTTGAGAAATTCGTTCACAATCGAACAAACTGGGTCGAAATCAAACACAAGTTTGATGCGGAGAGCGGTGACGCTCTCCGCAGGGATAGATCAACCGAAGACGCGGCGGAAAATCGTGTCGACATGCTTGGTGTGATAGCCAAGATCGAATTTTTCGCGGATTTCCGCTTCCGGCAGAGCCGCGCGCACTTCCGCGTCGGCCAGCAGTTCCTCGAGGAAATCGGCGCCCTTTTCCCAGACCTTCATGGCATTGCGCTGCACGAGACGGTAGCTGTCCTCACGCGACACGCCGGCCTGGGTGAGGGCCAGAAGCACCCGCTGGCTCATCACTAGGCCGCGGAACTTATTCATGTTCTTCAACATGTTTTCCGGGTAAATCACCAGCTTCTCGACAACGCCGGCCAAACGATTGAGAGCGAAGTCGAGGGTGATCGTCGTATCCGGGCCAATGGCACGCTCGACGCTGGAATGGCTGATATCGCGCTCGTGCCACAGGGCAACGTTTTCCATGGCGGGAACCACCGACATGCGCACCAGACGGGCAAGACCGGTCAGGTTTTCGGTGAGGACCGGATTGCGCTTGTGCGGCATGGCCGACGAACCCTTCTGGCCCGGCGAGAAGAATTCCTCAGCTTCCAGAACCTCGGTGCGCTGCATGTGGCGGATTTCGGTGGCGACGTTTTCGATCGAGGAGGCGATGACGCCGAGTGTCGCGAAGAACATCGCATGACGGTCGCGCGGGATGACCTGGGTGGAAATCGGCTCGGCCACGAGGCCGAGCTTTTCGCAGACATATTCCTCAACGCTTGGGTCGATATTGGCAAAGGTGCCGACAGCGCCGGAGATGGCACCGGTGGCGATTTCCGCGCGGGCAGCGACGAGGCGGGCGCGGTTGCGGCTCATCTCGGCATAGAAGCGGGCAAAGGTCAGGCCCATCGTGGTCGGCTCGGCATGAATGCCGTGGCTGCGGCCGATACGGACCGTATCCTTGTGTTCGAAGGCGCGGGTCTTCAGAGCGGTCAGTACCCGGTCGAGATCGGCAAGCAGCAGATCTGCAGCGCGCACCAGCTGGATGTTGAACGTCGTGTCGAGCACGTCGGACGAGGTCATGCCCTGGTGGACGAAGCGGCTGTCGGGGCCGATGAATTCGGCCAGATGCGTCAGGAAGGCGATGACGTCGTGCTTGGTGACGGCTTCGATCTCGTCGATGCGCGCGACATCGAAAGTGGCGGAGCCGCCCTTTTCCCAGATCGTCCTGGCGGCGTCCTTGGGGATGACGCCGAGATCGGCCAGTGCGTCGCAGGCATAGGCCTCGATTTCGAACCAGATGCGGAATTTGGTTTCCGGGGACCAGATGGCCACCATTTCCGGCCGGGAGTAACGGGGGATCATGGGCTTTAGCTTTCGTGACGATGGGAGTTGGCTGAGCCTCTAGCAAAGATAGACGGCAATCTCAACGTTGCTGTTTTGGCATCCGGCAGGTCAGCCACAGGCTGGTCACTGCGAGAGCGGCAAATCCGAGCGGCAGATAGAGGCGGATGCCCATGACGACGAACTGATAAATGGCGCTCGCCGAGGTGAACGTGAATTGGTAGGCCCAGGTGCCGGTGCCGAACGGAGCGTGCCAGCGGGCATAGAAAATCCGGTAATCGAGGGCAAACAGAACAGCCGTGGTGGCGATGGTACAGAGGGTCAAGCAGAGGAAAAATGCCGCAAAGCGGGTCTCCCGGCCTCTGCCGATCGCGCCGAAGCGGCCAAGCAGCAGTGCGAATGGCCAGGAAACCAGACCGCCCAAGAAGAACAGCACAAGAATGCTGGAGAGATGAGACGTCTCGGCGCCGTTGCGCAGATAGAGTGCGGCGAGCGCCGACACGGCCATCATCACGCCCCACAACGGCGCACCAAGCAGAACTTCCCAAAGGCCCGGCAGAGCCTCAAGCAGCCGCTGTGCTATTTTCCGCGTCAGACCGCGCTGCGCGTCCGTTCTGGAATGCCCGGATGCACTCATGGCGTTGCGGGCGCCGGAATGGCGATCCAGCGGCCGTCGCGGCCTTCGAAACCAACGCTCAAGACCTGAACGAGGACAACGTGGACCGGTTCGCTTTGCAGCGGATTGAACACCATGACACCGCCGATACGGTAACCCGTCGGGCATTTGCGGCTGTCGGGAACCGCCGTGTCGGCGTGCAGCACGCGGTCAGATGACTTTCCGTCTTCGGTTTGGAAGCCGAGACGAAAGCCGATCGACTGGGGCGTGACGTCCTTGCAGAGTGCGGAGGGGTCAAGGGGAATTTCATCGAGCGATAGTGTGAAGTCTCCACCAACCGGCGGTTCGACCGCATATTGCCGGTATGTCAGGCGATGAGGAGAGCTTTCGGTTTCCGTGATCGGATTGAAAGCGGCAAGCAGGCCGGGATTGGCGCCAAGATCGAATTTTTGGACGAGCGCAGCGGCTTTTGCGGCTGTCTGTGCGCGTACCTTGGCAAGGCTGGTGTTTTCCTCATCGACACGCAGCCGGATCGGCGTGCCGGGCAGGAACGTGTCCTTGCAGGTGTCGATGAAGAAGATATTCGAATAGGGAAAGCCGGAGCCGTCCTGAACGCCGTATTCCTCAAAGGCAAAGACGCTGCCATCTGCCGAAAAGCCGATCGACTCGAACGCGGCGAAATCGCCGGCACCTGCGCCCGTTGTCGATAGCACTAAGGCCAGCAGTGCGGCAGAGATTCCGCCCGATAATCTCACCCGCGGCCTCCTTCGGCGTTGCTGCGCAGGGTGTCGATGGTTTTCCGATAGGCATCGACATGGCCGCCACCGAAGATGGCCGAACCTGCAACGAACACGTTGGCACCGGCGGACGCCGGAAGCGCGATCGTGTCCAGCGCGATGCCGCCATCAACCTGGATGTCGATTGGCCGGTCGCCGATCATCGCCTTGATCCGGCGGATCTTCTCTTCCATGGCGGGAATGAATTTCTGGCCACCGAAACCGGGATTGACGGTCATCACCAGAACGAGGTCGATCTTATCGAGCAGATAGTCAAGCACGCTTTCGGGCGTTGCCGGATTGATCGAAACGCCGGCCTTCTTGCCGAGCGCCTTGATCGCCTGAACCGAACGATCGAGATGTGGACCCGCTTCCGCATGCACGGTGATGCTGTCGCAGCCGGCCTTGGCAAAGGCTTCCAGATAGGGATCGGCCGGCGCAATCATCAGGTGGCAGTCGAAATAGGCCTGCGTGTGCGGCCGCAGCGACTTGATCACATCGGGGCCGAACGAAATGTTGGGCACGAAATGGCCGTCCATGATGTCGAGATGGATCCAGTCGGCACCGGCGGCAACGACGTCGCGCACTTCCTGTCCGAGTTTGGCGTAGTCGGCGGCGAGAATGGATGGGGCGATGCGGATAGGCAGGGGCATGGTGTGGGGCTCCAACTGTTTTGCGGGCAATAGCATCGCTTTTCACGGCAAACAACAGATGTTGCCGCTTCATCATCGCCTGGAGTCTAGGTTTGCTTAGCCCAAATGGGAAGCAGATCATTTTCCCGATGTGTCGCATCATGCACTCCACGGGCGATGGCACGCGCCATGGTGGAGGCCGCCGCAGCCCCCAGATCGATAAAATCCTGCAGCGAAATGGTTTTGCCGCTTGTTCCGGTCGCAAGTGAAAAGACAAGGTCACCGTCGAGCGGCGTATGCGATGGCCACAGCGCCCGCGAAAACCCGTCATGAGCGGCGATCGCCAACCGTTTTGCCTCGGCCTTGCTCAGGACCGCATCAGTGGCGACGACGGCGATCGTGGTGTTTTTCGTTTCGCTCTGGTTGCCACGAAACTTGATGCGCAGGTCGCGCGCGTCCTTGGGGAACGGATGCGGCAAACCAAGGCCGCCGAATTCCGAGTCTTCCTCGAACGGTGCCGACCAGAAATGTCTGCCGTCGCCGATGGTCGCTGAGCCAAGCGCATTGACCGCGACCAGCGCGCCAATGGTGATGCCGTTGTCGAGGATCGTCGAAGCCGTGCCGAGCCCGCCCTTGAACGTGGCGGTCAGGGCGCCTGTTCCGGCTCCTGCGCTGCCGGTGGAAAACTCCAGTGCTGCTGCCTGTACAGCCGCGTAACCCAGTTCACGATAGGGCGGGTAGAGGCCCCAATCCTTGTCGCCGCCGTTGATAAGGTCGAAGAGAATGGCGGCGGGAACGATCGGGATATGCAGGTCGCCGACGGGAAAGCCGCGTCCCATCTGGCGTAGCGCCGCCTGCGCGCCGGAGGCCGCATCAAGCCCGAAGGCCGAACCGCCCGACAAAACGATGGCATCGACGGTCTGTACCGTATTGTGCGGTTCGAGCAGATCGGTCTCGCGCGTACCGGGGGCGCCACCCAGCACCTGCACGGCGGCGACGGCCGGTTGATCGCAGACGACGACGGAGACGCCGGATTTCAGCCGATGGTCCTGCGCATTGCCGACCCTCAGGCCATCGACATCGGTAATCGCATTGCGCGGGCCGGGGCGCATCATTGGCTTCCCGAAACGGCCGGAGCGGTGATGAACCGGTTGTTTTGCCATTCCAGCAGGCGATATGGGTTTTCTGCCAGTTCGTGACCGGCGTTGAAACGGAGGGGGCCAAGAACTGTCTGGTAGGGGCCTTTGGCCAGGGCATCCAACACCGGGCCGCCATCTTTGCCGGCCTGGTCCTTCGCCTGTTCCAGCAGCGTGACGGCTGCAAACGCGGGTAATACATAGCCTTCCGGCAGCAATTTTGCCGCCGTCATGGCATCGACGGTGACCTTGGCGTCCGGCAGGGTGGCGTAATCGGGCAGGGACACCGCCAGTACGCCGTTCGCCAGCGGAACCGGCAGGTTCGCCGCGTCCAGCGCCTCGCCGCCCATCAGCGTCAGTGCCACCTGTTCGGACGCCGCGTCGCGTGCAATGATGGCGGTATCGGCCCGGTCTCCGCCGGTGAAGACATGCGTCGCGCCACTCTTGGCGAGCCTTCGAACAAGGCTCACCTGCTGTTCCTGGGCGGGACGATAGGTGTCGGAGAAGGTTGGGGTCAGGCCGATTTCGGCCAGCGCGCCTCGCACGCTTTCCACCAGTTCGCGCCCATGAATCGTTCCGTCCTCGATCAGTCCGAGCGGTTCGTTCTTCCAGCGCGACAAAATGATCTCCGTCACCTTGGCCGCTTCGGCCTTGGCGCTCGGGACCAGCCGGAAAAACGGCCATTTCTTCTTCAGCGCGTCTTCCATCAGAATATCGGAGCGCACGCTGAGCGTCAGTGCTGGAATACCGGCCTCGGCCAGTGCCGGCAGCGTCGCTTCCAGGCTTTCCGTACACAGGAAGCCAATGGCCACCTCGGCGCCGCTGGCGATGAGCGCTTTTGTCAGGCTTTCCGCATCCTTCGGCTCGCAGGTTTCCGGGATGGCGATGATTTCCGAGTCGCGATCCTCTGCCTGAAAGCGGGCGCCGTCCAGCATCTGCTGCCCGAGAAGCGCGAATGGTCCGTCCGCCGGTGCGACGACGGCAATCTTCACGCCCGCAGCCAAAGCGGGGGCGGCCTGAACCGATCCGGCAATCACAAGGCTGGCGAAAATCGAACGAAACATGCGCTTATCCAGTTGAGAATGCCCATGTTTTAAAGATGTGGCTGCAAGGGTCAAAGGAAAAGATCGGAACCTTCGTCTGGTGGACGACAATTGCCGTAAATGACGAAGAAAAACCAGACAACGGGTTTCATATTTCGTTGCAATGTCTATGTGTTAAAAACATACCTCGATCTGGAGACTGCCGTGTTGGACAAGACCCAACTGGACCCGCTGACCTACCGTGATGCCATGAGCCGGCTGGCTGGCCACGTGCATATCGTGACGGCGGCCCATAACGGCGTGCGGCGTGGCGTGACGATCACGGCCGCCTGCTCGGTATCCGACGATCCGGCGACGCTACTGGTCTGCCTCAACGGTGCCAATCCGCGCAACGACATCTTTGGCGACAGCGGCAGCTTCGCGCTCAATCTTCTCGGCGCCGACCAGATGGATCTCGCCCATGTCTTTTCGGGCAAGAACAATGTCGATCCGGCGGAGCGGTTTTCCCACGGCACCTGGGGAGAGCTGAAGACCGGCGCACCGATTCTTGGCGAAGCCGTGGCGGCGTTCGATTGCCGGCTGATCGATATCAAGACCGTTGCCACTCATATCGTCCTGTTCGGTCAGGTCGTTGCTGTCACGCTCGGCCAGCAGCAACCGGCGCTCGTCTATCTGGACCGGGACTACCGCACATTATAGATTTCCCCCTAGGGCGCCGGGGAAAACATGACACATATGCGAAGAGTGCCTCGGTACGCTCGTAGCCAGAATAGCTTGGCAAAGTGAGCGGAGCGCCTGGCCAGGCTCTTCTGGACAAGGGTGTCTCGCCTGTAGTCATGGCCCGGTACCGACACGCCGGAAGCGATCATCGCCGCCGGCGGCATATTGAAAGGCTGACGAGAATGGACAATGCGGCGATCGAGGAGATGTTTTCGGCTCTCGGCCCGGTAACGGTCAAACGCATGTTTGGCGGCAAGGGCATCTATTTCGAGGGCAGAATACTGGCGCTGGAGGTGAGCGGCGACATCCTGTTGAAGGCAGACACGGAGAGTGCCGGTGAATTCGAGGAGGCCGGTAGTTCGCAGTGGACCTATGACGGCAAGGGCAAGCTGGTAAAGATGCCCTACTGGTCCATTCCGGAAGAAGCCTTCGATGATCCCGACGAAATGGCCCGCTGGGTACGGCTTGCCTATGAGGCAGCGTTGCGGGCTAAGAAATAGGGAGTGCGCGCAACGCCTTCACCGCATCCTGCGCAAACAGGGATAGCGGCTGCGGCAGGTCGTCGAGAGGATACCAGCCGATTGCGGAGAGTTTGTCGGGCTCCATCAACTGTGGTTCCCCGGAAAAATCGTCGGTCACGTAGATCAACGAAATCCAGTGCTGCCGGTCAGCCTCGATCATCTGTTCGCTGAGGCAGAGAAAACGTGCCGAATGGATTTTCAGGCCACTCTCTTCTTCCGCCTCGCGGCAGGCGGCGTCGGCTGCCGGTTCCATGTGATCGACCTTGCCGCCGACAATGCTCCAATGCCCTGCTTCCGGTGCTTTCAAACGCTTGCAAAGCAAAAGCTTGCCGTCATTTAAGACGGCAAGCCCTGATCCCACACCGGGTAAATCTATGCCTGGATATGCCATGCGACGACTGGAAGGCTCAGGCCTTGCCGGCAATCAGCATGAAAGCCGGGATATCGTCGCCGAAGCCGATAGGCGTCGGGCCGTCGTCCTGATCGCGGCGATAGCGATTGCGGCGGTTGTCGTCATTGGCAGGAGACGGCTGGGGAGCAGGACGGTTGCTGTTACGGCCGGCATTCTGCGGTTTCGTTTCTGCCTTGCGTTCTGATCTCACAGGTTCTGCCTTTGCTACTACCGGTTCGAGGGGGGCTGCTACGACTGCCGGACTATCGTCTGATTTGGTGTCCGATTTGTGACTGGCCACTGGCCGGGGAGCGTGTTCACGATCCCTGTCGTTGCGGCGTCCGCCGCGCTTGCCGTCACGCCCGCCGCGCTCCGGCTTGCTGCTCTCATGGCTTTCCATCGGAGCGGGCAGGGCGGAGAGGTCGCCGTTCAGCCACTCGACCTTCTTGTCGATCAGCTTTTCGATGGCATCGACGAATTTCGTATCGCGCTTGGAAACCAGCGTGAACGCGGCGCCAGAACGGCCGGCACGGCCGGTGCGGCCGATGCGGTGGACATAGTCTTCCGCATGGATCGGCACGTCAAAATTGAACACGTGGCTGACATCCGGAATGTCGAGACCGCGGGCGGCGACGTCGGAGGCAACCAGCAGGGTGATCGCATTGTCCTTGAAGCCCGCAAGCATTTTCGTACGCGAACTCTGGTCCATATCACCGTGCAGCGCGCCCACGGAGAAACCGTGACGCGACAGCGAGCGGTACAGTTCGGCAACGTCAAGCTTGCGATTGCAGAAGATGATGGCGTTCTTCAGGTCATCCTGTTTCTGGATCAGATCGCGCAGCACTGCACGCTTTTCGTAATCCTTGCTGTGGGTAGCGACCAATCGCTGCGTCACGGTCGTTGCCGTCGATGAGCGCGTGGACACTTCGACGCGCTCGGGGTTCTGCAGGAACCGGTCGGCAAGCTTCTGGATTTCCGGCGGCATGGTGGCCGAGAAGAACAGGGTCTGGCGCGTGAACGGGATCAGCTTGGCGATGCGCTCGATATCGGGGATGAAGCCCATGTCGAGCATGCGGTCAGCTTCATCGATGACGAGGATTTCGACGCCGGTCATCAAAAGCTTGCCGCGTTCGCAATGGTCGAGCAGGCGGCCTGGCGTGCAGATCAGCACATCGGCGCCACGTTCAAGCTTGCGGTCCTGCTCATCGAAGGACACGCCGCCGATCAGCAGGGCGACATTGAGCTTGTGGTTCTTGCCGTATTTTTCAAAGTTTTCCGCAACCTGGGCAGCCAGTTCGCGCGTCGGCTCAAGAATGAGCGTGCGCGGCATACGAGCGCGAGCGCGGCCCTTTTCCAGAAGCGTCAGCATCGGCAGCACGAAGGATGCCGTCTTACCCGTACCCGTCTGGGCGATTCCCAGAATGTCACGCCGCTGCAGGGCTGGCGGAATGGCGCCGGCCTGGATCGGTGTGGGGATGGTGTAGCCCGCATCTGTCACTGCGGTGAGAACTTTTTGGCTCAGGCCAAGGTCTGAAAAAGTGGTCAAAGGGAAATCTGTTTCCGTTCCGGTTCGGTCGAACTCTGGTCAATCGGCGCATACGATAACTGCCGTCGCTGGGGCTCTTAGTCCCATAGCCAAGCAAAGTCAAGAAAACCGGTGGTTTGATCGGCGAAAGAGTCAATAATGGACTGCCAACAACAGGATAGCGAAAAAACGCCTGCCGTTACGTCAAGAGCGGGGGCAAAGCCATCAAGTTCAATTGATGTAGTGGCTGAGCTTAATGCCTGCGGTCAAAAACCGCATGGGATCGACCGCCTCGCCATTGAGGCGGACTTCGTAGTGCAGGTGCGGGCCTGTCGATCGGCCCGTGCTGCCAGAACGGGCAATGGCCTCGCCGGTGGCAATCTTGTCGCCGGCATTAACCAGTATAGTCGACAGGTGCGCATAGCGGGTGGTGATACCGTTTCCATGGTCGATTTCGACCATGTTTCCGTAACCGCCGGTCTTGCCGGCGGTGATCACGGTACCTGGCGCTGTTGCGAGGATGCGGGTTCCAGTCGGCGCCCGGAAATCGATGCCGGCATGCAGCGCCAATCGGCCAAGGAAGGGATCGAGGCGGTTGCCGAAGCTTGAGGTGATATCGCTGGCCGGCGACGGATTGTTGAACGGCAGCTTCCTCGCCTGGCTGCGAACGCTTTCGAGACGGCCAAGCGCTGTATCAAGTCCGACCAGCGAGTTGTCGAAGGCCTCGGTGGTCTCCGGCTCGACGAACGGACCGCCAATGGCATCGTCATCTCTCGCAATGGGCGCTGTGGCCACCGCCTCATCCGCGGCCACCTTGACGCCGGTGCGGGCAAGGATGGTCATGATGGCATCGGTGGCTTCCGATGCGCCTGCCGTCAGGCTGTCGATACGGGTTTTCTGTTCCCGCTCGATATCCTTGAGCGACAGCGTCACCTTCGAAAACAGCCGGTCGGCCCGGTCAGACATGGCCTCCTGTCCGCCCGAGGCGGATTGTGGTGCGTAGGCCAGCGTGATCTTCTGCTGAGGCGCCTTAGCGCCGATGCCCATCAACCGTTCGATGGCTTTCAACCCGCCGCTGGCGTCTGCACGCTTTTCGTAGGCGAGGGGGGCTGTCTCTGCAGGTTGAACTTCCTTCTCGGCGATACCAGATTCCTCGGCGCGGTCGAGCAGTGTGCCAAGGCGGCCGTGGCGCGATGACAGTGCCATCTGCTGTTGCAGCAGTTTTTCGACCTTGTCTTCGACCACTTGCTGATCAAGGAGCTGGCGGCTGGTGACGCGATCGACCTGCGCGCGCAATGCGGCGATCCGGTCTTCATATTCATGCTGCATACGCGCCTGGCGCGCCATCGTGCCGCCGATCAGGTCGTCGCGCAGCACCAGATAGGAGGTTGCCGCGAGATAGCCGATCGAAAAAACCGAAACAAAACAAACCGACAGCGCTGCCATCCAGGGCTGAATGGTCATGTGGCGAACCTTGTCACCGCTTGCCAGAATGATGATGTGCTTTTGTGCGCGCTTGCCGAAAACCTGGCTTTCCGTAGACACCAACTCACCCCCGCCGCGTGCGATTCTGCCCGTCCTGATGGAGCCGATTAGACACCGTTAAGGTTAACAAAGCCTTGCTGGTGCGGGTTTTGTGACTGTCTGTCAGGTGTTTACGGAGGATGTCATCGAACGATAGAACGATGGCGTCAGGCCGGCTTCGGCACGGGCAATATCGTTGAACGGCGCCTTCAGCGGACCGCGAAAATTAGCCCTGACCAAAGCCTGGAACGCCGCTGCGGGGTCTTTCTTCTGCCGGGCGCAGAGGAAGCGGAACCATTTGGCACCAACGGCCACATGGCCTTTTTCATCCTCGTAGATCACGTCCAGCACGGCAGCGCTTTCCAGGTCGCCCGCCTCGCGCATCTTCGCCTGCAGGGCTGGCGTCACGTCGAGGCCGCGCGCCTCGAGAATCAGCGGTACCACCGCCAGCCGCGCCGTAAGATCGTTGCGCGTGTCATGGGCTGCCTGCCAAAGGCCGTCATGGGCGGGCAGGTCGCCATAATCGGCACCAAGCTGGCGCAGGCGATCGCGCACCATGCGAAAATGCTTGGCTTCCTCGAAGGCCACCTTCATCCAGCCGTCGAAGAATGAGTTCGGCACGGGCTCCGTGGCAAACCGGGCGACAATATCAAGCGCCAGATCGACAGCATTGAGTTCGATATGGGCAATGGCGTGGAGGAGGGCGATCCTGCCCCTATCGGTGGTCAGCGCGCGCTTTGGCATTTGCCTTGGCGGTATCAGCTCCGGCTTTTCGGGCCTTCCGGGGCGGTCGGGCACGGGCGTATCGAGCGGCGAGCGCAGCGACAGGGTTCGGGCATTCCAGCGGCGGGCGGTTTCCTGGGTCAGCAGCGTCTTGACATCGAGATCGGCCGCGCGGATTGCGCGGACGGCACCATCACGTAGGCTGCGGATCGCCGGAAGGCTGGTCATCGTCACACGGTTCCGTTGGCAAGGCTTTTCGCTGCTGCCAGTACTTCTTCGGCATGACCGGCGACCTTCACCTTCGGCCAGATGCGCCGGATAACACCATCGGGTCCAATCAGCAGGGTTGTCCGCTCGACGCCCATATATTTGCGGCCGTACATGCTTTTTTCAACCCAAATGCCGTAGCCGTTCAATACGGTCAGATCTTCGTCCGAGGCGAGAATGACCGACAGATCGTATTTCTTGGCGAACTTGTCGTGCTTCTTCACCGAATCGGGCGACATGCCGATGACCACCGCGCCAGCTGCTGAAAATTCGCTCAGCAGTCCGCTAAAAGCGATCGATTCGGTGGTGCAGCTGCTGGTGTCGTCCTTCGGGTAGAAGAAAAGCACGACAGACTGTCCCTTGAAATCCGACAGAGAGACGGTTCCGCCGCCGTCACGGGGCAGGGTAAAGTCCGGTGCAATTGCGCCTTCGGTCGGGTTCGCCATGGTTACTCCTTTATTCTGGGGCATGTGCCGCAAAAGTGTGTCGCAAGAGGCATAGCCAATCGGAGCCCGGCCCGTCCAGCGCCGGAGGGACCGGCGGATGTCTCGCGCACAGGGAAGATGGATGGAAGGGCAGACATCGTTTGCCCCGAGATCGTTCTTTAACTACTGTGCAACGAATACAGATGCCGAACGGTGTGCCGATGCACGATTGGCATTTTCGGGCGAGAACATGAGATAAATCAACCGCGTACGATGTGCGTTTGGCATCATGGGCATGTCGTCGTCTGATGCCGCGAAGTGAAATCGCAGCAGATTGGAAACTACCGCATGATTCTTTTTCACACTTCCGGAGGTCACCGGCGCTGATGAATGAAATCCGCGGCGAAAAAGTATCGTTTCGCAAGGAAGACATTGTTGCTCTGCATTCCCTGCCGTCGGCGCAGGCCCACGATCCATGTATCGTCCACGCGCCGAACAAGCGTGGGGTCGCACATCTCGTTTTCACGACAACGATCGTTATTACTGCAATTTTCCTGCTTCTTGGGGCAGCTGTACTGGCCGCCATAGAAGGCGGGTTTCTCGATGGGCCGCTCAACGCGCGGGCGCAGACGGCCCTGAATTCCGCCATCGGCACCGGATATCATGCCGAAGTCGGCAGCACCGTATTGCGCGTGACGTCGAATGGTGCTCTGGCGCTCAAAGCGCAGGACGTGACGCTGGTGGAAAACGCCTCCAACAAACGTCTGGTGACCACCAATTCCGTCTTTATCGAACTCAATCCTCTCGCCTTGTTGACTGGCCGGATTGCCGTGTCGCGGCTGGAAGCTGAAGGTGCGACACTCGACCCGTCACTTCTGCCCCAAGGCAAGCCGATCGATCTGACGGCCATCCGGGTTGCCGATGTTGCCGGCGGGCTAGAGGTCGTGTTCAACCAGATCGACAGCATTTCGCAACTGATTAGCCGCAGCAATACAGAGACCGTGCGCCTTGCGGACCTGCAGCTGTCCGTGGCGGGGCCCCGGAAGCGGGCTATTCCAGTCGTGGTGAAATCTGTCGATTTCAAGCGCGGTGACGATGGCTCCATGCAGATTGACGGGCTTTTTTCCGTAGACGGAGAATCGGCGGAATTGCATCTTCGTGCCAACGGCGCAAATGGACGGATAGCCAGCCTTGAAGGCGCTGCCACCGGACTGCCGCTGGCCGCCTTTCTCCATCGCAATCAGACAGAGACGGAACAGGCATTCGGGATCAGAAGCAGCGCCGATCTGAGTATTAACGCGACACGTGCCGGCCAAGGTTTGACGCCCACCCTGCAACTGAAAGGGCGGTCGGCGGCGGGTGTCTTCGATGCCGGCGGATTTTCGTCGGAACTGAAGTCCTCCGACGTCAACATCACCTATGACTTTGGCCGTGACAGAATAGAAATTCTTCCCTCGATGGTGCGGATCGGCCGATCGACGTTTCCGTTTACCGGGGCAATTGCCGATCTCGATCCGGCGGCGACAGCCGGAAAACCGGGATTTTCGATCGACCTTCTGCTGCAATCGGCCAGTTCGTCTCCTGTCGATGTCTCCGAGGCCCCGCTGATCTTCGATGCCAAGGCACAGGGGCGATTCCTGCCGGAAACGCATGAGCTGGTATTTCAGGAACTGACGGTGGCGAGCGCTCTCGGCACGGCCGCCGGCTCTCTCTCGATGACATTCGGGGATACATCACCGCAGATCAGCTTTGCGCTTCTGACGAGCAAGATTCAGTCCGCTGCCGTCAAACAGCTTTGGCCCTGGTGGGTCGGCAAGACGGCCCGGCGCTGGGTGATCAACAATATCTTCGGCGGCACGGTCACGGATGGTAAACTCGAAGTCTTCCTGCCGATGGGACGCATCACGCGCACCGTCGGTCCTATCGATCTGAACGCCGAGGAATTGAGCGTTCAATTCAACATCGCCGATGCGCGGGTTAATCTGGCGGGCGACATTCCGCCACTGCGCGATGCAGCCGGCGTGTTCAAGCTCAAGGGCGAGCATCTGGATGTGGAGATCGAACGCGGAACGGCCTATTTCCCGTCCGGCCGCTCTGCCACGGTGAATGGCGGTAACTTTGTCATCCCCAATACCTATGAAAAGCCGTTGATCGCCGAAATGAAACTGGATGTCGGTGGCCAGGCGGATGCGATTGCCGAGCTTGTCAGCTACCGGCCCATTCTCGCCCTGCAGCGGACGCCCTTCAAGCCAGAGGACTTTTCCGGGGAAATGACGGCGCAGGTCGGTGCGCGGTTCGGTCTCGTCACGGCCCAAAAACCACCGCCGCCGCAATGGCAGGCGCAGATGCTGCTGAATGGCGTCACCGTCAATAAACCCATTGCCGGACGGTCGATTTCCGACATCAAGGGTACCCTGCGGATCGATCCTAACCAGGCCGTCCTGGAGGCCAAGGCCGATATCGATGGTGGGGAGATGGATATTTCCGTTGTCGAGCCGGTCGGCGCAGCCAGCACGGTTAAACGCAAGCGAGAGATTTCCGGGACACTCAATGACGGTGAGCTTGCGAAGCTCGCTCCGGGGCTTGCAGGCATCATCAGCGGACCTGTGGCGCTGGATATCTTGATCAATGACAACGATCAGCACACGGTTTCGGCTGATCTGGGCAATGCCTCCATTTCGCTGCCCTGGATCGGCTGGTCGAAAGGTGCGGGGATCGGCGCCAAGGCGACGTTTTCGGCATCCACCACCGACGGCGTCACGCAGATCGATGATCTGAAGCTGAACGGCGATGGTTTCGGTGCCACGGGTGCACTTGTGCTCGACAAATCAGGTTTGAATTCCGGAGCGTTTTCCTCGGTTCAACTCGCCAAGGGCGATAATTATGCCGTCGACATCAAGCGCCAGAAAGGTGGCTTTGCCGTCAGCGTCAATGGTTCGTCCGCTGATATGCGCCCGGTCATCGACAGCCTGCGCAGCGGGTCAGGTGACGGAGATGGCAATGGGGACGGCAAGCGGATCTCCATCAATGCCAACCTTCAACAGGTGACCGGCTTCCACTCCGAGACATTGTCCAACGTCAATCTGAGCTATGCGGCCAGAGGCAAGCAGATCGACGGCGTCGATCTGTCGGCGGTGACCGACAGCGGCCAGGCTGTTGTTGCCAAACTGACGAAAAACGGTGCCGACAATATTCTGGAATTGACCAGCGGCGATGCAGGCTCTCTCGCGCGATTTGCCAATATCTACAGCAATATGCGTGGCGGCCTGCTTAATCTGAAGCTGCGCGATCGCGGTGGCAGTTCCTGGCGGGGCAATGTCGATATCCGCAAGTTTTCGTTGGTCAACGAGGCAAGACTGCAATCGATCGTCTCCACCCCGACAGGCGCCGATGGCAGAAGTTTGAACCAGGCGGTGAAGAAGAATATCGATGTCAGTTCGGCCCGCTTCGAGCGTGGTTCTGCCAATATCGCGCTTGACAATGGATCGATTGCGATCGACAGCGGGGTCGTGCGCGGGGTCGACGTCGGTGCAACGTTCCAGGGGACGGTGCGCGATGCGAACGGCAATATGGACATGACCGGAACGTTCATGCCGGCCTACGGGCTCAATCGTCTGTTCGGCGAATTACCGATCATCGGCGTTCTTCTCGGCAACGGCCGCGACCGGGGTCTGCTCGGGATCACCTTCAAGCTGGTTGGCCCTTTCGCCAAGCCGAACCTGACGATCAATCCCTTGTCGATCATCGCACCCGGCGTGTTCCGCAGCATCTTCGAATTCCAATAAAAAACCGGCGGGATCGCCGCCGGTTTTCATGTCGCTTGTCGTATCATCGTACCAGGCGTTTAGAGCATTTCCGCTTTTTTCCGAATTGAGAAAACGCTCTATCCGTTTGTTTTTGCGCAATTCCGGACGCAAAACCGCTACGCACTTTTGCTGGAATTGCTCTAGGCCGGCCGGACGAGAATGTGCTTTTTCTTGCCGAGCGACAGCTTGATGACGCCGTCTGGCGTGACATCACCCGTGCCGATCACCTGACGATCATCGCTGACAACAGCATCGTTGAGACGGACTGCACCATCTTTCAGGAACTGCCGCACCTTGCCGTTCGATTCGGCGAGACCAGCGCGTACGAACAGCGCGAGAACCCCGATGCCGCCCTCAAGCTCTGCCGTGGGCACATCGATGGACGGTAAGTTGGCTGCAAGCGCGCCTTCTTCGAAAGTCTTGCGGGCGGTCTCTGCCGCTTCTTCCGCTGCGGCACGTCCGTGCAGTGTCGCAGTGATTTCGGTCGCCAGGATCTTCTTGACCTCGTTGATCTCAGTGCCGGCAAGCTGCGAGAGGCGGGCGATCTCGCCCATCGGCAGCGTTGTGTAGAGCTTGAGGAAACGCGACACGTCGGCGTCCTCGGTATTGCGCCAATACTGCCAGAAGTCATAGGCCGACATCATGTCCGGGTTGAGCCAGATGGCACCGTTGACCGATTTGCCCATCTTGGCGCCTGAGGATGTGGTCAACAGCGGCGAGGTCAGCGCGTAGAGCTGCGGCGTTCCCATGCGGTGGCCGAGATCGATACCGTTGATGATGTTGCCCCATTGATCAGATCCGCCCATCTGCAGGCGGCAACCGGTGCGCTTGTAGAGTTCGACGAAATCGTAGGCCTGCAGGATCATGTAGTTGAACTCGAGGAACGACAGCGACTGCTCGCGGTCGAGCCTCGTCTTGACGCTATCGAACGCCAGCATGCGATTGACCGAGAAATGACGGCCGACATCGCGCAGAAATTCCAGATAGTTGATGCCCAACAGCCAGTCGGCATTGTTGATCATCAGGGCATCTTTCGGCCCGTCACCGTAGGTCAGGTAGTTGGAGAAGACCGATTTGATGCTGACGATGTTGGATGCGATGGTTTCCGGCGTCATCAACTGGCGCGCCTCATCCTTGAAGGACGGGTCTCCGACCATGCCGGTGCCGCCACCCATCAGCGAGATCGGCTGATGACCGGTTGCTTGCATCCAGTGCAGCATCATGATCTGGATCAGGCCGCCGGCATGCAGGCTCGGCGCCGTCGGATCAAAGCCGATATAGGCCGTCACGGTTTCCTTGTTGAACAGAGCATCCAGTCCGGCATTGTCGGACGTCTGGTGGATGAAGCCGCGTTCGTGGAGGGTGTGAAGGAAATCGGACTTGAATTCGGACATGACCTGTCTCTTTCGGTGGGCTGTTTGGAGAAGAATGAGTGCTTGCTGGATATTTGCGCGGCGTTTAGCACTGTTTGGCGAAAAGTGCACGTGTTTGCATCGGGAATGTTTGCTTTGGAGTTGAGTGCGGGATGGCGCAGATGAAGACGGCGATCGGGCTGATGAGCGGTACCAGCATGGACGGGATCGACATTGCGCTCATTCGAACCGATGGCCGCGACAACGTCGAGCGCGGCCCGTTCATGGGTGTTTCCTACGAGCCGGCTTTCAGGGACCGGCTGAAGTTGGCACTGGACGAGGCACGCACGATGACCGGCAGGACGCAGCGGCCGGGCGACTTGGGCGCCATCGAGCGAAACCTGACGTTACGGCATGCCGTCGCGGTAAGTGATTTTCTCCATCGGAATGGGCTGTCGCCAGCCGATATAGACGTGATCGGATTTCACGGTCAGACCGTTCTTCATCGCCCGAATGAGGCGCTGACCGTGCAGTTGGGCGACGGCGCGCTGCTGGCGCAATTGACGGGCATCGCCGTCGTCCACGACATGCGCGCCAATGACATGGTACATGGCGGGCAGGGCGCACCTCTCATTCCTGTCTATCATGCCGCTCTCGCCCGAAGCGCCGGCCAAGCTGCGCCGCTGGTTTTCGTCAATATCGGCGGCATCTCCAATCTTACTTTCATTGGCACGCAAGGCGATATCGTCGCTTATGACAGCGGTCCGGGAAATACGCTGATCGATCAATGGGTCGAGACCCATACGGGCGGCGCCTACGATAAGGATGGCACGATCGCCAATGCTGGCAGGATCATTCCCGGGCTGGCAGAGCGTTATCTCGGCCACTCCTTTTTTTCATCCAACCAGCGCCGCTCGCTTGATCGCAACGACTTTTCACCGCCGGCCGATGCAGATGCCGACTTGGCGGACGGCGCCCGCACACTTGCGTATGTGACAGCAGCAGCCATTCTCAAATCGTCCAGACACCTGCCAGAGCAGCCCCGGACCCTTGTCATATGTGGGGGCGGGCGGCTCAATCCTGTCATCATGCACGACCTTCGCAGGCTTGGGGCAAAGGAGGATGTGACAGTTATTGTTGCAGAGGAGGCGGGGTTGGATGGTGATGCCATGGAGGCGGAAGCATGGGCTTATCTTGCCGTGCGTTCGCTTGAAGGATTGCCGCTGACATTTCCCGGGACGACGGGAGTAACAAAACCGGTCACCGGCGGCGTCTTCAACCCGGTTTTGGAACCTCTGCCGCAAACTCCAGATTAACGTTTCTTTTGCCGGACGCAGATACCATTCGCACGAATCTGGCAAGCCTTGAGGCCTGCGGAAGGGAACGCGCGGCGTGTTTGTTCTCGAAACGGACATATCGATGAACGGCGCGCTCTTCCTATTGACGGTCAATTTCCTGATAGCGCAGCTTTTTTGCGCTTTTTTCCTGGTTATCGCCAGGCGCAGCCGCATTCCATCGGCCGGACGCTGGTTTGCTGCTGCATTTGCCGTTGCCTCGCTGTCGGCGGTCTTTGAGGTGATGATCCGCTATGGCGATTTCGACAGGCTTGCCAGCTTCGGGGCATTCAGCTCTTTGCTGAGTGCGCTGTTGATGATCCGCGTCGGGATTGGCCGCCTGTACGCGGTGCCGGCGAACATCTGGACCATCACGGCGCTTCTCTGTGCAGCACTGCCCCTCAACCTGACGATCTACGATTTGCCGCGGGGCACATTTGCCCATTCGCTCGGCTACCAGCTGCCGTTCGCGATTGCGGAACTGATCTGCGCGGTGGCGGTCTACCGGTCCGGGCGACGCGAGACAGCCGACCGGATCCTCATGGGATTGCTGCTGATCACGGCGGCGAATTTTGCCAGCAAGGTCTATTTTGCGGTCAAATTCAGCGGCGGTGACACAGCGCAGGCCTATCTCGGCAGCACCTACGCACTGGTCTCCCAGAGCCTCAGTGCCGTTCTGGTCGTTTCGACAGGGCTGACATTGCTGGCGGTCATCGTCGTTGAGATCATGGACGACGCCAAGGCGAACTCCGAAATCGATCCTTTGTCGGGGCTGTTGAACCGGCGTGGTTTCGACGCAAGAGTGAGCCAGATCCTTGCCCGCCCGATGTCCGCTTATCCGCATAGCGTGATTGTCTGCGATCTCGATCATTTCAAAGTCGTGAACGACACGTATGGGCATGCTGCAGGCGATCAGGTGATCCTGGCCTTTGGCCGGATGATTGCGGGGCATGCGCCGCCGGAGGCAATCTGCGCGCGTTTCGGCGGCGAGGAGTTTGCCATCTTCCTGCCATCGACCGGCGAGGCAACGGGTTACCTGTTTGCACAGGGGCTTCGAAACAGCTTTTCATCGCTTGCGATTATCGGATTGCCGGACACAGTCCGCCTGTCGGCCAGTTTTGGCGTTTGCGCGCTGGCTGCACCGGGTGACAATATCGTTGATACGATCAAGGGTGCAGATGCTGCGCTCTATGATGCCAAGAAGAGCGGCCGCAACCGGGTAAACCGCGCCGGGCATGCGATATCCTCCAACGCGGAGGGGTGGCAGGCGCAGGCCTGATACCCCTGTTTATGTTCAGGTAAGCGGCTGCCGGGGCACAAGGCAAGCGTCCCGGCAAGCTTGAAAATCAAGTTATAGTTTGAAACTGTGCCTTGCCTTCATGCAGGAAGCACGCCTTGGAGAAGAGGCTCATATCGACGCGATTGGGCAGGCGGATGTCCTGCAAGTCCGGCAGTGGTTTGCTTTCCGGATCATAGGAGCGATCGATCTGGGACAGAAAGGCGAGAATAATACCGGCCTTTCGTGCAAAGGCTTGAAGAGCGCCGAGTTGTTCTGAAAGCACGGGCTTGTTTCTACGCTGGTCGAGGATTTGCAGATAATCGATGACCGCGACCGTTCCGCGCGGGGCTTCTGCAAGATGGCGGATGATGTAGCCGGCGCAGATATCGTCGTCCGTGACGATCTCCAGTGCTTCGCCAAGGCCGGGTGTTTCGCCTTCCAGCGTGCGGATACGCTGCTTGGTTTCTTGCTCGGTATATTCCAGGGTGAAGAATACGCTCCTCCTACCGTCGCTGATGGCATCGAGCAGGAGTTTTAGGCCCAACAGTGTCTTGCCGTGTCCGGGACGGGCGCCCAGCAGCACGATGTCTCCATCAGAGAGCCGGGAGAGGATGTCTCTTTCGCCGGAACTCCGCGCAACTTGCACAGCAAGCAGGCTCCAGCCTGCAAAACCTTCTTCGCGCGCTATGCGGTCCAAGGCGGCATGCAGGGGGATTTTTTCATCCCGGGCCAGCAGTTTGGCCCGGCGTTTCAGTTGGTAGATCGGCGCGGATAGCCTCATTGCGGAACCTCCATTACGAGCAGGAAACGCAATCCCTCCTTATGCGGCGCTCGAACAGATGGCTCGATGAGTGAAATACCCCGTATGAACGATACTTCCCCGATCGGAGGGAGGAGGCGCGGGCCAAGCCTGTGCCTGATCAATACCGCGAGTCGAAGATGGCAACAAGGAGGAGGCACTGTGTCGCCTATGGCCGGTTCGCGGCGTGAGCGGGCGGAACCCGCCGTTCGGCGGCCTCGCAAAAATGGCACTCTGCGGCGGTCGAGCACGCAGAATGCCATTCGAAAGTACCAGGCCAGAAAACCGGCCCCTGCTTTATTAACGAATACGCTTTGCCGCTGGTTCCGGCGTCAGTTCGCCGTTCAGCCGCCGGTCGAGGTAATCCTCGCATTCGGCCATCAGCGTATCGACCTGGCCGCTGAAGAAGTGGTTTGCACCCGGCACGGTCTTATGCGTGATGAGGATACCCTTCTGCGCCTTCAGCTTGTCGACGAGAGTGTTGACGTCCTTTTCCGGGGCCACCTTGTCGAGATCGCCGTTGATGATCAGGCCGGACGACGGGCAGGGTGCCAGGAACGAGAAGTCATAGGTGTTCGGCTGCGGCGCAATCGACATGAAACCTTCGATTTCCGGGCGGCGCATCAAAAGCTGCATGCCGATCCACGAGCCGAAGGAATAGCCTGCGACCCAGCAGCTCTTCGAATCAGGATGCATGCTCTGCACCCAGTCGAGCGCCGAAGCGGCGTCCGACAGTTCGCCGGCGCCATGGTCGAATTCGCCCTGGCTGCGGCCGATCGAGCGGAAATTGAAACGGAGCGTGGTAAAGCCGCGCTTCTGGAACATGTAGAACAGCTGGTAGACGATCTGGTTGTTCATCGTGCCGCCAAACTGCGGATGCGGATGCAGGACGATGGCGATTGGGGCGTTCTTCTGCTTGGACGGCTGGTAACGGCCTTCGAGGCGACCGGCCGGTCCGTTGAAGATGATTTCGGGCATTGGCTCTCCGGGCTTGATTCTGGGACTAAAAACCGTTTCAGCGATGATGCAGTCTTGACGAAAGCAGTCAGCTTTTCTAAAACCAGTTTAGAACCATTCAAAACTTTGACACGGACTTTCCGTGGCGAGTGCTGTCTCTTACGGCAAGCGAAGCGAAAAATTCAAGGAAAATGCACCGGCCGCATGCCTTTACATGGCAGCCGGTTCATCTTTGGCAAGGGAATATGGGACAAGAGCGCGTCTATATGGACTGGAATGCCACCGCGCCGCTCTTGCCGGCCGCGCGCGAGGCGTGCCTTGATGCGCTTGATCTGCCCGGCAACCCATCCTCGGTGCATGGCGAAGGCCGGAAAATTCGCACGTTGATCGAAAATGCCCGCCGCGATGTCGCCGCCCTTTGTGGGGCTGCGGCTTCCAGCGTGACCTTTACCAGCGGCGCGACAGAAGCGGCCAATTGGGTGTTGACGCCCGATTTTCGCATGGGCAAGACGCCGCTGACCATCGGCCATCTCTATATCTCCGCGATCGAGCATCCGGCCGTTCGCGAAGGCGGGCGTTTCGCCAAGGCCGATGTCAGCGAGATTGCGGTGACGCCGGCGGGTGCCATCGATCTGGCCGAACTCGAAGCGGCATTGGCCGCCCATGACCGCCAATCCGGCCTGCCGATGGTTGCAGTGATGCTGGCCAATAACGAGACGGGCATTGTCCAGCCGATCGGTGAGGTGTCCCGCTTGGTCAAGGCGGCTGGTGGCATCCTTGTCGTCGATGCGGTTCAGGCTGCCGGACGCTTGCCGTTGTCGATCGAGGCGCTTGGTGCGGACTTCCTGATCATTTCGTCCCACAAGATCGGTGGGCCGAAGGGGGCGGGCGCATTGCTGGCACGCGGCGAAATCCTGATGCCTACGGCGCTGGTCCGGGGTGGCGGGCAGGAAAAGGGGCATCGCTCCGGAACGGAAAATCCTGCCGCGATTGCCGGATTTGGTGCTGCGGCCCGGTTTGCGGCTGATAATCTCAGCGAGCGGATGATAGCGGTTTCGGCGCTGCGCGAAAAGCTGGAGACAGCGATGATTGCAGCAGCACCGGACGTCATCATCCATGGCCAGGGCGGCGATCGCATCGGCAATACGTGCTTCTTCACGCTGCCGGGCCTGAAGTCCGAGACCGGACAGATCGCCTTCGATCTCGAGGGTGTCGCACTTTCGGCTGGTTCCGCCTGCTCGTCCGGCAAAGTCGGCCAGAGTTACGTTCTGTCGGCGATGGGGCATGATCCGCGCCATGGTGCGCTGCGGATTTCGATAGGGCCGTCAACGACGGAAGCCGACATAGAACGGTGTGCCGAGGTCTTTGCCAAAGTCGCGGCGCGGCGCAGGCTTGCAGGTACTGCGGCTTGACTCTGAATTAAATTGCGGAAATTGAATTTTCCGCTTGGCAAACGGGGTGAAAATGTCCCTTAAGCCCACTACATAGGCGGTACAACGAAGATTGTATCGTACTGACAAGCTGCCGGACCTTGTATCCGGCGAGATTGGAGAACGAGATGGCTGCTGTGCAGGAAACAATCGATCAGGTCGCCCTGATCGATGTGGACCAGTACAAATACGGGTTTGAGACGACGATCGAAATGGACAAGGCACCCAAGGGCCTGTCCGAAGACATCATCCGTTTCATTTCGGCAAAGAAAAACGAACCGGACTGGATGCTCGAATGGCGTCTGGAAGCGTATCAGCGCTGGCTGACGCTGGAAGAGCCGACCTGGGCGCGCGTCAACTATCCGAAGATCGATTTTAACGAGATCTACTTTTACGCGGCGCCGAAGAGCACGCCCGGCCCGACGTCGATCGACGACGTCGATCCGGAGCTTCTGCGGGTCTACGAAAAGCTCGGCATCCCGTTGCGCGAGCAGGAAATTCTGGCCGGCGTGAAAACGCCGCGTATTGCCGTCGATGCCGTGTTCGATTCCGTTTCGGTCGTCACGACCTTCAAGGAAGAGCTGAAAAAGGCCGGCGTGATCTTCATGTCGATCTCGGAAGCCATCCGCGAACATCCGGATCTGGTGAAGAAATATCTCGGCACCGTCGTTCCGACCACCGACAACTACTATGCGACGCTGAACTGCGCCGTCTTCACGGATGGATCGTTCGTCTACATCCCCAAGGGCGTTCGTTGCCCGATGGAACTGTCGACCTATTTCCGCATCAACGAGAAGGGCACCGGCCAGTTCGAACGGACGCTGATCATCGCGGAAGAGGGCGCCTACGTCTCCTATCTCGAAGGCTGCACGGCGCCGCAGCGCGACGAAAACCAGCTGCATGCAGCGGTTGTCGAGCTCGTTGCGCTTGACGATGCCGAAATCAAGTATTCCACAGTCCAGAACTGGTATCCGGGCGACAAGGACGGCAAGGGCGGCATCTACAACTTCGTTACCAAGCGTGGCGATTGCCGTGGCAAGAACTCGAAGATTTCGTGGACGCAGGTCGAAACCGGCTCGGCGATCACCTGGAAATACCCGTCCTGCATCCTGCGTGGCGATGGTTCGCGCGGCGAGTTCTACTCGATCGCGGTCTCCAACGGTCATCAGCAGATTGATAGCGGCACCAAGATGATCCATCTCGGCAAGAACACCTCGAGCCGGATCGTCTCCAAGGGTATTGCCGCCGGCTTCAGTCAGAACACCTATCGCGGCCAGGTCTCGACCCACCGCAAGGCGGAGAACGCCCGTAATTTCACCCAGTGCGATTCACTCCTGATCGGCGACAAGTGCGGCGCTCATACGGTGCCCTATATCGAGGCACGCAATTCCTCGGCCCAGTTCGAGCATGAAGCGACGACCTCGAAGATTTCCGAAGACCAGCTGTTCTACTGCTTGCAGCGCGGCATTCCGACGGAAGCGGCGATCGCACTGATCGTCAACGGCTTCGTCAAGGAAGTCATCCAGGAACTGCCGATGGAATTTGCGGTCGAAGCGCAAAAACTGATCGGGATTTCGCTGGAAGGTAGCGTGGGCTAATCGGGATTGTATTTTGGCCGGGTCAAAAGACATGACGCTGGGAATGAAGATGATGGTGTTCATCATTTTCGTTTCCGTGACGGGTCTCTTCCTCGGCTTTGCCGGATGGGTGTTTGACTGGCAGATCGCAAAGACTTTGGGAATTGTTTCCGGGGGCATTTTGGCGGTTGTCTTTTGGCTCAGCTCCGGCGTTAGAAATGAGACGCTAGATCGCTTCCTTCGCGGAAGAAAAGAAGATTGAGAGAAACTACGATGCTTGAAATCAGAAACCTCCATGCCCGTATCGCCGAAGATGGCACCGAGATCATCCGGGGTCTGAACCTCACCGTGAAGGCCGGCGAAGTGGCTGCCATCATGGGTCCGAACGGCTCCGGCAAGTCGACGCTGTCCTACATACTGTCGGGCCGCAGCGATTACGAAGTCACCGAAGGCGACATCCTCTACAATGGCGAGAGCATTCTTGAGCTCGACCCTTCGGAGCGTGCTGCCAAGGGTATCTTCCTTGCCTTCCAGTATCCGGTCGAAATCCCGGGCGTTGCGACCATGCAGTTCCTGAAGGTCGCTTTGAACGAGCAGCGGAAGTTCCGCGGCGAAGCCGAGCTTTCGACGCCGGATTTTATCCGCCGTGTCAAGGAAGCCGCCGCCCAGCTGCAGATCAACCCGGATATGCTGAAGCGTCCGCTGAATGTCGGATTCTCCGGCGGCGAGAAGAAGCGCGCCGAGATACTGCAGATGGCGCTGCTTGAGCCAAAGCTGTGCATTCTCGACGAAACCGATAGCGGCCTCGACATCGACGCACTGAAGATCGTTGCAGAAGGCGTCAACGCGCTGCGCTCGCCGGATCGCGCCGTGATCGTCATCACCCACTATCAGCGGCTGCTTGAATATATCGTGCCGGACACCGTCCACGTTCTTTACAAGGGCCAGGTCATCAAGTCCGGCGACAAGTCGCTGGCGCTTGATCTTGAAGCCAATGGGTATGCCGACATCATCGATGCGGCGGCTTGAGGAGTACCGGGATGAACATGCAAACGGCAATCACGATGACAGCCGCCGAGACGGCCCTCGTCGATGCCTATACTGCCCAGATCGGTGAACTGCCCGGCGAAGGCGCTGTCCTGTCGGCCCGTGACACTCTTTTGGCTGACCTGAAGAAACAGGGTCTACCGACACGCCGGGTCGAATCCTGGCACTACACGGACCTGCGGGCCCTGCTGCGCAGCGTTCCTGACTTTGACCCAACGTCGTTTGCCGAAAAGGTCGATCCGCTGGTTCCCGGCTCCTCGGTTCTGGCCGTTCTCAACGGCAAGGCCGATACGAAAAACCTTCCGGCCGGCGTCAATGTGCGCTCCTATGCCGAAAGCCTGATCGATGGCGTCGCCGCTGCCGATCTGGTCGAACGCGATCAGGACGACGCCATCGGACGGATCAATGGCAGCTTCGTGCGCGACGGTTTCGAGATCGAGGTGCCTGAGGGCACCGAGCTTGAACAACCGCTGGAACTGCAACTGGTGCAGAGCGCCGGCCAGAGCCATTCCCGCTTCCCGGTTACGTTCGGTGCGAATTCGAAGGCCACGGTCATCGAGCGCCATCTATCGGTCAGCGATGCCGCCAGCCTTGTGACTGTGGTGAGCGACCTGATCCTCGATGACGGCGCCGAGATCACCTGGATCATCCTGCAGCAGCAGGGTGCAAGCGACAGCCACCTGGCCCAGGTCAATTTCGACCTTGGCACCAATGCCAAGCTGCGGCTGTTCATCATCAATGCCGGCGGCAAGCTGGTGCGCCAGGAAGTGCATGGCGTCACGACGGGCGAAGGTGCGGATTTCAAGCTGCGCGGAATCAATCTGCTGGGCGGTGAAACGCATACCGACGTGACATTCACGCTCGGCCATGACGTGCCGAACACGACATCGACCGAAATTCTCCGCAACGTGCTGTTCGATCGCGCCAAGGGTGTGTTCCAGGGGCAGATCCGGGTTGCTCCGGATGCGCAGAAGACTGACGCGAAGATGGCGTGCAACACGCTGCTTCTTTCCGACGATGCCGATTTTTCGGCAAAGCCGGAGCTGGAAATCTTTGCCGACGACGTTCAGTGCGGCCATGGCGCCACCGTCATCGACATCAACCCGACGCATCTCTACTACCTGCGCGCCCGCGGCATTCCTGAAAACAAGGCACGCGCCATGCTGGTCAATGCCTTTGTTGATGAGATCGTCGAGGAACTCGAACATGAAGGCCTGATCGAGACTCTGGAAACGATCATCGCCGCCTGGCTCGAAAAGCACGCCTGATTGGATCGCTGACATGGAACACACGGTGCCGGTGCCGGCCTATGACGTCGAAGCGATCCGCAGGGATTTTCCGATCCTGTCGCGGACCGTCTACGGCAAGCCGCTGGTCTATCTCGACAACGGCGCCTCGGCACAGAAGCCGCACGTGGTCATCGACGCCGTTGCCCATGCCTATTCCAACGAATATGCCAACGTCCATCGCGGCCTGCACTTCCTATCGAACGCAGCCACCGATGCTTACGAGGGCGCGCGTGAAAAAGTGCACCGGTTCCTGAACGCGCCATCGGTCGACAACATCATCTTCACAAAATCCTCGACCGAGGCGATCAACACGGTCGCCTATGGCTATGGCATGCCCAAGATCGGTGATGGCGACGAGATCGTCATCTCGATCATGGAGCATCATTCCAATATCGTGCCGTGGCATTTCATCCGTGAACGCCAGGGCGCCAAGCTCGTCTGGGCTCCGGTCGATGATCAGGGCGCGTTCCATCTCGACGATTTCGTCAAATGCCTGACCGACAAGACCAAGCTGATCGCCATCACCCATATGTCGAATGCGCTTGGCACCGTCGTTCCGGTTAAGGAAATCTGCCGGATCGCCCGCGAGCGCGGCATCCCGGTGCTGGTCGATGGCAGCCAGGCCGCCGTTCACATGCCGGTCGATGTGCAGGATATCGATTGCGACTGGTATGTGATGACAGGCCACAAGCTCTACGGTCCGTCCGGCATCGGCGTGCTCTACGGCAAGATGGACCGTCTGAAGGACATGCGCCCGTTCATGGGCGGCGGCGAGATGATCGTAGAGGTAACGGAAGATGCGGTTACCTACAACGAACCGCCGCACCGTTTCGAGGCCGGCACACCGCCGATCGTCCAGGCGATCGGCCTCGGCTACGCGCTGGATTATATGGACAATATCGGCCGGGCCGCGATTGCTGCCCATGAAGCCGATCTGGCTGCCTATGCGCATGAGCGCCTGTCATCCGTCAATTCAATGCGCATCATCGGGACGGCACCGGGCAAAGGTGGTATCTTCTCCTTCGAACTTGAAGGTATCCATGCCCATGATGTGTCGATGGTGATCGACCGGGCAGGAGTTGCTGTCAGGGCAGGAACACATTGCGCCCAGCCGCTCTTGAAACGCTTCGGCGTGACCTCCACATGCCGGGCATCCTTTGGCCTCTACAATACGCGGGCCGAAGTCGACGTGCTGGTGGATGCGCTGGAGCAAGCCCGCAAATTCTTTGCGTAAGGACATAAGCCGATGAGCCTTGATACGACTGAAAACAAGATCGACGTTCGCGAAGGGATTGTTCATTCCGCCATTCCGGCGGACGAACTGGCGCGTCTGAGCGACGATGTCATCTCTGCGCTGAAGACGGTCTACGACCCGGAAATTCCGTCCGACATTTTCGAACTCGGGCTGATCTACAAGATCGACATCGAAGACGACCGCATGGTCAAGATCGCCATGACGCTGACGGCACCCGGCTGCCCTGTCGCCGGCGAGATGCCGGGCTGGGTTGAAAACGCTGTCGGTGCGGTCGAAGGCGTGTCCGGCGTCGAAGTGTCGATGACCTTCGATCCGCCGTGGACACCGGACCGCATGTCGGAAGAGGCGCAGGTTGCCGTCGGCTGGTACTGATCACGTATTGATCCCTTAACCGCCGCGCATTACATTCTGGACTCGGAAAGCATCAGGCCTTGAACCTGATTGTTACAAGGAGAACGGCCTATGGGCTTTGCAGTCATGAGTTTGAGCGATGCGGCGGCTGGCCGCGTCCAGGCGATCGTCGAAAATGCCGGTGGCGATGCCCTGGGCATTCGCGT
>Ga0247813_10000476_pt1 | contig 37582 bp, 35 predicted proteins | sample UWRJL169409C1_FD_180719 | JGI IMG/M metagenome (GOLD analysis project Ga0247813, IMG submission 180719) | Plant litter microbial communities from Arlington Agricultural Research Station in Wisconsin, United States - UWRJ-L169-409C-1 | ecosystem: Environmental > Terrestrial > Plant litter >... | reverse complement strand
AGGAAGTTACCAATCGATAGCATGATTAGACCAATTGTTAAGGCCATTTCGTTGATATAGGTTATTTCTTTGATATTTAAATCCATTTTGGCTTTGTTTTTTTCGTTGGTAAAGAAGATTAAAATTAATCCAACAAAACCCAGAATCATACCTAAGGCAAACGGACCGTAACTTGCTACGATTACCGCTACGTGAATCATTAACCAATATGAGTTAAGAACCGGTTGCAGGTTTGCAATTTCGGGATCTATCCAGTTGGCGTTTGCAGCCATAAAAATCATCGATGTTACGAAGGCTGCTGATGCAACGGTAAGTTTTGATTTTCGGTCGAAAGCGAGTCCGAAAAACATGGTTGCCCAAGCGACATATACAATGGCTTCGTAAGCGTTACTCCAAGGCGCGTGACCTGAAATGTACCAACGGGCAATTAATGCGACGGTATGAAATGCAAATATGACTCCTATTAATATATGGAAACCATTTACGGTGATTCGTAAAAACTTTTTATCGAAAAAGATACTGAAAAGTGTAAAAATCAACATGAAGATTCCGGCAAGCGAATACCAGTAGAACATTTTTGGTAAAATATTGTATTCGTTATACGCTATTTCAAGATCTATTTTCTTTTCGCTTGGACGTACTTTACTACCAAATTTCTTTTGAAAACCATTTATACTTTCGACCAACTGATCGGCGGTATCAAAGTTCTTAGAAATTGATCCGTTGTTTAAAGCGCTGAAATATAAAGGCAGAATTTGTTTTACATAAGTAGAATCCATTCCTTTTAATCCTGCATTCTGAATTTCTAAATACGAAATCCACTTGTTGTTTGGATCATTTGGTATTGGAAAAATTTTCAGGATACTTCCGCTTAAAGCAGATTCCATTAAATTTACTTTTTTATCTGTTTCGATAAAATCTTTTTCAAAACTATTTGGATTCGCAGCTTTATAAGCTGCATCTAAATAAGGAGATAATTTATAATTTCCGTTTTCGTCAAAGAATTTTACAAACGGTGCCAATTTTGCTTTTCTGTCTACGCCAATGATTTTACGAATACTATCATCTTTTGTATTTAAATAGATAAGCGGAACCTGTATCCATACCTGAGCGTACTGAGTCATTGACAAGAAAACCTGATCAGAATTCATTCCGTTATAGGTATCGCTCTGACTTACTTTTCTCAACAATTCAGATGAGAAAGTATTAATAGGTTTCATTCTACCACCGGCATCCTGAATAATCAGGCGACCAAATTTAGCAGCGTGTGCTTCCGGAGCTTTATAAATTGTAAGTAATGAATCTAATTGTTTTTGACTTGGTGCTGCTGTTACGTGATTGGCATGATCGTTAGGGTCTGCAGGATGATCGTGATTGTGATCATGACCTGGCGTATGAACGTGTGGTGCCTGAGCAAAACCAGCGAAACTGAACATTAAAACCAGAATGGTAATTAATTTTTTCTTTTTTACATTATCTAGTTTGCGTTTTAGATCAGCAAAACGAGAATGTTTGGTAAACATAATAGCCATTAATCCAAAATACAACATAAAATATCCAAAATAAGTAATAGAGGTTCCCCAGAAATCATGGTTTACAGATAATACTGTTCCTTTTTCGTCCGGATCGAAAGAAGATTGAAAAAATCTATATCCTTTATGGTCTAAAACGTGGTTCATATAAATGTCTGCGTCAAATGTTTCTGTAGAATCCTGAACGGTTACTTTACTTTCAAAAGCCGAGTAACTTTTCTCAGTTCCGGGATATTTTGTGGCGATAAAATCGTTTAATTTTATTTTGAATGGTAAAATATAAGCTTTACTTCCGTAGAATAAACTGTATTCGATTTTACCAATTTTTACCGTTTGAGGTTCTCCTACGCTTCCTTTAGATCCTAAAAGACGTACTTCTTTTTCCTGACCATCTGCTTTAACTTTTACAATTAAGGCATCGTGATGTGTCTTGGCTTTAAAATCGTTATTAGATTCATAATCAACAATTCCTCTTACAGCAGGATCCGGAAAAACGATTCGGATATCACCAATACTATATAGGGAACGCATCATAAGAGGCTGTATATTATCTTTGGTTACAGCTCCTTTTAATTTATCTGCCATTCGCATAAACTCTCCTTCAAAAGGCGTTTGAATGGTATATTTTTCACCAGTTGTATTTATGTTAATTGCGCCTTCGGTAGGTTTATTTAAAGCAAATAATACATTGTGAATGTTTTGAACGTCTCCTTCTTTCAGAAAATGCTCTTCACGTCCGCCAGCTCCCGCTTCAACCAACTTAAGGTATAAAGTTCCGTTTGCAGAAGGTTTTATCGTTTCTTTGGCTCCCATGATATAATTAACGTAAGTCACTTCAAAAGGAGTTTCGTCGAATTTGCCTGAAAGTGTAAAATCATTATTGGTTACAGGCGAGAATAATAGTGCTTTGTCAAAAACTCTGCGTTTCATTTCGCCTTTGTATTCTCCGTCTGCAAAAACAGTTAAGAATGTTTTGTCTGAGTAGATTTGGTTTTCGGCAGCACCTTCACGAATCGGCATCATGCCTTCGTAACTGATATAACGTGTAATAAAAGCTCCTATAAGAATAAAAATAAAAGCAAGATGAAGTATAAGCGTTGCCCATTTTTCTTTTTTATGCAATTGGTAACGTTTGATGTTTCCAAAGAAATTGATCAGGAAAAAGACCATTATCGCTTCAAACCACCATGTATTATAAACCAGAATTCGGGCTGTGTCTGTATTGTATTTACTTTCGATAAAAGTACCAACACCCATTGCGATAGCAAATGTTAAAAAAAGAACAGACATTAATCGTGTAGAAAACAAAAAAGAAAATATTTTTTTATCCATTTTTGAGGAATTACATTGTATAAAAGTGGCACAAAAGTACTTAAAAATGTTGAGTTCCAATATTTGAAGTTTGTTAATAAAAACCAAAAATGGAATAGGGATTTAAGTCAAATTCACAAAAATGTACTCTTAATTTTACAAATTTAAAATAGTTACATTTATAACTAAAGTGACTATTAGTCGCAATATAAAAGAGTTAAACTTTTTTGTGATAGTAAAACTTTTTCTTTGGTTTTAAAATAATCAATTTGATAAAATATCTGTTAGTAGATTAACGTTTGCATATCGTTAACAAAATAACGCACCATTAAAATCATTTTAATCGGTGTAATCTCATGCTAAACTCTGTTTTGGCTATTTTCTTTAAAAAAAATAATGCTAATTTTGCGCTATGATTCGAATAACAGTAATTGGTTCAGGGAATGTTGCCCAACATTTAATAAAAGCTTTCGCCAAAAGTGAACTTGTAGAAATTGTACAGGTATATGCAAGAAAAAAGGAAGCTTTAAGTTCTCTAATTGAATTTGATAAAATCACAAGTGATTTTGAAGAATTGCAGGAAAGCGATTTGTACATTATTGCCGTTTCAGACAAGGCTATTGCAGATGTTTCGAAACAATTGCCTTTTCAAAACCGAATTGTTGTGCATACATCAGGCGCTGCTTCTCTTGATGTTCTGGATGCAAAAAACAGAAAAGGTGTCTTCTACCCGCTTCAGACATTCTCTAAAAACAAAGAGATTGATTTTTCAATCGTTCCGCTTTGCTTAGAAGCTGAAAACACTTTTGATTTTCGTGTTTTAGAAACCGTAGCCAAAAGTATTTCGAATGCCGTTTTTGCTATTAATTCAGATCAAAGAAAAGCGTTGCATGTTGCAGCAGTTTTTGTAAATAATTTTACAAATCATCTGTATCATATAGGAAAGGAAATTTGTGGAGAACATCAGGTTCCTTTCGAAATTTTAAGGCCATTGATACAGGAAACTGCCGAAAAGATAAATACTCTGGATCCTGTCGACGCTCAAACAGGGCCGGCAAAACGCAATGATAGCAATACAATTGCTGCGCATTTGGACTATTTGACCAATGAAAATCAAAAAAACATCTATAAACTTATAACACAATCTATTCAAGATGATAGACAAGCACTTTAAAGAAATAATGAACGACATCACTACTTTTGTTTTTGATGTTGATGGCGTACTTACAGACAGTTCGGTTTTTGTAACCAACGAAGGAGAAATGCTTCGTACGATGAATATTCGTGATGGTTTTGCCATGAAAGCGGCTGTTGAAAGTGGACTTAACGTTTGCATTATTTCCGGCGGAAGCAACGAAGGAGTTCGTATTCGTTTACAGAATCTTGGCATTACAGACATTCATTTAGGAACACCAGATAAAGTTAAAACTTTTAAAGAATACACTGAAGCCTACAACATTAAACCAGAACAAGTTTTATATATGGGCGATGATATTCCTGATTTTCATGTCATGAAATTAGTAGGTTTACCAACCTGCCCGCAAGATGCAAGCCCCGAAATTAAGAATATTTGCCGTTACGTGTCACATGTAAAAGGCGGAAAAGGTGCTGTACGAGATGTTATCGAGCAGGTTATGAAAGTACAGGGGAAATGGATGGAATATTTTAACGGGAAACACGATTAGTTTTCAGTTTCAGTCGCAGTAACAATTTTTCGGGTTTCAGGTTTCAGGTTTGAAATGACGAAAACCTTCGTAAATAACTTGAAACCTGAAACAAAGAAAACTTAAAAAACCTCTGCCCCTCTGCCCCTTTGAACCTTTGTAACTTAAAAAAAATGAAATTCCTAAAACTCATTCGATATAAGAACCTACTGATGCTTGCTTTTATGCAGGTATTATTTCGTTATGCTTTTTTAAAACAACAGAATATTCCATTAGCTCTGGCCGACTGGCAATACGGATTATTGGTTTTGAGTACTGTTTTATTGGCTGCAGCTGGTTATGTAATTAATAATATTTATGATGTTGCTACCGACACTATTAATAAACCTGAAGATGTTGTTATTGGTAAAGGAATCTCAGAAACTGCGGGCTATAATATTTATGTAGCGCTTAATATTACAGGTGTTGCTCTTGGTTTTATTTTGTCGAATATCATTTTAAGACCTGGTTTCGCTTCATTATTTATTTTAATTGCTTCATTACTTTATTTTTATGCAACAACCTTAAAACAAATCATGATTTTAGGGAATTTTGTTGTGGCATTATTGCTTTCGGCAAGTGTTATAATCATTGGAGTTTTTGATATTTTTCCGGCAACTAATGCTGAAAATCAGGCACAAATGGCAAGCTTTTTTTCGATATTGACTGATTATGCATTATTTGCTTTTATGATTAATTTTATACGTGAGATAGTTAAAGATATCGAAGATGTAAATGGCGATTACAATCAAGGAATGAACACCTTACCTATTGCAATCGGAATTAGCCGTGCTGCAAAAATAGCGGTAGTTTTTGCTGTTATTGCGTTTCTTTTATGTCTGCTTTATACCAATATCTATTTTTTTCAGAACAATCTTTTTATGGCAACATTTTATTCTTTTGCTTTTGTTCTGGCACCACTTCTATATTTTATTGTAAAAATAGTTTCGGCAAAATCTAAAAAGGATTTTCATCATTTGAGTACTATTTTAAAACTAATTTTGTTCTTCGGAATTTTATCTATTCTAATAATTACCTTAAATATCAAGTACAATGCTTAAAGAAAAATTAAAAAAATATACTTTAATCCTGGCCTCTGGATCGCCACGCAGACAACAGTTTTTTAAGGATCTGGATCTTGATTTCGAAATAAGATTAAAAGAAATTGAAGAAGTGTATCCTCCTGAATTAAAAGCAGTTGAAATCACGGATTATTTGGCTGCTTTAAAAGCAAGTGCATTTGATGGCGAATTAAAAGAGAATGAAATTTTGATCACCAGTGATACAATAGTGTGGCATCAGAATAAAGCTTTAGGAAAACCAAAAAATGCTCAGGAAGCTTTTGAAATGATCAAATCAATGTCAAACGACACGCATGAAGTTTTTACATCGGTATGTTTTAGGACAAGCTTTACTTCTACTGTAATAAATGACGTGACAAAAGTAACCTTCAAAGATTTATCAGACGAAGCGATTTTATATTACATCGAAAACTATAAACCGTATGATAAAGCCGGTGCATATGGAATTCAGGAATGGTTTGGTTTTATGGCAGTTGCAAAAGTAGAAGGTTCTTATACCAATGTCATGGGCTTGCCAACAGCTAAAGTTTACGAATATTTGAGTACTTTAGTGTAAAAAATATATTTATGTTTTCTTTTAAAGAATATAGTCAGGAAATTTTTAGTACCATAATTCTTCTTTTCGCTTTAGTTGCGTTAAGAATGATTATTGCAAAATTAATTCGCCGTTATGCCAGTACAAGTCACCTATTAGAACATCGAACTAACTTGGTGATCAAGTATATTCATATTTTAATGAATATATTGGTAACAATTAGTTTAATCGTAATTTGGGGAGTGGATACCAAAGATATTTTTATAACAGTTTCTTCTATTGCGACCGTAATTGGAGTTGCAATGTTTGCTCAATGGTCAATTTTAAGTAATATTACTTCAGGAATGATTTTATTCTTTTCGTTTCCTTTCAGAATTGGCGATACCATCAAAATTCACGATAAAGATTTCCCTATTGAAGCTGAAATCGAAGATATTAGCGCTTTTCACGTTAATTTAAAAACAAAAGAAGGGGAAAAAATTATTTTCCCTAACAATTTACTGCTTCAAAAAGGTATCTCAATTATGCCAACACATTACGAAGAAAAAGAGTTTTTTGATTAAAGAATTTTAGATATTAGGCTTTAAAAGGTTGGGCAAAATTTACCGCAGAGCTCGCAAAGTTTTTTCGCAAAGTTCACAAAGGTTTTTGAGATAACAATTTCTTTAGAAGTTCACAAAGCTAATTCCTTGCATCATTTTATTTTACTAGGTGTCGAAAAAAAATTTGTGCTAATTTGTGGATTTTGTGGTTAAAAAGTTTCTCGCGCATTTTAATTTTGAAAAATAAAGCAGATTTTTCAAAAAAATTCAAATCATTTTATCCAAGATTGTTTATCGAAAGTTTTAAAAAAAAAAATGGACCAATTCGTGCAATTCGTGGCAAAAACCCTACCGCATTCAAGTCAAAAGAAATCCTCAAATTTTATCCATCAAAATCATAATGGGAATTTTATAAACTATTAGAGAAAAGCTAAAACGATATTTTTGAATTAAAATATAATATTTGTTTTACCAAATTCTAGTTTTTTACTAAATCACCAAAATACAATGATTCGCACCATAAAATTACCGTTTTATGCTAAACTTGCTTTTATATTAGTTAGCTTCATCTCATTTGCTTTTATATTTTGTGCCGGAAAAGACATTATTACTCCAGTCTTAATGGCCTTTTTATTTTCTGTATTATTAGTACCCATTTTTACTTTTTTGCACACACGATTAAAATTCCCCAGACATCTTGCTGCAGCATGCTGTATTTTAATTTTTGCTGCATTTATTGTAGGTATTTTAATCTTTATCTCTTACCAGGTTAGTGATATTGCCAATGATTTTGATACGATAAAAAAGAATGCAAATGCTTTTATAACCGATATTCATAAATTTGTAAAAGACAATTTTCATGTAAGTATTGGTGAGCAAAAAAAGTATATTGATACCGTTGCAAAAGATTCTGTGCAAAACGGAAAAGCGACTATAGGATCTGCATTAGTATCTATAACAGATCTTCTTGTAGACTGTACCATTATCCCTATTTATACCTTTTTGTTTCTATTATATAAAGATCATTTTATTTTATTTTTGGCAAAACTGGTAGATAAAGAAGATCATGCCAGATTAAAAGATATTTTATCACAAATTAAAGTTTCTATTAATAATTACATTGTTAGTCTGATTTTGGAGATGATAGTCGTATCTGTATTAACAGCTTTGGGACTTTGGATCATCGGAATTAAATATTTTATATTATTAGGATTGATTACCGGAATTCTTAATCTTATTCCGTACATAGGAATTTTAATTGCCGGAATTATCACTGTTTTGGCATCTTTAACAGGATCTGCAGAAACTTCAATAATAGTGGGTATTCTAATCGTTAACGTAATTGTTCAATTGATAGATAATAATCTGTTAGTGCCTTTAATAATTAATTCTAAAGTAGAAATCAATGCTTTTGTTTCTATCATGGGAATAATTGTTGGTGGTGCAGCCGCAGGAATATCTGGTATGTTCTTAGCAATTCCTCTTTTGGCTATTTTAAAAATTATATTTGACAGAATCGATTCTCTAGAACCCTGGGGCTACTTAATGGGTAATCACATGCCCAGAAAATTTACCTGGAGAATTCGAAAAGTAAAAGTAGAAAACTAAAAAGTATTCCGTTTTTACAATAAAAGTCTTATTAATTTACTATATTCATATCAAAAAAATAACTTTTTAAGCGAGTTTAAATTATCTAATGTCAATAAACACCAAAATAATATTTTTTATTCTCTTGTGCTTTTCTTTGCAAAGTGCCTATGGTCAGGTTGATAAATCAAAGAAAGATACAAACGGAAAAAAGGACAGTACAGAGGTTTATACTAAAATTAAAAATTATTCTAAAAAAAATAAGTTTACTCAAACACTTCATAAATTATTATTCAGGTCGGCTAAAACAAAAAAGAAAGAACCAATTCTGGTACAAAATGACACCACTAATTTTAATGGCAAAATTATTAGAAAAATCATTATTGAAACTTTAGACCCTTTTGGACATTCTCTTACCGATACTGCTCAAAAGCCTAAAAATTGGGGGGAAAGAACCGGAAACAGATTGCATCTTAAAACCAAGAAAATAGCGATTTACAATTTATTATTATTCAAAAGAAATACTCCATACGACACTTACAAAGTACAGGAATCCGAACGTTTAATACGATCTCAGAGATATGTTTCTGCGGTAAGAGTAACAAACAAAGTAGCAGGTGTAGCGTCTGATTCTGTAGATGTTACAATTCGTGTTTTGGATTCCTGGAGCACCATTCCAAAATTTTCAATATCCAGTAATCGTGTTTCTATCGGGGTAAAAGAAAAAGATTTTTTTGGATCTGGACAACAGCTCGAATACCGTTTTACAAATCGCTTTGATGATGGACGCAACGGTAATGACGTCACATATACGGTACCAAATATAAAGAATACCTACATTGGTGCAGTACTGCATTATAATATGGATCTTGATAACAATTATACTAAAACGATCAATATTGAACGTCTCTTTTATTCTCCCCTTACCAAATGGGCTGGAGGTGCTTATGTGGGGCAAATTTTTAGAAGAGATTCCTTGCAGGCGCCAGCGCCAGACAGCTTGTATGCCTTTCAGCCTTTTAAAAACAATTTTCAGGATTTATGGGTGGGACATGCTTCTAAAGTATTTGAAGATGAAAACGGAATCACTAATTTGGTTGCTTCCGGTCGATTTCTTAATATTAATTATAAGGAAAGCCCCTCTCCTTTTTATGACCCAACCAATTTTTATTCAGACGAAAAATTCATCTTAGCCGGAATTGGACTTAACAGACGTAAATTTATAAAAGAAACGTACCTTTTTAGAAACGGACAGGTTGAAGATGTCCCTATTGGCAGAATTTATGGTCTTACTTTTGGATATCAATATAAGAATACCTTTTGGCGACCTTATGTTGGAGCGCAATTTTCATTTGGAAATTACTATAGATTGGGTTTTTTAAGTATGAATTTTGAAGCAGGAACATTTTTTCACCAATCGAATACTTACCAAACGGCATTCCTGATGGAAACCAACTACTTTACAAAGCTGTATAAAATTGGTAACTGGAAAATAAGACAATTTGTTAATCCTAAGTTTGTTATAGGTGTAAACCGTGAAGATATTATTGGCGATCAATTGAATATCAATGAACAAAATGGCTTAGCGGGTTTTAATAGTGCTATATTTGGCAGCAATAAAATGGTTTTGTCACTTCAGACCCAAACCTATTCTCCTCATGCACTTTGGGGATTTCGTATGAATCCATTCTTTAATTACTCAATTGCTGTATTAGGAAGTCCGAATGATGCAATGGGTAGAAATAAGGCTTATCAAAAAATTACTTTAGGATTATTAATCAGTAATGACTATTTAGTATTTAGTTCCTTTCAGCTTTCAATATCTTATTATCCTTCTATTCCTTTTCAGGGAGACAATGTATTTAAAACAAATACATTTGAAACGACTGATTATGGCTTGCAGAACTTTGAGCTTGCTAAACCAAGGGCTGTTGAATACAGATAATTGAATTTTTTACCTATTTTTTATAAAAAAATAAACTTTATAAAACGTTTTAAAAATCAAATCGTTACAAAAAAAACCAAGCGAATATTACTCGTTAAAACGTTTATTTTATCCGACGAAGTGTATTCTGTTTTTATTTTTGGCACAGTATATGAATATCCCTAAACAGGAATAACATTAACATTAAAACTAAAAAAAATGAAAACAATAAAAATAGCAATCGCAGGATTATTTCTTTTGGTTGCAAGCGCCACACAAGCTCAGGTATCAATAAATGTTAATATAGGATCACCTCCTGCCTGGGGTCCTGCAGGATATGCCGAAATGGAATATTATTACTTGCCGGACATTGAAGCATATTATGATGTAAGAGCTTCTCAGTTTATTTATTTTGGAGGAGGAAGATGGATGAGAACAACTTACTTACCAAGACAATATAGAAATTACGATTTATACGGAGGATATAAAGTAGTTTTAACAGACTACCACGGAAGAACTCCTTATACTTACTTTGATCGTCACAGAGTGAAATACTATAAAGGATATCACGGTGCACCACAAAGACCGTACAGACCAAGAGAAGTTTATGGTTATAATGATCGTCGTAATGATCACAGAGATTACAGACGCCACGATAACAGAAACCACGATAAACACGACAGACATCATGATAAACACGACAGACATGATGATGATCACGGACATGGTGGCCATGGAAGAAGATAATTATCTAAAGAGTTAATTTTCAACACAAGAGAGTATCAAATTATTGATACTCTCTTTTTTCCTTTAAAAATTAACTACTGAAGCATCAATTATTGCACTTTTAACATAAAAGACTAAAAAACAAAGGGTTAAAATAAAACATTCTTAATAAATGCCCTATTTTACTATTTTTATGGCTTATATTTGCAAAAAATTAAATTAAAGAATAACATGAAAAAAAGAGTTTATTTATTTTCGCTTTTAGTAATATCGCTTTTTACATTCTGTACAAACAATGATGACTCAAACAGTGGTAATGAGGCAAAAGATAATACTATCGAAATCAATAATGATATTACCTCTTTAAGTAAAAGACTGGATTATACAAATTCAGGTGTGCTTTCTATTACAGGTTCTTCAGCCGGAAAATTCTCTAAGAGTGCTGAATCATCAACAAACAGTTTACCATTAGTACAAATTGCAGAAGTAAATCCGCCAACAGACAGTAACGGAAGAACTTTGCAAGCCAATCATGTAGCGGTAAACGGAAACTATGCTTATGTAGCCTACACCATGAGTGGTGAAGTTTATTCAGGAGCTATTGATGTTATTGATGTTACAGATCCTTATAAACCCAAATTAATCACATCGGCATTGATTGCCAATACTGATATTACGTCGCTAACTTATTCAAACGGAAATTTAATTATTGGAGCAGCAACTGATATTGATAAAAATACTGCATTAACTAGTCCGGCAGTTTTGATTACAATGCAATTGAGTTCCGGCCTGCTTACAGATAAATACACTATAACAGATCTTGAAGGAAAAGTAACTACTGATGTTGCGACAAATTCGAATTCATACTTTGCTACGACAGGAGATCAGGGAAGTTTATTTAAAATAAATAGTGCTACTAAAGCAATAACAGCAAAAGCAACGTTAGAAGATTTACGTTCTGTAGCCATTAGTGGAGACAAAATTGTTACTTTAAGCGGTACTAAGGGAGTTAATATTTATAACGAATCTACTCTTTCATTACAAAAAAGTTTTACAACAGCTGCCGATGTTAGCGGAGCAAAAAGAACAATGGATTTTGATGGCACCAAACTTTTAGTATCTGAAGGATATAATGGTTTAGGCGTTTATGATATCAACAGCGGTTCTAAATTGCAAACCATTGCACTTGCAACTGCTGGTGAGGATAACGTAACCAATGCTGTTTCTGTAAATGAGGGTTATGCATTTGTTGCCAATGGTGCAGCAGGATTAAATGTGTACAAAACAGGTTCTCAATTGAATTTATTAGGAACAGTAAATATTGTAGGTTCATCAAACTATGTAAAATCAAGTGGTGATTTTATTTATGTTGCAAGCGGAAAAGGTGGTTTAAAAATCATCAAGATGGAAAAACCGAATACTATTTTTGCGGGATGTACAGACTACGGAACCTATAATCAGGGTCAGAATTTGATTTTAAATTCGAATGAAGTAAAATCTTACTCAGGTTCTACGGCAATTAGTTCAGCTATGATAAATTCTGGTGCTATATTAACACACTGCGGATCAATCACTGTTCAAAATGGCTTGACTTTAAACAGCGGGGGAACCTTTAATATGAGAGGAACTTTTGCACAAGGTAAATACCAACAACAAAATCCTACGGAGTTAATCATTAACAGTAATGCAGTATTGCAAATTGAAGGTACAGTTGTAATCTGGGGCGATTTAAGATTAAATAGCGGAGCTAAAATTAATTTTATAGGAAACGATTCGTCTATTACCATCTACGGAAAAGTAACAAAAAATAGTAATGTAACCATTACCGGAACTTATAAAGACACAGAAAGTAAATTGAAATAATTTTTTCTGCATTATTTTAGAATAAGAATATAGGTTTATATATTAATTCTTTTAAAAGCTGTTGGATTTTGTCCAACAGCTTTTTTTTTGAATTAATTTTCTTAAAAAAGAAAATCAATAACCAAACATTAACATTTCATTTAAATACTGTTCAAAGATATAATTAGTATTTTTGAAGCTCTTTCAAAACATTTAACTACCGCTATGCGAAAAATTCAGATCCAAATTCTTCTTATTTTTTTAACAGGGATTTCCATTTCTTTTGCACAACAACCACAAAAACCAAGTTCTGTAGAAATTTACAATCAAATTAAAAAACTGAATTTTTTAGGTTCCGTTTTGTATTTGGCTGCCCATCCTGATGACGAAAACACTCGTTTAATTTCTTATATGTCAAATGAGATGAATGCGCGAACAGGCTATTTATCCTTGACACGTGGTGATGGAGGTCAAAACTTAATTGGTCCGCAATTGCGCGAATTACTTGGCGTTATAAGAACTCAGGAATTAATCGAAGCCCGAAAAATAGACGGCGGAGAGCAGTTTTTCTCGCGGGCGAATGATTTTGGTTATTCAAAAAATCCCGATGAAACTTTAGAAATCTGGGATAAAGATAAAGTACTTGCTGATGTAGTCTGGACCATCAGAAAATTTCAACCGGATGTAATTATCAATCGATTTGATCACCGTTCACCTGGTACTACACATGGGCATCATACTTCGTCAGCCATGTTAAGCGTTGAAAGTTTTAAACTTACAAATGATCCAAAAATATATCCTGAACAATTAAAATATGTAAAACCATGGCAGGTAAAACGTCAGTTTTTTAATCCATCGTGGTGGTTTTACGGTAGCCAGGAAAAGTTTGATGCGGCTAATAAGTCAAAATTCACCAAATTAGAAACGGGAGTTTACTATAGCGGAATCGGGAAATCGAATCAGGAAATCGCGGCTTTAAGCCGAAGCCGACACCAATCGCAAGGTTTTGGAAGCACTGGCGCACGTGGTCAGGAAACTGAATATTTAGAATTGATAAATGGCGATAATCCAAAAGACCGTGACAATTTATTTGACGGAATTGATACTTCATGGAATCGTGTTAAAAATGGAAAACCAGTTGGTGATTTGATTACTACTATTATCGCAAAATATGATTTTAGCAATCCTTCTGCCAGTATTCCGGATTTAGTTAAGGCTTACAAAATGATCGAAGCTTTAGAAGATGACCATTGGAAATCTTTAAAATCTGCAGCCCTAAAAAATATTATTGCATCTTGTTCAGGTTTATATCTTGAAGCCGTTGCCAGTGAACAGGAAGCAACTCCCGGAAGTACCATTAAATTAAGTCTTGAAGCTATAAACAGATCTCCTGTTGACATGCAATTGATTAGCGTAACTTCATTACCTGATAATAAAATTACAGCGCAGAATATTCCATTAAAGAACAATGACGATCAAAAGATAAATTTACAAATTCAAGTTCCAAACAATATTGAATACACGCAACCTTATTGGTTAAAAGAAAAAGCAACTGTAGGAATGTATACGGTTTCTAATCAGGAAAACATTGGTATTCCTGATATTATCAGACAAGTAAAAGTTGTTTTTAATGTTAAAATAAATGGTGTCGAAATTCCATTTGAGCGTACCGTTGTGTATAAATACAACGATGGTGTAAAAGGCGAAATGTATAATTTCCTTGATATTGTTCCGGAAGTTACTACCTCTGTTTTAGAAAGAGTTTTAATTTTTGGATCTGTAAAAAGTAAAATGATTCCTGTAAAAGTACGTGCAGGAAAAGATGGAATTAAAGGAAAATTGCAATTAGAATTGCCTAAAAGCTGGGATGTTTCGCCAAAAGAAATTCCTTTTGCTTTAGATAAAAAAGGAAACGAACAGATTTTTTATTTTGAAGTTACCCCGCCGGTAAATCCGGAGGAAGCTGTTGCAAAAAGTATTGCAATTGTTGACGGTAAACGTTTTGATAAAGACCAGACCATTATTGACTTCAGCCACATTACCAAACAAATGGTTTTAAAACCAGCTGAATCAAAATGCATTCGAATTGATTTGAAAACAAATGGAGATGCTATTGCCTATATTATGGGTGCTGGTGACGAAGTTCCTGAAAGTCTGGCCCAAATGGGATATAAAGTAACGATTATAAAACCAGAAGAAATCACTCCGGAAAAGCTGGATTCGTTTAATGTCGTGATTACAGGCGTTCGTGCTTATAACACTGTGAATGCTTTGGCCAACAAACAAAATATCCTTTTTAATTTTGTAAAAAGCGGTAAAAACATGATCGTACAGTACAATACGTATGGCAAAACCGTAACCGATCAAATTGCACCTTATCCGCTAAAAATTTCAAATGATCGTGTGACCGAAGAAAACGCTAAAGTTACTTTTCTGGCACCCCATCATCCTATTCTGAATACACCAAACAAAATCAGTTCAAAAGATTTTGAAGGTTGGACACAAGAACAAGGTTTATATTATCCTGATCAGTACGATCCTGCCTTCACTCCTATTATATCATCACATGACAAAGGTGAATCTCCAAAAAATGGCGCATTACTCGTAGCGCCTTACGGAAAAGGATACTATATTTACACCGGTTTAAGTTTTTTTCGAGAATTACCGGAAGGTGTTGCAGGTGCGTATAGATTGTTATCGAACATGATTTCGCTAAAACAGCCAGTAGAAGCTCCTAAAAAAGAAATAAAAAAATAAACATTCAAAATATGGAAGCTAAAAAAACTAAAAAATGGAAAAAAAGCTACACCTATGTTTTGGTGGCCAATGCTATTTACATTGTGATTTTTTTCTTAATCATGCAATTATACTCATAACCTATGCAACTATTTGATTGGATCGTACTTATTGTCACGCTTTTATTTATTGTTGGATACGGTTCCTGGAAAACCAAAGGAAGTAAAAACGTCGAGGATTTTATTCTGGGCAACAACGAAACCCCTTGGTATACCGTTGGATTATCCGTTATGGCGACACAAGCCAGCGCGATAACCTTTTTATCAACCCCAGGGCAAGCCTATCATGACGGAATGGGTTTTGTACAATTCTATTTTGGATTGCCAATTGCCATGATTGTCATTTGCGTCACTTTTATTCCGTTATACCATAAAAATAAAGTCTTTACGGCTTATGAATTTTTAGAGAAAAGATTTGACCTGAAAACACGTTCACTTGCTGCTATATTATTCCTGGTTCAGAGAGGTTTAGGAACAGGATTGACAATTTATGCGCCTGCTATTATTTTATCCGCGCTTTTAGGGTGGAATTTGACCTTAATGAACATCATTATTGGTGTTCTGGTGATTATCTATACATTTTCAGGCGGAACAAAAGCGGTAAACGTAACACAAAAACAGCAAATGTTCGTGATTATGTCGGGAATGTTTATTACATTTTTCCTTATTTTACATTACCTGCCAAACGATATGACTTTTACAAGCGCACTGCATATTGCGGGTGCCAATGATAAAATGAATATTGTTGATTTCTCTTTTAATCCTGAAGAAAAATATACTTTCTGGAGCGGAATTACCGGTGGTTTCTTTCTTGCCCTCGCCTATTTTGGAACTGATCAGTCTCAGGTTGGACGCTATTTATCCGGAAAATCAGTTCGCGAAAGTCAAATGGGATTGATCATGAACGGGCTTTTAAAAGTGCCAATGCAATTTTTTATTCTGCTGACAGGAGTTATGGTTTTTGTCTTTTTTCAATTCAATCCAGTTCCGCTAAATTTTAATCCGAATAATAAAATTGTCATTGAAAAATCGGCTTATAAAGAAGAATATCATGCTTTAGAGAAAAAATTAAGCACACTTTCTGAAGACAAAAAAGTAATTAATTTATTGTACATCGATCAATTGAATCAGGATTTTGATAATCCGATTTTAAGAAAAGAATTGGTGACTTTATCCAACAAAGAAAAGGATTTACGCGATCGTGCCAAAGAAATTATTTCAAGAGCAGATCCAGCCAGTGAAACCAATGATAAAGATTATGTGTTTTTCCACTTTATCCTCAATTATTTACCTAAAGGACTTATTGGTTTGTTATTGGCCGTAATTCTTTCAGCTGCAATGTCTTCAACGGCTTCGGGATTAAATGCTTTGGCTTCTACCACAGCAATTGATATTTATAAACGAAATTTAAAAACCGTAAAATCTGAGAAACATTATCTAAACGCGACCAAATTTTTCACCTTATTCTGGGGAGTTGTTGCCATACTTTTTGCTTGTGTGGGAACTTTGTTCGAGAATTTAATTCAGTTGGTTAATATCATTGGTTCTATTTTCTACGGAACCGTTTTAGGAATCTTTCTAGTTGGATTTTATCTGCGTCGTGTAAAAGCTAAAGCCATGTTTATTAGTGCAGTTATCAGCCAAATTACCATATTTGTGATTTATTATTTTATGATTTACATTCATCCTAGCGGTCAGGAAAAACTGGGATATTTATGGCTGAATTTTATTGGAGCTATTTTGACGATAATACTGGCGTTGTTTCTTCAGATTACGCTTTTTAGAGGAGAAAAAGAGTCTGATGAAGTAGTTTTGGATTAATTGTAATTAAATAATGAAAATCAAAACTTCAATAATTCTACTTTTAATATTTTCATTTTTGTGTTCAAATGCACAAAATTTGCATGAAGCAAAAATTGATAGTCTATTTGTTAATTTTAAAAAAGAATCTTTTTACGAAAAAGTATACCCGGCAAAACAAGAACTTGAAAACTACCAAAAATCAATTATTCCTGAATTAATTAATCTTTTAAGGAATGAAGATTTTATAAAATTGACTAATACTTTCGATCTAATTTATCCTGGAACCACTGTTTACTATGGTCATGGATATTACATTCCTTATGATATCGATTGGATATCTGTACGTTCCGGTTGGTTACTTGAGGATTTGACATTTCAGGATTTTGGTTATCAAAGTTTAGAAGTTAATAATGAAACTCTAATGAAATTGGTTAAGGAAAATTACTATAAAAGTTATCTCAAAAAAGGAACTTACGAGTTAGACTGGAAAAGGAAAACATCTGTTCAGAAAAAAGCAGAAATCAGAAAAGTACTTTCGAAAAAAGCAGAAAAATGGTGGAAAAAAAATCAAAAAAGATGGAACAAAATTGCTGCAATTAAGGAAGCCTTACAATCGAATAATGAAAATAGATTAAGAAATGTATTTCAATATCTAAGAAACGGAGATTCAAAGTGTGATAATTTGACCAGGGAGCTATATAATAATGAAATAAAACCAATAATAGTAGCACTAAAAAAAACAAATGAATATCCTGAAGTACAAGAACAAATTGAATTAATCTTAAAAGAATCTGTAAGTTCGAAATTATTAGATAAAAGCAAATAATTATCGTTATTAAAATTACTGATGAAATTTCAGTCTGCAAAAAAAGTTTATTTCAATAAAATTAAGGCAAAATTCAATTCATGGAAAAGAAGATAACAGATAAAAGAAATTTATTTACTTCTGCCATTATAAGTGTTTTGCTTTCGTTTCCAGTAACCGGATTTATTTATGGATTCTCTATTTGTAAAGATTGTGGAGAAGGAATAAGCGGAATTTTTGGCAGAATATTTATTGGTTTTGTTGAAGCAATTCTAACTACAATTACACTAGGCTCGCCTTGGGATAATGAAGGCGGAACAACAAGCACCAATCTTAGGTTTTATGTTTTTCTGGTTGCTTTAATTTTTACCTTGATCCTTTTTTTAATTCGGAAAAGAAATCAGAATAAGTAGTAAAATATAATATTTTGCATTATAAATATTACCTGATGAATTCAATATAGATCTAAAAAATGAAAAAAGCTTTCTACTTATTTTTAATATTAAATTGCAACTTTTGCTTCTCTCAATTTGCAATAGTGAATGATAAAGACGGATATGTAAATGTTCGCAGTTCAGCCAAAATAGCCAATAATATTACAGATAAACTTGATAATGGTTTTGTGGTCTATTATTACGAGCCGCAGGGAAATTGGGCAAATGTAGATTATCAAAAAAATGGAAAAGATTTACATGGCTATATTTACAAGGATAAGATAAGAGAGATAAGCAATTTTAAAAAGATTCCTTTAAAATCCAATAGCAACGGAAAAGCAGTTCTGGCAGATCAAAATATTAAAATTGAATTTACCGAAACCAAATTTATCAAAGCAAATCATAAATTTAAGTTCCTTGATAATAATTCAGATATTATTATTAAAATTGATAATCTGGATATATTTGGAACTGATGGCGGCATCCCTAAAAGAGAATATAAATCAATTGAAGTACAAATAAAAAACGAAAAAATACAAATTCCCGCGAGTGCACTAAAAAACTTATTTGAGCCCAATCTGGAGTTATCAGAAGCGAATTACGATGAAGTAAATAATATTTTATACATTCAGGCATTAAATAGTGATGGCGCCGGAGGATATATAATATTATGGATTATCGAAGGCAATAAGTATAAAACAAGAGTTGAAGCTACTCCTTTTTAAAATTAACTTTTAAAACTATGGTTCAAAAAATTCTATCTCTCATTTTGCTACTTTTAAGTTTGAATGCTAAAAGTCAAAACGTTGACGAGAGTATAGAAACTGAAGATCATTCAATTTCTGCTCAGCTTTACACAAAGTGTTTTGAGAATTTGAATCAAGGCTCTGAGGTTTTAGAAAATTATCCTGCTTTTAAAGAGATGAAACCCTGTTCTCTTGCGTATTGTATGATGCTTTTGGCATACCAGGATAAAGAAATGCAACAAATTGGCGAAAATCGCTTAATAGGAATTGCAACACAACTCTATCACGAAGGAACTCCAGTGATATTAATTATGGGAATGGAAAGCTCTCTCGAAGCACAAAAGAGAAACCAAAATCTCGATGACGAAGATCACATCGTTTATATCAGCTATGGAGAATGCACAAATCCGGCATTTCGAACTAAAGCAGCTGACATTGTAAACAAGCAAACCAGAACATTAATTTATCAAAATAAATAATAATTTTCTTTGTAATTCATCTATTGAATATTTGTAATAAAAAAGTACTATTTTAGTATTCGCCAAAACAAAACTATATAAATGAAATATTCAGAGGAAATACAAAAACTACTTCCCCTAGGCTATCTTTACCTGGTAATATTAGGAATATTAAAAGAGAGTCTTTTTTATTATCAATTCGGAATTAATATTCTGAAATACTCTACTATTATGGATATATTAATTAGTCCAATTGCAGAGTTCACTTCGAACCCATTGACACTAGTATTTATAGTGCTACTTTTTGTTTTTCATTATTATTTGCCTAAAATATTGCAAAAGCATAAGGACAAAAGAACGTTCCAAAAAATGCTCGAGTTAAAATCTACAGAGGGATTATCTGAAGAGGCAGCTAAAAATTACTACATTTTTGTTTCTTTCAAAACATTTGCCATGATATTATTATCATTTTTCATTGGAACGGGCATTGGTAATGGCTATTTTGCTATGGAAAAGATTAAAAATGGTACAGCAAAATATAATTATAAGCTGAATTATAACAGTGGCGAATCAGAGCAAATTTATCTTATAAACTCCAATAGTATTTACTGTTTTTATATTCAGGAAAGAAGTAAAATTATTAAGATTGCACCCATTGCCGCCATAAAAAACATAGAGAAGGATTTGAAATTTGGATTCATCGCTCAATAAGAAGTTTGGTTTATAAATCAATTTAATACGCGTCATTATGAAGGATTTAAAAAAATATAGCAATAAAACAAAAGCTGCTTTTATTTTACTTATTGTGATGCTGATCATTTTGCTGGGGAATTTTAATACACTTCAAAATTCAAAAAATGTAAACGAAAATATTAATGCGATTTATAAAGATCGATTGGTGGTGGCGCACTATATTTTTCAATATTCTAAAGAACTTCATTTTATAAAAGCCGAGGCTGAAAAACTTGATTTAAGTGATAGTACTAAAAAAGATGAAATCATTCACACTTTAGACGTGATTCATAATATTGATGATTTGTATGCTAAAACCGTTTTAACAAATAAGGAAAAACAGTATTTTGATACCTTTTTAATTTCATGCAAAGAAATAAACAAACAGGTTGCAAGCAAAAATTGGAGTAAAATTGCCAGTCTGAGCCATGATGCATTACTGACTTTAGAATCACTATCCAACATCCAGATTCAGGAAGGAAAAGCTAAATTGGCGAGTGCTAATGCTATGTACAGTAAAAACAATAGCCTTGGGCAGCTGCAGATCGCGTTGCTTATCATTTTGGGCGGCATCACTTTTTATCTTTTAATTGTAAAGAAAATCAAAAGAAGCATCAAAATTCCTGAACCGCCAAGTATGAACTAGCTGATTTTATTTCAGTTTCCTATCTTCTTCGTTAATGGCCAGATCGTTTATACTAGCGAATCTTTTTTGCATAAGGCCATTTGCATCAAATTCCCAATTCTCATTTCCATAAGCCCTAAACCAATCTCCCTGAAGATTTTGATATTCATATTCAAATCGAACGGCTATTCGGTTTTCGGTATGTGCCCAATACTCTTTTTTAAGTTTGTAGTTTTTTTCTTTTTGCCATTTTTGAGTTAGAAAACGTATTATCTCTTCTCTTCCGTTTACAAACTGGTCTCTGTTTCTCCATTCGCTGTCTAACGTATAGGCTTTTGAAACTCTTTCAGGATCCTGACTGTTCCAGGCATCTTCGGCCAACTGAATTTTTTGTATCGCTGTTTCATATGTGAAAGGCGGCAACGGTAGTTTTTGTTCCATTTTTTATGTAATTAAGGTTTCAATAATTTTTTTTGATTGTTCGATCAATTGATTGGATTTGAATAACTGACTTTCGATAATACAGCTTTCAAAAAGTAAATAAATATGATCTGCGAGAATCTCGTCATTAAGAATATTTTTAAAATAGTTTCGTAGATCGAATTTATGGCTTTGAATTACGCTGAGAATTTTTACATTATCTGAAGGGATTTCTGAAAGAATGTTTAGAAAACTACAACCCCTAAAATGCTCTTTCTGATTCATATCAATTAAAAAATCGAACGAAGCCAAAACTTTTAATTTTATATCTTCTTCGGCTAAAGTGAAGTTTTCTAGGGCGTTGAACCAAAAAGAATGTCTTTCATTCAAAAAAGCCACACATAAATCTTCTTTTGATTTAAAATGTTGGTAAAAACTAGCTTTCGCTACTTTTGCTTCTTCAATAATCTGATTGATACCCGTGGCATTGTATCCATTTTTATGGAATAAAATTGAAACCGTTTCTAAAATTCGTTCTTTAGGTAACATTTGATGATCTATTTAACTGAGAACAAATGTATATAATTATTTCTACATACAGACAAGTCTGTCTGTTTAATTATTATTTTTATTTATTAATACAATTAGCCTTCTTTACGAAGAAGAATTTCTGCATACTAAACAACCAATCTTTGTAGAGTTTCTTGCGAGGATTTCTCCTTCGTCGAAATTGACAAAGTTGGGGTTTCTTTGCGGATTATGGTGCGTTTTCATCTTTGTCAAAGTTTAAAGTTCTGCAATAATTAAACTCAAAAAAAAATCCAAATTCTAAAACTTATAAAGCTTCGGAATTTGGATTTTTTAAGATCTTGGAATTTAAAGCACTATCTGCTCCACTCTGTGATACTATCTTTATTTAATTTTACGTAATCCTGATTGTTAGCAGCCTCAGCAGCAGCAAGAGAAGCTTTAGCAGTTTCTACCGCTCCTTTTTTGTCACCTTGTTTTGCCTGGATTTGTGCTTTTAATCTTAAGATAAAATATGGTTTTTCATTACTCATATCTAATGATTTATCGATATAAGTTCTGGCTGTTTCGATGTTTCCGTTTGATTGGAACAAATAAGTTGCAGCTGCAAAATAATCATTTGCACTTGGTCCGCCTAAAGCTTTTTCGATACTTGCAGTAGCAATTTTAGCTGTAGGAACTTCGAATTTTAAAGCTACATGAGAGTTTTCCCAAGCCATATCAAGATATCCAAAATTAGGATCAAGACCATTAATACCAATCGTAAAAGTCTCAAGCGGAGTTGGTAAAGCGTCTTCTTTTACAGTGGTTCTTAAAGCCACATAAGCATCGTTCCAGTTTTCTGGCAATCCCCAGTTGTCTGTAGAAAGGTAAAAAATTACTTCCCAGCTTTCGATTTTAGGAATTGTATATATTGCATATTTTCCTTTTTTTAATGTTTTACCATCAATTACTACATCATCACCAAAATTAATGATGGTATTTTCGTTGGCACCAGTTCTCCATAATTTACCAAACGGAACTAAATTTCCAAAAACCGCTCTGCCTCTGGCGCCCGGTCTTGAATAAGTAACTTCAACATCAGTTAATCCAACCGTTTGTTTGATATATCCTTTAGGACTCGCTTGTGGAGTTTTTATTTGCGCCTCGGTAACAAAAGGAGCCAAAACTATGGCCAATGCAATAAGTAGTTTTTTCATTTTTAGAGTTTATTTGTTTTGTTCAAATTTACAAATTCAATTACCGAACAAATGTTAAATTTTCTATAATTCAGCCCTTTAACTGTGATATTTTTTGAGCGTTTAGTTCCTCAAAATGGTTGATAATAATATCCGCTGTCGATAAATCCTGTAATTTAGAGTGATGGCTGTTGTATCCTACACAATAAATTCCGGCCGCTTTTGCTGCTTTAACACCATTTGTACTATCTTCGATAATAATACACTCTTCTTTTGGGGCTTTCGACAACGAAGCCGCATGAATAAAGATAGCCGGATTGGGTTTTGATTGCGGAAAATCTTCTCCACTAACTATATCCGTAAAATATGGGTGCAGATTGAATCTTGTAAAAACACGATCAATCGTAACTTTTGAAGCTGATGAAGCCAGAATCAACTGTATTCCGTTGGCATATAAATCTTTAATAAGATCTTCGACTCCTTCTAAAAGATACAAATCTTCTTTGGTATCGAAAGCATCATTAAAAATACTTCTTTTTCTTTGTATTAAATCTTCTACTTCGTGCTCAATTGCAGGAAAAAATCCTTTTAAGGTTTGAAACGTATTTCGGGTCGAAAATCCGGTAAACGAAGTATACATTTCTTCGGTTACTGTAATATCCAATTCTGAAAATTGTTTGTAGTAGGCATAACGATGAACGGGTTCAGTGTCTACAATTACACCATCCATATCGAAAATTACTGTTTTTATCATTCTTTTAAAGTTACTAAGTTTTTTTTTAAGTTACTAAGGTTCTGAGATACTAAGGCTCTAAGTTTTTTTTGATTTTAAAACTTAGCAACTTAGAACCTTAGTCTCTTAGTATCTTCGTTACTCTTTTTTAAGCAAATATCTAATCACAGTTTCGGCAACGTATAGACCAAATAAACCTGGCATATAACTATTGGTTCCGTAAAAAGATTTCTTGAAATTTTTTCCGTCGGTTAATTTTAAGCTTTTTTCGTCTTGAATTTCAGAGGAGAAAACTACTTTTAGTTTATTTATTTTTTCTGCTTTAAGACGTCTTCTAATGGTTTTAGAAAAGTAGCAGTTGATGGTTTTTGAAATATCAGTCACTTTTACCTTGGAAGCCAGCATTTTCCCGCCTGCGCCCATACTGCTTATGATTTTTACTCTCTTGCGTTTCGCTGCAATAATCAGGTTCAATTTTGGCGTAATGCTGTCGATACAATCCAAAACATAATCAAACTCTGGAGAAACGATCTCAAAAGCTCTTTCAGGGGATAAAAATTCCTGTACACGCGTAAGTTTTAATTCCGGATTAATATCCATCAAACGATCTCCTACGATTGTAATTTTAGGTTGTCCAACAGTAGAATGTAAGGCAGGCAATTGTCTGTTGATGTTTGTAATATCTACTACATCCCCGTCTACAATTGTCATATTCCCTACTCCTGCTCTTGCCAAAAATTCAGCTGCAAATGATCCAACTCCTCCCAAACCCACTACCAAAACATTGGCGTTTTGTAAATTTTGTAATCCTTCTTTTGTAAATAAAAGCTCGGCTCTTTCTGTCCACTCTGCCATATCCTAAATTATTGTTTTTTTAGTTTAAATTGTTTCAAGTTTCAGGTTGTTGTCCTGAAAAACATTATTAAAATTGCTTGAGATAACCTCTTGCAATTCTCTGATTGTTATATTTTTATATTCTGCTGCTATAGCGTAAACCTGTTGAATTCCTTCTTCGATTTTATCGGTTTCCAAAAAGAAACGATCGTTCGGAATATTTTCAAAAACAGATTTTAAATCTGGATTTCTCAGTAAATATTTTCCAAATGAAAGATGAAATCCTGCCGTAATCAGCTGATTGGCGATTTGACTATTTTTCGAAAAACCATGAATAATCATTGGAACCGATATTTTCATTTTCTTTTTAATTGCAATTACTTCCTGAAAGGCGGCTACGCAATGTATCACAACCGGTTTTTTATATTTTTCAGCCAAAGCCAATTGTTTTTCGAAAACCAAAATTTGCTGCTCGAACGGAACTTCAATTCGTTTGTCTAAACCACATTCTCCAATCGCAAGGCAATTTTGAGTCTGTAATTTTTCTTCAATAATGCGTAAATCTTCATCAATTCGATCTTCTTTAATATACCATGGATGAATCCCGATGGAATAAAACGGAATCGATTCATCAAACTCATTTGGATATTGATTGACCATCTCCAATACATTGGATTGATTCGTAAATTGATGAGTATGAAAATTAAAGAATTCCATTAATGAAATGTTTTAACTCCGGCTTTTATTTCCACATTCAAATCATTTTCTAAAGGAACAAGCGGACAAGAATATTTGTGATTATAAGCGCAATAAGGATTGTATGCCTGATTAAAATCGACTGCAATTGTATTTCCTTTCGGAATTTTCAAGTCGATATACCTTCCTCCTATATAACTTCCTTTTCCTGAAGTTAAATCTGAAAAAGGCAAAAATAAATGATCTTTATATGCTGCCGTTTTTGAAAGTTCTATATTTCTGTATACATTAAGTTTAAGTGCAACTCCGTCTATCGTAAAATATAAAGTTCCGTATTTAATATATTTCGGTGTTCTTGTCCCTGTAGTTTTCATTTCGAAAACTTTTTCGTTTTGTGCTTTTTCAAATTTTGCATTTACAAAATAGTTGCTGTTTACAGGATAAAAATCTAAAGTCTTAAACGTTTTTAAGTCTTCTTCCATCAACGGACTTGTTTTAGGATCAGCATATTCGCCATTTATGGTCTTCTGAAATTTTTCAGCTTCTTTTTGATCAAATTTATTTTGGCCAAAACAGAAATTTACAATCAGTAATATTAAAAAAGCAATACCGTTTTTCATCTTTTAAATTTTGAGCAAAAATAGTTTAAAAGTAACAAAGCAGCAACCGCTGATCCCTACAAAGTTTTGTAACTTTGTTGCAAATAACTTATTTATAATGCTCAAGACCGCTTTTAACCACTACATCAATAACTTTAAAGGATTTTCAAGAGAAATTTGGATACTTACAATTGTCACTTTTATAAATCGTGCCGGAACAATGGTGCTTCCTTTTTTATCAAAATATTTAAAGGAAGATCTTCAGTTTACTTATAATCAAGTTGGCTGGATTATGGTGGCTTTTGGTTTAGGATCGATGCTAGGTTCCTGGCTGGGAGGAAAATTATCTGATAAAATTGGTTTTTACAAAATCATGATTTTTAGTTTATTTACGAGCGGAGTCTCACTTTTCTTTATACAATATATCACCACATTCTGGGCTTTGTGTATTGCCATGTTTGTTTTAATGACCATTGCAGATATGTTTCGTCCGGCAATGTTTGTTTCACTTGGTGCTTATGCCAAACCAGAAAACAGAACAAGAGCCTTGACTTTAGTTCGTTTAGCAGTAAATCTCGGTTTTGCTGCCGGTCCTGCTTTAGGAGGTTTGATTATTATGGGAATTGGATATTCAGGCTTATTCTGGATTGATGGTGCATCTTGTATTATTTCGATTTCGATTTTTGCTTTATTGGTTAAGGAAAAGAAAAAAGTCGTGCACGAAGATAAAGCTGAAAGTGTTGCAGAGATAAAATCTGTTTTTCATGATAAAATCTTTTGGGTTTTCTTATTTGTCAGTTTTGTAACGGCTATGATTTTCTTTCAGCTTTTTACGACTTTACCTTTATATCATAATGAAAAATTTGGTTTAAGCGAATTTCAAACCGGATTATTAATGACATTAAACGGACTTTTAATCTTTGCGCTGGAAATGCCAACTGTTGGTTTTATGGAGAGGAAGGGATTTGCAAAAATCAGGATTATCATTCTGGGATCGTTTATAATGGCGTCAAGTTTCTTTTTATTATTAATTAATGTTTGGGCTGGAATGCTTGTAATTAGCATGATCTGCATTTCGATTGGGGAAATTTTGACCTTTCCGTTTTCGAATGCTTTCGCGTTAAGCCGCGCGCCGCGTGGTCAGGAAGGCCGGTATATGGCATTATATACCATGAGTTTTAGTTTGGCTCATATTATTAGCTCAAAAGTTGGTTTTGAAATTATTTCCAGATTAGGTTACCAAATCAACTGGCTGTTTATGGCTTCTATTGGAGTTATTGCAACGCTTTGTTGCTTATGGATTAGGAAGGCTTTGCTAAGAGAAAAGGTTTCTTAAGATTCTATTTTACTGGTTTACATTTATCTGGCAAATTTTACCGCAATCCCGATAGCTATCGGGAGCAAGGATCTACACAAAGTTCGCTAAGTTTAAGATCCTGAGTTTGTTTAAACAAAAGTTCGCAAAGCTATTTCAACATAAGCTTTGCGAACTTTACGTTTATATAAAATCGTACATATAAAAACTTTGCGCACTTTGAGGTTAAATCTCTCTTTATTTTTCACCTTAAGAAATAGCCTGTTTTCATGTTCAAAATCTGTTCAAACGTAAATTTTAGTTAAATAACTATTTTTATAGTTGTGTAACTAAAAAAATAGTTGTAGGTTTGAATTAAAATTAAAAAACATGCAAAAGTTAACCAATAAGGAAGAGGAAATCATGCAAATTTTATGGAAACTTAAAAAAGCATTCGTAAAAGAAATACAGGCAGAGATTACTGAGGATCAACCACATTACAATACGCTATCGACAATTGTGCGTAATCTTGAAGAGAAAGGCTTTGTAGGTCATAATGCTTTTGGAAATACACATCAATATTATCCAATCGTTACTTTAGAAGCGTATAGCAAAAAGTATATGAAGACTGCAATCGACAACTATTTTAATAGTTCGTATAAAAATATGGTTTCATTTTTTGCCAAAGAAGAAAAAATTTCGGCAGCAGAATTACGTGAAATCTTAGCTATGATTGAAACTCCAAAAGAAGAAAAATAATCACTATGGAAGCATTTTTAATATTTATCGCAAAATCCGGTGGACTATTAGTTTTGTTTTATTGCGCTTATCATTTTTTACTGCGCAAAGAAACTTTTTTTAATAGTAACAGATGGTTTTTATTGGCTGGGTTATTTACATCAGTGCTTTTGCCGCTTATAGTTTATACCAAAATTATCTGGATAGATCCTGAGCCTGCGATAAATTTTAATCTTGCACAAATTAATACCATTCAGCCAATAGAGGAATCTTTTGAGATCAATTGGAATCATTTATTAATTGCGATCTACAGTATTGGTCTTGTTATTTTTATATTGAAATTTTTACTTGACTTTAGAAACTTAAATTCTGTTTTAAAAGGAAAAAAAATATACAGGCAGGCTGACTTTAAATTTATTGATACTACAGATAATATCGCTCCATTCTCTTATTTTGATTATATCGTTTACAATTCATCAATGTACACGGCTGTTGAATTAGAGAATATCATTGAACATGAAAAAGTGCACAGTTCGCAAAATCATACTGTAGATGTTCTGGTTGCAAGAGCATTTTGTATTCTTTTTTGGTTTAATCCAATTATCTGGCTTTACAAAAAAGCAATTACCCAAAATCTTGAATTTATTGCCGATAAAGTAGCTGCTCAAAAAATAATCGATAAAAAAGCGTATCAATACACGCTTTTAAAAATAACAACACACGAAAATTGTGTTGCCATCACCAATCATTTTTATCAATCATTAATCAAAAAACGAATCGTTATGTTAAACAAAAATCAATCAAAAAAAAGAAATTCCTGGAAATTTTGCGTTGTTGTTCCTGCACTTGTTGCTTTTGTTCTTTTATTTCAAATTGAAACTATTGCACACGAAAAACCTCAAATTGTAACTGCAAATAACAATAGTGAAGGAATTGATGTTTTTAAAATAACAAAAACAACAACAGATGAAGAGTTTAATCAAAAAGTAAAAACGCTGAAAGAGAGTTTTGACATTACAGCTTCTTTTTCAAATTTGGAAAGAAACTCTAAAAATGAGCTGATTGCAATTACAGTTGAATTAAAAAAAGGAAATGAAATTGCCAAGCAAATGACAATAGAAGGTAATAATGCCATCAAAGCTTTTGCTATCATTATCTCTACGCTTGAAAACGGAAAGTTAACAGTCGATTTTAAAACTGATGAAACTTCGATTACCAATGAGAATATACAAGCTCTAAACAATTCAGCACTAGCCGGAGAAAAAGAAATTTTTATTAATGGTTCAAAAGCAACTGAAGAAGAATTGGCGAAATTAGATTCTAAGGAAATTGAAAGCATGGATGTTTCAAAAAAATCCGGTAAATCAACTATTAAAATCATCACCAAACATCTTACTAAACCACTTAAAATAAGTGACAAAGAAGTTTATATTAATGGTGTAAAATCAGATCAAAAAGAATTGTCTCGTCTGGATCAAAACACAATTGAAAGTGTAGATGTAAATACGGAAGGAAATAAAATTGGAATCACTACCAAAACGATTACAAGTAATAGTGATTCTAAAACAAATACTGTTATAACATTTTCAGGTCAACAGGAAAAACCTATTGTTTTTATTAACGGTAAGCTTACCAGTTCTGATTTTGACATGAATGATGTTGATCCTAAAAAGATTGGCAGTATGAATGTTTTAAAAGGACAACATGCAACCGAAAAATATGGTTCTGATGGAAAAAATGGTGTGATAGAGATCACTACAAAAAATCCAACAGACAAAGATGGAAACGAAAAGAGGGTTTATAGAGGATATCCAACCGTTAATACTTTCAGTATCTCATCATCAACTACAGATACAAAAACAAAAGCGAAAGCGAAACAATTAATCATTGTTGACGGCGTAATCGTAAAAGATAAAAGTATGAATGATCTAAATTCATTAGACATTGAAAAAATGGAAATCTATAAAGGGACTGAAGCTGTCGCAAAATACGGAGAGAAAGCAAAAGATGGTGTAATTGTAATCACAACCAGAAAATAATACTGATGCTATTCAAAATTTAATTCGCTAATCATGCAAAAGTTAACCAATAAAGAAGAAGAAATCATGCAAATTTTATGGAAGTTAAAAAAAGCTTTCGTAAAAGAAATACAAGCAGAGATTACTGAAGATCAGCCGCATTACAATACGCTCTCGACTATTGTACGCAATCTTGAAGAAAAAGGTTTTGTAGGGCATAATGCTTTTGGCAATACTCATCAGTATTATCCAATAATTACGCTGGAAGTATATGGTAAAAAGTATATGAATACCGCGATAGACAACTATTTTAATAGCTCTTATAAAAATATGGTTTCTTTTTTTGCTAAAGAAGAAAAAATTTCGGCAGCAGAATTACGAGAAATCTTAGCTATGATAGAAACTCCTCAAGAAGTACAATAATCGTTATGGAAACATTTTTCATTTATATCGCAAAATCCAGCGGATTGCTAGTCTTGTTTTACTTTGCTTATTACTTTTTATTGCGCAAAGAAACATTTTTTAATAGCAGCAGATATTTTTTATTAGCCGGATTAATTACTTCGGTAGGTTTACCTTTTATGGTTTACACGAAAACGGTCTGGATCGAGCCTGCTCCTGTTGAAGATTTCATAGTCACTGAAAATAGTAACGCCGTTCCTGCTTTGGATTACACTCAATTTCCGGTTACTCACCAGATTCAAAATGAATCATTTGATATCAATTGGAATTACGTACTACTGGCTATTTACATAATTGGTTTTGTAGCTTTAGTAATAAAGTTTGCCATTGACTTTTATAGTTTAAGTACAGTTTTAAAAGGTAAAAAAGTACAGCAACAAGCTGATTTTAAATTTGTAGATATTAACGAAAACATTGCTCCATTTTCTTATTTTGATTATATCGTTTACAACTCATCAATGTTTACGCCATCAGAATTAGAGAATATTATTGAACACGAAAAAGTACATAGCGATCAAAATCATACTGTAGATGTATTGATATCGAGAGTTTTTTGCGTACTGTTTTGGTTCAATCCCATAATTTGGCTGTATAAAAAAGCAATTCTGCAAAATCTTGAGTTCATTGCAGATAGCGAAGCGGCCAAAAAAATATCCGATAAAAAAGCGTATCAATACACGCTTTTAAAAATTACAACACACGAAAGTTGTGTTGCCATTACCAATCATTTTTATCAATCATTAATCAAAAAACGAATTGTCATGTTAAACAAAAATCAATCAAAAAAGCGAAATTACTGGAAGTATTACGCTATTATTCCGGCACTTGTAGCTTTTGTGCTTTTATTTCAAATTAAAACAATCGCACAAGAAAAAGAACGTAAAGAAAATCAAGAAGTTAAGGAGAAACAAGACCAATCATATGTTTTTAAAATTCAAAAAAATACAACTGATCAGCAATTAAAAGATATGGTTGAGGACTTTAAACAAAAACACAATATTGATGTTATAATAACTAATGTAAAAAGAAATTCAAGTAAAGAATTAATCGCTATAAAAATTGAGATTGCAAAAGGTACAGAAAATGTACAAACTTTAGAAATCGACGGTGATGAACCTATACATGACAGTGGAATAGCAATTACAACAGAAAATAATGGTTCTAAAAAAATAGGTATTGTTACCGGTGATTCAATTGAAAAACCAATGGTTGCCGGAAATCAAGTTGCAGAAGTAAATGAAAAGAATACCTCAAATGTTTCTGCGGGAGCTGTAACCCCTCCTACGCCTCCAGCTCCACCTGCGTTTCCTGCCGGACCAATGCCGCAAGTGCCTAACGCTAATTTTAAAATGCCCAAAGCTCCTGTAGCTCCAGCAAATCATAAAGATAAAGCAGCAATGGCCAAGTTTGAAAAAGAAATGGCTGAATTTGAGAAAAAAATGGCCATTATTGAACCACAAATGGCGGAGTACGAAAAGCAAGTAGAAAAATTGATGTCGCAAAGAGAAGCTATTTACGAGAAAGAAATGGCTAAATATGAACTTGCTATGGATAAATTTAATACCGATATGGATAAATTTAATCTCGACATTGAAAAGAAGTATGGAAAAGATTCTAAAACATACGAAGCGAACATGGAACAATTTGAAATTAACATGAAACAACATGAAATTGACATGAGACAACGCGAAAAAGACATTAAACAAAAGGAGAAAGATATAAAACTGCAGGAAAGAGACATGAAACTGCAAGAGAGAGATATGAAGCTTCATGAAAGAGAATTAAAAAGAATAGAAAAAGAGAATAAAAGATCTTAATTCATCAAGCCCAAAAAACATACATGAAAAACTCATTTTTTATTCTATCCCTCCTATTCGTTTTTAATCTAACGTTTGGTCAAAAAAGTGAAGATCAATTAACCGAGCAAAAAATTGACAAATACATTAAAGAAGTAATCGAAATAAATGAAATTCCGGGAGTTGCATTGGGCGTTGTAAAAAATGGTAAGGTTATATATGAGAAATATTTTGGAAAAGCTTCTCTCGAAGATAATAAAGCAGTGGATAAAAACACAGCTTTTAAACTTTTCTCGACAACAAAGCTTATTACGAATGTTGGCGTGTTTCAGCTTATCGAAAAAGGCAAACTATCACTAGAAGATCCTATTTCTAAATACCTGAACAATCTACCTAACGAATGGCAAACGATTCAAGTCAAAAATCTGTTATCACATTCCTCTGGTTTGCCTAATATTGTAATGTTCGAGGACATAAAGATTACAATGCCTTTTGGTGAAAAATTGGCGATTTTATCTCAAAAACCAATGGAATTTACAACAGGAAAACAATACAGATACAATCAAACAAATTATCTGTTTCTAACCAAAATTATTGAGAAAATTGCCGGTTTAAGTTTTGAAGATTACATTTTGCAAAATCAGTTTCCGGCAATACAATCCGGAGTTTATTTTTCGTCGAATTTTGGAGAAAACAGGCCTAATAGTGCTTCCCGTTATAATTTTAATAATGTAAGTAAAAAATATATAAGAAGTACTTCAAACTTTGGTTACGATGCCCATTCTGCCAATGGTTTAAACATCACTTTGAAGGAGTTTTTGCGCTGGAATGAAAATCTGGATAAAAATGTTTATCTCAAAAAAGAAGCTAAATATTCGATGTGGGAGCCTTTTAAATACACAAATAATACAGATCGTTTTGCTTACGGCTGGGAAATTGTTCCTGTAAATAAAATTCTTTCTTACGGATTTACCGGAGGTAACGAAACTGCTTTTCGAAAATTCATTAATAATGATTTGACTATTATATTTTTATCTAACGGACATAAATACTCTAATTTATATGTTCAGAGTCAGGTTATTAATCATGTTGCATCAATTGTAGACAAAACGTTAACAGATGATTACTATCTTGCCGGCGAAAAAATAAACCAGGATTTTTTGAAACTGGAATTCGCAAAAGCAGAACAAAATTATTTAGCTGTAAAAAAAACTCATCCTGATTGGGATTTTGAATATCGTCTGAATATTATTGGTTATACCTTATTGGATCACGGAAGAGTAAAGGACGGAATAAAAGTTTTAGAATTGAATACAATAGAAAATCCAAAATCCGGAAATGCATTTGATAGTTTGGCTGATGGTTATTTTAGAAACAATCAGTTCGAAATTTCAAAAGAAAATTATAAAAAGTCACTGGAACTAAAACCTGATAATGCTAACGCAAAAGAAATGCTGGCGAAAATCGATAAGCTTCTGGAAAACAAATCATAAACCTTATAATAACAGAAATCACTCAAAAAAGACTTTGCCCAACCGCAAGGTCTTTTTTTATATCTTTGCAAAAATTAAAATGCCATGTATAAAATTTTAGCCAAAATCAATAAAGTCCTTTTACCAAGTTTTACCAAACAAGGTTTAGACATTTCGAAAGCAAAAAAATGGCAAATGGCTATTATTGGTTATCGTGCCTTTGTTACGAAACGTGCTTTAGAATAATCAAAACATTCCTTTACAAACGGTTGATCATAATTTTCAACAGTGCCCTCCTGAAATAGAAATGTTTTTTTTAATACATTTCTTATTTCGTCAATTATTTCTAATGAAAAATAAAGATTTCAACATCCCTCCTATTTACGCCGTTCTTTTAGCGATCATAAGCGTACAATGCGGAGCAGCAATTGCTAAAAGTTTATTCCCCGCAATTGGAGCAGCCGGAACAGCCTCTATACGTATCGGCGTATCAGCTATAATTTTATTATTGGCTTATCGGCCAAATCTAAAAGCAATTACAACAAAGCAATGGAAAATAGTCATTCCTTATGGTTTGTGTTTAGGTGCTATGAATTTGGTTTTTTATTTGGCAATAGAAAGAATTTCTATAGGATTAGCTGTTACGATCGAATTTATAGGACCTTTGTTGGTAGCTATAGTGGGTTCAAAGCGCTTGATTGATTATTGCTGGGTACTATTAGCGGCAATTGGTATCGCCTTAATCGCTCCGTGGACAAATGCAGGTATCGATCTTTTAGGGGTTTTCTTTGCACTTTTGGCTGGTGCTTTATGGGCAACCTACATTGTTTTGGGAGGAAAGATTTCTCAAATTATGAATGGCGGCCAGGCAGTATCAACCGGAATGTTATTTGCCGCAATTTTAATCCTGCCTTTTGGTTTTTACGAAAACGGACTGGCACATCTTACGCCAAAACTTTTAAGTATGGGTGTGGCTTTGGCCCTTTTGTCAAGCGCAATTCCTTTTACACTTGAAATGAAAGCTTTAGGACAGCTTCCGCCGAGAACTTTTAGTATTTTAATGAGTCTGGAACCTGCAGCAGCTTCTATTTGTGCTTTTATATTCTTGCAGGAAAAACTTAATATTTATGAAATTATAGCAGTATTTTGCGTTGTTATTGCTTCGGCTGGATCGACATTAACGGCTAAAAAATAGCTATCAAACTTATAATAATTAAAATTCCAAATTCCAATTTAAAAGTTGGAATTTGGAATTTTTAAATTTGGAGTTTTAAGCTAATATTACATTTTAGGTAACAAAACTGTATCTACCACATGAATTACACCATTAGATTGATTTACATCTGCAATTGTAACTTTAGATTTGTTTCCGCTTTCGTCACTAATGTATAAATCTTTTCCTTGCATCCAGGCAGTAAGAGTTCCGCCACTAACTGTTTTAAGAGTCGCTTTTCCTTTTCCTGCTTTTATTGCTTTAGCAATATCAGAAGCATTCATTTTTCCAGCAACAACATGATAGGTCAAGATCGTTTGCAACATTTTTTTGTTTTCTGGTTTCAATAATGTTGCAACAGTTCCTGCTGGTAATTTGTCAAACGCAGCATTTGTTGGGGCAAAAACGGTGAATGGTCCTTTACTTTGTAATGTTTCTACTAAATCAGCAGCTTTTACAGCAGCTACAAGTGTAGTGTGATCTTTTGAGTTAACTGCATTTTCTACAATATTTTTATTTGGGTACATTGCAGCTCCGCCAACCATTACAGTTTTTTGCGCAAATGATGTAAATCCAAATCCTAATGCTAAGATGGCTACGGCTAAAAATTTTCTAGTTTTCATGATTAAATATTTTTAAGTTATAAGCTCATTTACGGGGTAATATTTGTTTTGGTTTTATTAAATCCTTAAAAAAGTTTAAAAAACATTGAAATATCTTCAAATTACGCTGTAAAACAAGCTTTTAATCCCAAAAATTATTTTCTACTATTTTTAATTTCAGATTAACTTGTATGTGAATTTTATTGTTAACTTTAGTAAATAAATTTATCTTTTATGGAAAATCTACCTAAAAAAATCAGAAGCAAAAAGTTAAGTACAAGAGTCGATTTAACCGCTATGGTAAGTGTTTCTTTTTTATTGATTATCTTTTTTATGGTCACAATTGAGCTGGCAAAACCAAAAGTTGTTGATTTAAGTTTGCCTGATAACGATTGGACATGCGGTAGATGGATCAGTTGTGGTGGTGGCGAAAGAACTGTTGTTTTATTATTAGGAAGTAATAATAAATTAATATCCTATATGGGTTTTATAGAAAATCCGATGGCTCCTGTCAAAGAAATTAGTTATGGTAAAGATGGTATTAGAAAAGAACTTTTATCACGAAATAAAAATATGCTTGAATATTCAGCCAAATTAGGAAAACCAGGAAGAGGAATTACTGTTATTATTAAGCCAAGCAAAGAATCTAATTATAAAAATTTAGTCGATATTCTGGATGAAATGGCAATTGCCAAAATTGATACTTATGCAATTGTAAATGATTTTACGCCAGAAGAATCAAACTTATTAGCGGCAAAATAAAGTTCTAATTAATCCAATTAATTTCATCTGTCATGCAAAATCTACCCAAAAAAGTAAGAAGTAAAAAGTTAAGTACGAGAGTCGATTTAACCGCAATGGTGAGTGTTTCTTTCTTGTTGATTATCTTTTTTATGGTTACCATTGAGCTGGCTAAACCAAAAGTTTTAGAATATGGAATGTATCGGGATTGTGATGATTGCGGTGAGTATTTTGGTTCTCGCCACATAGATGAAAATCGCATATTGACAATATTACTAGACGAAAATGACGAAATAGTAACTTATTCAGGACTAATAAATTTCCCCATTGAAACCCCTAAAAAAGTCAATTATAATAAAAATGGCATTCGAAAAGAATTAATTAGAAAAAGTCAAATTGTACTTGAATATTCTAAAAACTTAGGGAAACCTAAAAATGGATTAATTGTAATTATTAAACCAACCCAAAAGTCTAATTATGGAAATCTAGTTAATATTTTAGATGAAATGAAGATACTAAATATTCAGAATTACAGCATTTTAAATGAATTTACTTCTGAAGAAGAAAAATTATTAGCATCAAGATAAATATTTTTAAAAACGACTGTCCTAGCCCACATAGAAGGAAAAATCCTTTTGTGCCGGTCCCGATAGCTATCGGGAGGCGCAAAAGATTGGAATGATAGCTGGAAACTGCTACTAAAGAAGAACTTTAAATTATTAAATTCCAAATTCCAATAGAAACGCGCTTCGACTTCGCTCAGCGTGACAACTTGAAACAAAGAAAACTTGAAACAAAAAATTGCATAAAAAAAGTCCCACATTGCTGTGGGACTTTCTATTTAGAGGAAACTAAGAATTATTTTTTCTCAGTTTTTTCCATTTTAGCTTTTAATGCAGCTAATACATCATTGTTGTCTCCTAAAGTTGCAGCTGGTGCATTTGTAGATGAGTTAGATGAAGTATTTTCAGTTGCAGCTTTCACGTTTTTCTCTTCTTCTTCACGGAAGATAGCAGTGTGAGAAGCAACTACTCTTTTGAATTCTTTGTTGAATTCGATTACTTTGAAATCAGCAG
>Ga0247813_10000475_pt1 | contig 37591 bp, 36 predicted proteins | sample UWRJL169409C1_FD_180719 | JGI IMG/M metagenome (GOLD analysis project Ga0247813, IMG submission 180719) | Plant litter microbial communities from Arlington Agricultural Research Station in Wisconsin, United States - UWRJ-L169-409C-1 | ecosystem: Environmental > Terrestrial > Plant litter >... | reverse complement strand
CGTCTGCCGCTCGGGCGCCGGGACGGTCTGCGAGCTCGCGGCGCTCGGTCTGCCAGCCGTCTACGTCCCGCTCCCCGTCGGCAACGGGGAGCAGCGGCTCAACGCGGCCGCCGTCGTCGAGGCCGGAGGAGGGCTGCTCGTCGCCGACGCAGACCTCACCCCGCCGTGGGTCCGCGCCGAGGTGCTGCCGCTCGTGGCCGACCCCGCGGCACTGTCGCGGATGGCCGCAGCCGCGGCCGGTGTGGGCGTCCCGGACGCAGCCGCGGCCGTCGTCGCCCTCGTCGAGCGTGCTGCCGAGGAGGCTGGACGATGAGCACGTCGAGCACAGAAGGTCTGACCGTCGCCGACCTCGGGACCGTGCACCTCGTCGGGATCGGCGGGGCTGGAATGTCGGTCGTCGCGCAGCTGCTCGCCGCCCGCGGCGCGCGCGTGCAGGGGACCGACGCCCGCCGCAGCGCCGTCACGGATGCCCTCGTGGCTTCAGGCATCCAGGTGTGGGTCGGCCACGACGCGTCGCACGTCGCAGGTGCGCAGACCCTGGTGCTCTCGAGCGCGGTCCGCCCTGACAACCCCGAGCTGGTCGCAGCACACGCTGCAGGCCTGAGGGTGCTGCACAGGTCGCAGGCCCTCGCGATCCTCATGTCGGGGTCCCGCGCCGTCGCCGTCGCAGGGGCGCACGGCAAGACGACCACCTCCGCGATGACCGCCGTCGTCCTGCGGGAGGCCGGGCTCGACCCCTCCTTCGCGATCGGCGGCTCGGTGCTGACCGAGACCGGCGCTGTCCCGGGCGGGTACTCGGGTTCCGGTGACGTCCTCGTCGCCGAGGCCGACGAGTCCGACGGCTCCTTCTTGGCCTACAGGCCCACGGTCGCCGTGGTGACCAACGTCGAGCCCGACCACCTCGACCACTACGGGACGCGCGAGGCCTTCGAGCAGGCCTTCGTCGAGTTCGCCGCGCACGTCGTGCCCGGCGGTGTCCTCGTGGCCTGCGCCGACGACGCCGGCGCTGCCGAGCTCGCGCGACGCCACGGCGCCGCAGGCGGAGCCGTCGTCACGTACGGGACCGCTGCAGGCTCGGACGCCCTCGTCTCCGGGTACAGGGTCGAAGACGACGGCACGAGCTCCTTCGAGGTGACGCTCGCCGGGAGGGCGGCCGCCGCCGCCGCCGTGACCGGGGCCGCCTCCCTCACGGTCCGCCTCCGCGCGCCGGGCCTCCACAACGCGCTCAACGCCACGGCGGCGCTGCTCGTCGCGGTGCGCCTGGGTGTCGACCCTGCGGCGGCTGCGGCCGGGCTGTGGGCCTTCCGTGGCACAGGCCGCCGCTACGAGTCCCGCGGCGTGGTGGGCGGCGTCCACGTGGTCGACGACTACGCGCACCACCCGACAGAGGTCGCCGCGCTGCTCCGCGCTGCTCGCGCCCTCGTGGGGGACGGACGGCTGCGCGTGCTGTTCCAGCCGCACCTGTTCTCCCGCACACGGATCTTCGCCCAGGAGTTCGCCGAGGCCCTCGACCTCGCCGACGACGTGGTCATCTGCGACGTCTACGCCGCCAGGGAAGACCCTGACCCCGCCGTCGGGCCCGGTCTGCTCGTCGAGCGGATGAGCGGGACCGGTTCTGTCGTCGCCGACCGCGCCGAGGCCGCGGCGACGCTCGCCGGACGGGCGCAGCCCGGGGACCTCGTGCTGACGGTCGGTGCCGGTGACGTCACGGAGATGGGCGCCGTGGTGCTCGACGTGCTGCGGACCCGGGTCGACCAGGGCTCGCTCCCGGCGGAGGGCCCCGCGCAGGGCGCGCGCCCGACCGAGGGAGCGGTGTGAGACCACCGTCGGCACCGCGTCCGCGTCCCCGGGCAGCCGGTGAGGAGCCCGACCGCAGCGCACCTGCCGGTAGCGGGGGAGACCGGGGAGCGCAGGGCCGCCCGGCGAACGGGCGCCCGACCTCCGGTCGCCCGGCGCAGGGGAGCGAGAAGCGTCCCGCGAAGGCTGGCGGACCCGAGTCGCCGTCCCAGCCACGTGGGCAGGGTCACGACGGCCCGGCGCAGGGGCGCGCTCCGCGTCGGCGCCCCGCTGCTCCCGGTACCTCCGGCACAGGCTCCCAGCCCCAGGCCCGGACAGGGGCTGTGCGGGCGGCGTCAGGTCAGCCGGCCTCTGGTCGACCGTCGTCTGGTCGACCGGCGACAGGCCGGACCCCTCGGACCCCGGCATCGGCGTCAGGCGCGGGCACGTCGCGACAGACCGCGCCGCAGCCCACAGGCCGTTCGGTCTCGTCGACTCCCCGGCCTCGCCCGTCGACGGACGGCTCGACGACGCGTCCGGGCCCTGTGCCCCCTCCTCCGTCGACAGGGGGTGGACCGTCGACCGGACGCACCCTGGTGCCGACGGGCCGCCGGGCAGGTTCCCGGGGCGCACGCCCGGAGACCGGCTCTCAGGTCGCCGCACCGGTCTCCCGCCCCTCACCGGTCGTCGGCGCCCCCAAGGTCGCCGTCCTCTCGACCGGGATGGCTGAGCGCCTCGCCGAGCAGAAGTCGATGCGACGGTACAGGCTCGTCCGCAAGGTCGCCGCGTGGACCGTCGGTGTCGCGCTGCTCCTCGGTGGGTCGTGGGTCCTCTTCGCGTCGTCGTTGTTCGCCTTCGACCCGGACCACCTCGTGGTCGAGGGGAGCGGCACGACCGTCGACATGGCGGCGGTCGTGGCTGTGGTCGCCCAGCACGAGGGCACCTCGCTCGCGCTGCTGAGCACCTCCGACGTGCACGACGAGGTGATGGGCGTCCAGAACATCCGTGACGTGTCCGTCGTGCGGCAGTGGCCGAGCGGCCTGTCGGTCCGGGTGGTGGCTCGTGAGCCCGTCGCGTCGGTCCCCGTCGAGGGCGGGTTCGCGCTGCTCGACCGTGACGCGGTGACGGTCTCGACGGTGCCCGAGGCGCCTGCCGAGCTGCCCGTCATCACCATCCCGCTCACGGGTGACGACACGCGCACCCTCGACGCCGCGCTGGCTGTCCTCGAGTCCTTGCCGCCCGAGCTCTCGGCGGAGGTCGGCTCGATCGCCGCCCAGACCCAGGACGCGGTGACGCTCACGCTGCGCAGCGGCGTGGTCGTCGAGTGGGGTGCGTCGTCCGACTCGGCGCTCAAGGTGCAGGTGCTGGCGACGCTGCGGGGCAACGAGGTGAGCGCGGGTTCTCAGGTCTTCGACGTGTCGGCACCGACCTTCCCGATCACCCGGTGAGGCGGGTCCGCACGCGAGATCTGCCGCGTCAGGACAGCGTAGGACAGGGCCGCGGCTGCTCATGAACGGGTCGCCGCGGCCGAAGAGAGAAAGTATCTGCCCGACACGCGGGGTGGGTCGTTGATTCCGAGCGTGCCGCCCGCATAGCGTCACGCCTAGCACAACCTGACATAACTATAACCCTCTACTTGAGGGTGAAGGTTTAGGGTTCACAGATCGAGAGGCACGGACGTGACAACTCCGCAAAACTACCTAGCAGTGATCAAGGTGGTCGGCATCGGCGGCGGCGGAGTGAACGCCGTGAACCGGATGATCGAGGTCGGGCTCAAGGGTGTCGAGTTCATCGCCATCAACACCGACGCACAGGCGCTGCTGATGTCCGACGCGGACGTCAAGCTCGACGTCGGCCGCGAGCTCACCCGTGGGCTCGGCGCCGGAGCCGACCCCGAGGTCGGCAAGAAGGCTGCCGAGGACCACGAAGAAGAGATCGAGGACGTCCTGCGCGGCGCCGACATGGTGTTCGTGACGGCAGGCGAGGGTGGTGGCACCGGGACCGGTGGCGCACCGGTCGTCGCCCGCATCGCCCGCTCGCTCGGCGCGCTGACCGTCGGTGTCGTGACGCGCCCGTTCACCTTCGAGGGACGCCGCCGCGCGACCCAGGCGGAGTCCGGCATCGACGCGCTCCGCGCCGAGGTCGACACGCTCATCGTCATCCCGAACGACCGCCTGCTCTCCATGTCGGACCGCAACGTGTCGGCGCTCGACGCCTTCCACTCGGCCGACCAGGTCTTGCTCTCGGGTGTCCAGGGCATCACCGACCTCATCACCACACCGGGTCTGATCAACCTCGACTTCGCCGACGTGAAGTCGGTCATGCAGGGCGCGGGCAGCGCTCTCATGGGCATCGGCTCGGCACGCGGCGACGACCGCGCGGTCCAGGCTGCGGAGCTCGCGATCTCCTCGCCGCTCCTCGAGGCCAGCATCGACGGCGCGCACGGCGTGCTGCTGAGCATCCAGGGTGGTTCCGACCTCGGCCTCTTCGAGATCAACGAGGCCGCCCGCCTGGTCCACGAGGCCGCGCACCCCGAGGCGAACATCATCTTCGGTACGGTCATCGACGACGCCCTCGGTGACGAGGTCCGCGTCACGGTGATCGCCGCAGGCTTCGACGGCGGCTCGCCGCACGCCCGCAAGGACGTGCGTCAGACCCAGGGCCAGCCTGCTGCCCAGCAGCACGCTCCGTCGCAGGCTGCGCCCGCGGCTGCCGAGCCCGTGCCCACGACGACGGGTGTGCACGCGCTCGCGCGCCCCGTGGTGCCGCTCGACTCCGGCTTCGACTCCTCGGACGCTGCGCCCGTGGACCCCTCGCAGCAGCAGCGCCCCGCCGCTGCGGCACCGGCCTGGCAGCCCGAGCCCGGGGCGACGGGACCGGTCCCGGCCTACATGTCGACCGACCCTGACGCCGTGCAGCGCACCGGTCAGCTCGAGGTCCCCCGGATCTTCGAGGAGGAGCCGCCGCGTCGCCGCGTCGACGACCTCGACGTGCCGGACTTCCTCAAGTAGCACACCGCACCCCATGCAGCACGCACCACAGATCCCGGTGCTCGAGGTCGACCTCGGGCCCGGGATCCGTGCGTTCTTCACCACACGGGCCGGGGGAGTGTCGAGAGCACCCTGGGCGTCCCTCAACGTCGGCACGGCTGTGGGGGACGACCCTGCGCACGTGAGCCGCAACAGGGAGCTGGTCGACCAGGCCGCGGGAGCCCGCGTGACCTTCGTCTCGCAGGTCCACGGGCGGGCTGTCGCTGTGCTGCCCGCGAGCGGCAGCCCAGGCGTCCCGTCTGATCCGACCCTCGGAGCGTCGACCGAGGCCGACGCCCTCGTGTCGAGGGCCGTCGACGCCCCCGTCGGCGTCTACGTCGCCGACTGTGTGCCCGTCCTGCTGGCGGACCCCTCGTCGGGCGTCGTGGCGGCGGTCCACGCGGGCCGGCCGGGGGTCGAGCTCGGCGTGGTGGGCGAGGCTGTCGGGGCGATGGTCGCCGCCGGGGCCGACATCGCCTCGATCCGTGCGGCGGTCGGTCCGTCGGTGTGCGGCCGCTGCTACGAGGTGCCCGCGGACCTGCGCGAGCGCGTCGCGGCGGCGGTGCCCGCCACGTGGGCGACCACGGGCTGGGGCACCCCGGGCCTCGACCTGCCTCGCGGGGTCCTGGCCCAGCTCGCCGACGCCGGTGTCACGCAGGTGGTGCACGTGGACCGTTGCACCCGCACGGACGACGCGTTCTTCTCGCACCGCCGGGCGAGCGCAGACGGCCTGGTGACAGGCCGCTTCGCTGGTGTCGTCGGAGCCCGCAGGTCACAGACCTGAATGTGGTCTGTCGTCGGGCGTGTCGCGGACGCGGCTCCCGAGCGCTGGGATAGCGTGATTCCACCGTCAGCATCCGGGAGTCCCGGAGAAGGGCTGATCGGACTGACGCGGAACGGAGAGATGGCGATGGCTGGAGCGCTGCGCAAGACGATGCTGTACCTAGGCCTCGCAGACGATCGAGGCGAGGTCGAGCAGGAGCACTACGACGAGTACGACGACTACGACGAGGTAGGTGCGGACGTGGCTGAGGAGTACGAGGCCCAGGTGACCCCGATCAACCGTTCCGTCGCACGACGGGAGAGCCACGTGCAGGCCGTCGCCTCGTCCGAGCTCCGTCGCATCACGACCGTGCACCCCCGCTCCTACAACGACGCGCGCGTGATCGGCGAGGCCTTCCGCTCCGGCACCCCGGTGATCATCAACCTCTCCGACATGGACGACGCGGACGCCAAGCGCCTCGTGGACTTCTCGGCAGGTCTGATCTTCGGGCTGCGCGGCGCGATCGAGCGGGTGACCAGCAAGGTCTTCCTGCTCTCGCCCGAGCACGTCGAGGTGTCGGCTGGCCAGGAGCAGGCGCAGGAGAAGACCTCCGGCCCAGCCTTCTACAACCAGAGCTAGCACGTGATCTTCAACCTGCTGGCGCTCGTGTGCTTCCTGTACCTGCTGACCCTCTTCGGACGGGTCATCTTCTCGTGGGTGCAGGTGTTCTCCCGTGACTGGCGCCCCCGAGGGGTCGTGCTGGTCCTGGCGGAGGTGGTGTTCAGCCTCACCGACCCGCCCCTGCGCTTCTTGCGACGGTACATCCCGCCGCTCACGATCGGCCAGATCCGGCTCGACGTCGGCATGCTGATCCTCTTCTTCGGGGTCTCCTTCCTCCTGCAGCTCTTGCTCGTCCTGGGGGCGAGATGAGGGGATCTGCCCCGAGGAGGACGACGACTTCGTAACTGCTCCACCCCACCGGAGAGGGTCGCAGGGCGCGCGCACGAGCAATCGTCCGCTAGCGTGACCTGTGGCGGTCGGTGGATTGACCGAAAAGACCAGCGCGAGTACTAGAGGTGATGACGATGGTGGCACTGCTCACTGCAGATGACGTCCTGACGAAGAAGTTCCCGGCGACGAAGTTCCGAGAGGGGTACGACGTCGTCGAGGTCGACGACTTCCTCGACGAGGTCCTCACGACGCTCCGCGAGCTGTACGCAGAGAACGACGACCTCAAGGCGAAGCTCGAGGCGTCCGAGCGGCGCGTCGCGGAGCTCAGCCGCGCGAACGCGCAGCAGGCCTCCGAGCCCCGCCCGGTCTCGGTCGAGAAGGTTCCCGAGGAGCCCAAGCCGGCACCTGCGGCCGAGCCCGCCCCGGTCGCAGCCCCGGCCCTGGCGCCCCGCGAGCCCGAGATGGCCACCGGGATCATCCAGATGGCCCAGAAGCTGCACGACGACCACGTCCGTGCCGGCCAGGAGGAGGGTGACCGACTCATCGCCGAGGCGAAGAGCGAGGGCAACCGCATCGTCCGCGAGGCCGAGGAGACCTCCTCTCGCACGCTCTCCCAGCTCGAGCAGGAGCGTTCGCTCCTCGAGCGCAAGATCGACGAGCTGCGGATCTTCGAGCGCGACTACCGCACCCGTCTCAAGAGCTACCTGCAGAACCTGCTCGGCGACCTCGACAACCGTGGCAGCGCGCTCCCGAGCGGCGGCCCCTCTGGTCAGGACAAGCAGGGCATCTGACGCCCCTGCGCTCCGCGCCTGCACGACCGCACGGCCCTCAGCCGGTGCCCGCGATTCACCTCTCCGCGCAATGCGGCGTGGTGGATTGCGTGCACCGGCTGTGCCGATTAACCTCGGCTCACTTCTACGAAAGAGGCCGTGATGTCGATCCGAGACGCAATCAGCAACGCCCCCGCCAAGGACCAGTTCCCGACCCTCTCCGAGGACGTCAAGTCCTTCCCTGTCCGCGAGGGTGAGGAGCCCTGGACCGGCGCCGAGGTCGAGACGCTCGCTGACGACCTCATCGCCGAGAACGTGCGCCTGAGCGCCGAGCTCACGGCAGCGGACCAGGAGCTCTCCGAGCTGCTGCGCAACTCCGGTGACGGTGCCGGGGACGACCAGGCCGACTCTGGCTCGTCGGCCCTCGAGCGTGAGCAGGAGCTCACCCTCGTCAACAACACCCGCGACCTGCTCGCGCAGAACGCCCGTGCGCTCGCCCGCATCGGCGCGGGGACCTACGGTGCCTGCGAGTCGTGCGGCGAGGCGATCGGCAAGGCGCGTCTGCAGGCCTTCCCCCGCGCCACCCTCTGCGTCACCTGCAAGCAGCGCGAAGAGCGCCGTTGAGCGGGACGGCTCCTCGCACGGTCTGTGCCCGTGGGAGACTTCACGGGTGATCGATCAGGACGACAACACCGGACCAGACGACAGCATCTCGTCGGGGGGTGCGGCTGAGGCCGCACCAGCGCCCGCGACCCACCGGACGGGCAGGGTCCTCGCAGGGATCCTCGGTCTCGCCGCGGTCGTGCTGCTCGTCGACCAGCTCACCAAGATGTGGGCGCAGTCGGCCCTCGAGGTCGGCGCCATGCCGAAGCCGCTCATCGGCGACCTGATCCAGCTCAGGTTGATCTACAACCCCGGCGCAGCGCTCTCGATCGCGAGCGGTCAGACGTGGATCCTCAGCCTGCTCTCCGCAGGCGTGGTCGTGTTCGTGATCGTCACGGCCCGCAAGATCCGCTCGACAGCCTGGGCCCTCGCGCTCGGGCTGGTCCTGGGAGGCGCGCTCGGCAACCTCGGGGACCGGTTGTTCCGCGAGCCCGGGTTCCTCACGGGGCACGTCGTCGACTTCATCGACTACGGGCCCTTCATCGGGAACGTGGCAGACATCGCGATCGTCGTCGCAGCCGTCCTCATCGGCTACCTGGCGCTGCGCGGCATCGGCCCGGACGGACGGCGCGGGGACGAGGACGTGGTCGCCGAGAAGACGGCCACGCCGGTCACCCCGACTGAGCCGGGGGACGAGCGATGACTACGCGCACCCTGCCCGTCCCGGACGGTCTGGTCGGCGAGCGGGTCGACGCCGCCCTCGCGCGGATGCTCGGCCTCTCGAGGACCGTCGCCGCTCAGATCGCCGCAGACGGCGGCGTCCGCGTCGACGGTCGTCAGGTCGGCAAGTCCGACAGGCTCACCCCGGACGCGTGGATCGAGGTCGACCTCCCGGACGCGCCGGCGCAGGCCGGTCCCGTGGTCGTCGCGGAGCCCGTGCCGGGCATGAAGATCATGTACGACGACGACGACGTGGTGGTCATCGACAAGCCCGTCGGTGTCGCCGCGCACCCGTCGGTCGGCTGGACAGGGCCCACGGTCGTGGGTGCGCTGATCGCCGCCGGATACACGATCGCCACCTCAGGTGCCGCGGAGCGCCAGGGCATCGTCCACCGCCTCGACGTGGGGACCTCGGGACTCATGGTCGTGGCGAAGAGCGAGCACGCGTACTCGGTGATGAAGCGCGCCTTCAAGGAGCGCACCGTCGAGAAGGTCTACCATGCGCTGGTCCAGGGACACCCCGAGCCGACCACGGGGACCATCGACGCCCCGATCGGGCGCCACCCGAACCATGACTACAAGTTCGCGGTCGTCGCCGACGGCAAGCCCTCGGTGACCCACTACGAGGTGCTCGAGATGCTCTCGGCCGCGTCCCTCGTCGAGGTGCACCTCGAGACCGGCCGCACCCACCAGATCCGGGTGCACTTCTCTGCGCTGCGTCACCCCTGCGTCGGCGACCTCACCTACGGCGCCGACCCGCGCCTCGCGGAGAAGGTCTCGTTGACACGCCAGTGGCTGCACGCGAAGCGGCTCGGTTTTGAGCACCCGTCGACGGGGGAGTGGGTCGAGGTCGTCAGCGAGTACCCGGACGACCTGGCCGCAGCCCTCGAGGTCGTCCGCGGGGCGTACCGATGACCGCCGCCGACCAGACCCCTGGCAGCCGGACCCCCGACGCCCAGACCTCCGGCGCCCAGACCCCTGGCGGGCAGACCGCGGGCGGCGGAGCGACGCGAGACCGCAGCGCGCTGCGCGTGCTCACGGTGTCGTCCGAGGAGCAGCTCCAGGCCGCCTTCTCGATCCGCGTCGAGGTCTTCGTGGAGGAGCAGGGCGTGTCTGCCGACTCCGAGCTCGACGCGGCCGACCGTGCGCCGACCACCCAGCACGTGATCGTCGTGGACACGAGCGTCGAGCCGCCCGAGCCCGTGGGCACGGGTCGGCTCCTGACCGACGCCGAGCACCCTGACGCCCTCCACATCGGACGTCTCGCGGTGCGTGCGCCGTGGCGCTCCTCGGGGGTCGGTGCTGTGCTCATGCGTGCCCTCGAGACCCTCGCGGCCGGTCGGACCCCTCGGGGTTCGCAGGTGCGGGTCGAGCTCAGCGCGCAGGAGCAGGCCATCGGCTTCTACCAGCGGCAGGGCTACGTCGTCGACGACTCGCACCGCTATCTCGACGAGAACATCTGGCACCGCGACGCCGTCAAGACCGTCGACGGCACGGCCTGATCCTGTCCAGCCCCCGGACGTGGGAGAAGTCCCACACCGGCCTCCGGCGAGTCGTCCGCCGAGGCGATCTAGACTCGTCGCATGTCGTCTGCGCCCCCTCGTTCTGAGGACTTCGTCCACCTCCACGTGCACACCGAGTACTCGATGCTCGACGGGGCAGCCCGCCTCGGAGACCTCTTCGAGGAGACCAAGCGGGTCGGGCAGAGCGCGATCGCGACGACAGACCACGGATACCTCTTCGGGGCCTACGACTTCTGGAAGCAGGCGACCGACGCCGGCGTGAAGCCCATCATCGGCGTCGAGGCCTACGTGACTCCCGGCACCTCGCGCTTCGACAACACCCGTGTGCGGTGGGGCGACGCGAGCCAGGCGAGCGACGACGTGTCGGCTCGCGGTGCGTACACCCACCTGACGATGTGGGCCCGCAACAACGAGGGCATGCACAACCTCTTCAGGGCGAGCTCCCTCGCCTCGCTCGAGGGTCAGATGGGCAAGTGGCCCCGCATGGACCGCGACCTCCTCGAGCGCTACAGCGCCGGGATGATCGCGTCGACGGGCTGCCCATCGGGCGAGGTCCAGACCCGTCTGCGCCTGGGGCACTACGACGAGGCCGTCAAGGCCGCAGGCGAGCTCCAGGACATCTTCGGCAAGGAGTACTTCTACGTCGAGCTCATGGACCACGGGCTCGACATCGAGACCCGCGTGTTCAAGGACCTGCTGCGCCTCGCCAAGGACATCGGTGCGCCGATCGTCGCGACCAACGACCTGCACTACGTCCGCCAGGAGGACAGCGGCTCCCAGGAGGCGCTGCTGGCCATCAACTCGGGCTCGACCCTGACAGACCCGGACCGCTTCAAGTTCGACGGCGACGGCTACTACGTCAAGTCGGCTGCCGAGATGCGCAGACTCTGGAAAGAGCTGCCCGAGGCCTGCGACAACACCCTCGTCATCGCCGAGCAGTGCGAGGTCTCCTTCAACACCGCGGCGAACTACATGCCGAACTTCCCCGCCCCCGAGGGCGAGGACGAGACCTCGTGGTTCATCAAGGAGGTCGAGACCGGGCTGCAGTACCGCTACCCGGACGGCATCCCGACCGAGGTGCGCGAGCGTGCTGACTTCGAGACCAAGGTCATCACCCAGATGGGCTTCCCGGGGTACTTCCTCGTGGTCGCCGACTTCATCAACTGGTCCAAGAACAACAACATCCGTGTCGGGCCCGGTCGTGGTTCGGGCGCGGGTTCGATGGTCGCGTACGCCATGCGCATCACCGACCTCGACCCGCTCGTGCACGGGCTGATCTTCGAGCGCTTCCTCAACCCGGACCGTGTGTCCATGCCTGACTTCGACGTCGACTTCGACGAGCGTCGTCGCGGTGAGGTCATCCGGTACGTCACGGAGAAGTACGGCGAGGACCGCGTCGCGCAGATCGTCACCTACGGCACCATCAAGGCCAAGCAGGCGCTCAAGGACTCGAGCCGTCTGCTCGGTCTGCCGTACGCGATGGGCGACAAGCTCACCAAGGCGATGCCGCCGGCGATCATGGGCAAGGACATCAGCCTCACCGGGATCTTCGACCCGGCCGACAAGCGGTACAACGAGGCCGAAGAGTTCCGCCAGGTGCACGCCGCCGATCCCGAGGCGCAGCGCGTGGTCGAGCTCGCCAAGGGCATCGAGGGACTGAAGCGCCAGTGGGGCGTCCACGCAGCCGGTGTCATCATGTCGAGCGAGCCGCTCATCGACATCATCCCGATCATGCGGCGCCTGCAGGACGGCGCCGTGATCACGCAGTTCGACTACCCGAAGTGCGAAGAGCTCGGGCTCATCAAGATGGACTTCCTGGGTCTGCGCAACCTCACGATCCTCGACGACGCGCTCGAGAACATCGTGATGAACGGGAAAGACCCTGTCGACCTCGAGGCGCTGACCCTCGACGACCCGAACACCTACGCGCTGCTGTCCCGCGGTGACACGCTCGGGGTGTTCCAGCTCGACGGCGGCGGCATGCGCACGCTGCTCAAGCTCATGCGTCCCGACAACTTCGAGGACATCTCGGCCGTCGGTGCGCTCTACCGCCCGGGTCCGATGGGTGCGAACTCGCACACCAACTACGCCCTGCGCAAGAACGGCCTGCAAGAGGTCGTGCCGATCCACCCTGAGCTCGAAGAGCCGCTCGCCGAGGTCCTCGGGACCACGCACGGGCTCATCGTGTACCAGGAGCAGGTCATGTCGATCGCGCAGATCGTCGCAGGCTTCTCGCTCGGCCAGGCAGACATCCTGCGTCGTGCGATGGGCAAGAAGAAGAAGTCCGAGCTGGACAAGCAGTTCGAGGGCTTCTCGGGCGGCATGATCGAGCGCGGCTACTCGATGGCCGCGGTCAAGGCACTGTGGGACATCCTGCTGCCGTTCTCCGACTACGCCTTCAACAAGGCCCACTCGGCCGCCTACGGTGTGGTCTCCTACTGGACGGCCTATCTCAAGGCCAACTACCCGACCGAGTACATGGCGGCGCTGCTCACGAGCGTCCGCGACGACAAGGACAAGTCGGCGCTGTACCTCAACGAGTGCCGTCGCATGGGGATCACCGTGCTGCCGCCGGACGTCAACTCCTCGTCCGCCAACTTCACAGCCGTCGGCAAGGACATCCGCTTCGGCCTGACCGCCGTGCGCAACGTCGGCGCGAACGTCGTCGACGCGATCGTGGCCACCCGGGAGCAGAAGGAGGCCTTCACCTCCTTCACCGACTTCCTCGACAAGGTGCCTGCGGTCGTCTGCAACAAGCGGACCATCGAGTCGCTCATCAAGGCCGGGGCCTTCGACTCCCTCAACCACCCCCGCCGGGCGCTCCAGGTGGTCCACGAGCAGGCCGTCGACTCGGTGATCGGGGTCAAGCGCAAGGAGGCCGAAGGGCAGTTCGACCTCTTCGCAGGCTTCGGCGACGAGGGCGACGACGGGATGTCGTTCAGCGTCGACATCCCTGATCTGCCCGACTGGGAGAAGAAGCATCTGCTCGCCTTCGAGCGCGAGATGCTCGGTCTCTACGTCTCGGACCACCCGCTCTCCGGGCTCGAGCACGTGCTCCAGCAGGCGGCCGAGGTGTCGATCGCCAAGCTGCTGACCGACGAGGACCGCCCCGACGGGTCGACCGTCGTCATCGCCGGGCTCATCACCTCGCTCCAGCGCAAGATGTCCAAGCAGGGCAACCCGTGGGCCGCCGTGACGATCGAAGACCTCGACGGTGGTGTCGAGGTGATGTTCTTCGGCGAGACCTACATGGCCTACTCGACGATCCTCGCCGAGGACCAGGTCGTGGTGCTCCGCGGCCGGGTGCGCCGCCGGGACGACACGATGCAGCTCCAGGCCATGGAGGTCTCCCTGCCGGACATCTCGACGGGGTCGGACTCTCCGCTGATCATCACGATCCCGCGCAACCGCTGCCTCGAGCAGATCGTGGTCAAGCTGCGCGACGCCCTCAAGACGCACCCGGGCGACGCCCAGGTGCGGATCCACGTGACCGAGCCCGGCAAGACGACCGTGGTCCAGGCGCACGACCAGTACAGGGTCGCGAAGTCCTCGGCGCTGTCGGGTGAGCTCAAGGCGCTGCTCGGGCCGGCCTGCCTCACGGTGTAGGTGGAGGCGGCCGCCCTGAGCGAGAGAGGGCGGCCGCGAGGCCAGGAGTCGGCGACGACGTCGGCGCTGCGGTGTGAGGTCGGTGTGACGTCGGTCGCCGACCGGGCGCTGGGCCCCCGGGCGTGCCTAGACTCGCCAGGTGATCCACCTGACTCCTGAGCAGCACGTGTTCGTGACCGAGCGGCACCTCGCCACCCTGACCACCCTGCGCGCCGACGGCTCGCCCCACGTCGTGCCTGTGGGCTTCACCTGGGACCCCGATGCCGGCGTGGTCCGGATCATCACGAGCGGGACGACCGTCAAGGCGAAGAACGCCGGGCGGCCCGACGCCGACGGCCGACCGTCACGCGCCGTGGTCTGCCAGGTCGAGGGCGGCCGGTGGATCACCCTCGAGGGACCAGCCTCCGTGCTCACCGAGCCCGACGAGGTCCTCGAGGCCGAGCAGCGCTACGCCCGCCGTTACAAGGTCCCGCGCGAGAACCCTGCCCGCGTGGTCGTCGTCATCACGCCGGACCGGGTCATGAGCTCGAGCTACATGGCGCGCTGAGCGCACCGGAGACCGGCTGCAGCCCGAGCGCCGGTCGCCTCACGCGGCCTCGAGCGCCCGGTCGCCTCAGGCGACGGTCGCGCTCGCGCGGCCTGTGGGGGAGTCGACGACCACCACGTCGCCCTTGTGCAGCTGGCGTCCTCGGCGGGTGTCGACCTCGCCGTTGACCGAGACCTCTCCGTCGGCGACGAGCTCGCGCGCCTGCGCGCCCGACTCGGCGAGGTTCGCCAGCTTGAGGAACTGCCCGAGGCGGATGACGTCGTCGCTGATCTCTACGTGGTCCATGGGTCCATCTTCTCGCGACCAGGACGGGCGGCGTACCACAGCCGGTGACCGCGTCTGTCAGCGCGCAGCAGACCAGCCTAGGATGGTCGGGTGATCAACAGACTCGACCTGCGTGGTCGTTCCCTCTCCGCCCGTGAGCTCGTCGAGGCTCTGCCCCGTGCCGAGGTCCGGGTCGAAGACGCCGCAGAGCGTGTGGCCCCGATCATCGCTGCTGTGCGCAGCCGCGGCGCCGACGAGCTCCGCGACCTCGCCGAGCGCTTCGACGGTGTGCGCCCGCACCACCTGCGTGTCCCGGCCGCAGCCTTCGAGAGCGCGCTCGCCGGGCTCGACCCGCTGGTCCGCGAGGCGATCGAAGAGACGATCTCGCGCGTGCGCACGGTCCACCGCGCCCAGCGCCCCCAGGGCTTCGTCGTCGACCTCGCGCCCGGGGCGCAGGTCCGCCAGCGCTGGGTCCCCGTGGGCCGCGTGGGACTCTACGTCCCCGGTGGGCTCGCCGTGTACCCGTCGTCGGTCATCATGAACGTCGTGGCCGCGCAGGAGGCCGGTGTCCCGTCGCTTGCCGTCGCGAGCCCGCCCCAGCGCGAGAACGACGGACTGCCCCACCCCACGATCCTCGCGGCCTGCGCGCTGCTCGGCGTCGACGAGGTCTACGCCGTGGGTGGCGCGCAGGCTGTCGCGATGTTCGCCTACGGCGCGCGTGGCACCGAGGAGCAGGACGGCGCGACCCTCTGCGAGCCCGTCAACGTGGTCACCGGGCCCGGCAACGTCTACGTCGCGGCCGCCAAGCGGCTCGTCCGCGGGGTCGTCGGGATCGACGCCGAGGCTGGCACGACCGAGATCGCGATCCTCGCCGACAGCACGGCGCACCCGGACCACGTCGCGGCCGACCTCATCAGCCAGGCCGAGCACGACCCCGCCGCCGCCTCGGTCCTCGTCACGTCCTCGGTCGAGCTCGCGGGCGCTGTCGAGGCCCGCCTCAAAGACCGCGCCGAGGGTACCCGGCACTCCGACCGTGTCCTGCAGGCCCTCGCCGGTCCGCAGTCCGCCATCGTCCTCGTCGACTCGGTCGAGCAGGGGATCGAGGTGGTCGACGCCTACGGGGCCGAGCACCTCGAGATCCAGACGGCCGACGCGGCCGCTGTCGCGGAGCGCATCTCGAACGCCGGTGCGATCTTCGTCGGTGCGTACTCCCCGGTCGCCCTCGGCGACTACATGGCGGGCTCGAACCACGTCCTCCCCACGGGTGGGTGCGCCCACTTCGCGAGCGGGCTCGGGGTGCACAGCTTCGTCAAGGCCGTCCAGGTGGTCGAGTACACCGAGCAGGCGCTCGGGCAGATCTCCTCGAAGATCGTCGCCTTCGCCAACGCCGAGGACCTCCCGGCCCACGGTGAGGCCGTCCAGGTGAGGTTCTGAAGGACCAGAGGGGCGGACGTCACATCTGGACCGGGTGATTTCATCCGCGAGGCGACCCTCCGTCGCGCGGTCTGGGACGTACCGTGGACAATGTCGTGCGCCGTGCACAGTCCGGCGTGGGGCGTTCCGTACCCTGACGTGCACGACCTTGCCGACCGAACGGCCAGGCAGGACGTCCTGCAGGCAGGTACGACGAACGAAGGGCTGTCCTGACATGGGCACAACAGGCCAGTACAGGGTCTGCGTGATCGAGGACGACCCCGACGTCCTCCTCTTCCTCACCACGGTCCTCGAGAAGCGCGCCGGTGCGACCGTGCTCGCGATCGCCGACCCTCGCGACCTCCCTGCCAGGCTCGACGACTTCGACCCCGACCTCGTCCTGACCGACATCGAGCTGCCCGGGGTGAGCGGTCTCGAGCTGCTCGCCAGGTTCCGTGCCGAGTCTCCAGACGTCCCCGTCGTCGTCATGACGGCCCACGCCTCGGTCGACTACGCGGTGACGGCGCTGCGCAACGACGCCGACGAGTTCCTCACCAAGCCGATCTCGGCCGCGCACCTCGTCGAGGTCGTCACCCGTATCGTCGAGGCGAGCCGGGCCCGACGTGCCGCCCAGCGGCGCACCGTCGTGCTCGCGATCGGGGCGCACCCGGACGACGTCGAGATCGGGGTAGGAGGCATCCTCTCGGCGCACCGGGCAGCCGGCGACACCGTCGTGGTGCTGACGCTGTCCCGCGGGTCTCGTGGAGGCGAGGTCAGCGACCGCCAGGACGAGTCGCTCCTGGCAGCCGAGCGGCTCGGAGCCCGTCTCTTCCTCGAAGACCTCGAAGACACCCGGATCAGCGCCGCCGACCCGACGGTGGGGATCATCGAGAGGGTCGTCGCCGAGGTCAGACCGGACATCGTCTACACGCACAGCATCAACGACAGGCATCAAGACCACCGGGCCGTGCACTCGGCGGCCGTCGTCGCCACCCGCAGCGTGCGCACGGTCTGTTGCTTCCAGTCGCCGTCGGCGACCATCGACTTCCGACCGACCCGCTTCGTGCCGATCGACGGCTTCACCGACGCAAAGCTCGCGCTGCTCGCCAGCTACGGCTCCCAGGTCGACATCCGCGGCTACCTCGAGCCGGGCTTCGTCATCGCGACGGCGCGCTACTGGTCGAGGTTCGGCGGCGGCGACTACTGCGAGCCCCTCGAGGTCGTGCACGACACGGCCGACATCTCCCCGCTCTCCAGGACCGCTGCGACGCGGCTGTCCGACTCCCACGCAGGACGGACCGACACATGACCCGAGTACTCGTCACCGGAACCGGCGGGCCCGCAGGGGTCGCCGTCGTGCGCTCTCTGCTGCGCCGCAGCGACGTCGAGGTCTTCTCGGCCGACATGGACGGGTGGGCGAGCGGTCTGTACCTCGTCGACGCCGACCACCGCCGCATCGTGCCGCGCGGAGCGGCGGCGGACTTCGTCGACACCGTCCTGGGGATGTGCCGTGACGACGGCATCACCGTGCTGTTCCCGACCGTCGACGTCGAGCTCGAGGGCCTCGCCGCCCGCCGCACGGAGTTCGCCGCGCACGGGATCCAGATCGCTGCGCCGAGCTCCGAGACGCTCGCCAGCACTCTCGACAAGCACGCCTTGGCGATCGCCTGCGAGGGTGCCCTGCGCGTCCCGGCGACCGAGCTCCTCGACGCCGACGGCGTCGCAGCACCCTGGGACTTCCCGGTCATCGTCAAGCCCCGTCGTGGTGCTGGCTCCCGCGGGGTGCGCCTCGTCGACGACCGCGACGAGCTCGAGGACATCGGCACGGGCTCCGACCTCATCATCCAGGAGCACCTGCCCGGAGCCGAGTACTCGGTCGACGTGCTGGCCGCGCCCGACGGCCACGTGGTCGCCGCGGTCCCGCGCACCCGTGAGCGGGTGGACTCCGGTGTCTCGATCGCCGGGCGGACCGTCCGCGACCCCGAGCTCGTCGATGCAGCCTCGGCCGCAGCACGCGCCGTCGGTCTCGTCGGCGTCGCCAACGTCCAGCTGCGTCGGGACAAGGACGGCGTGCCCGCCCTGCTCGAGATCAACCCTCGTTTCCCCGGGGCCATGCCGCTGACCATCGCGGCTGGCGTCGACATGCCCTCGCTGTACCTCGACCTGCTGCTCGGCAACCCTGTGCCCGAGCACGTCGACTTCGTCGAGCTCGCCAACGTGCGCTTCCTCGAGGACGTGTTCCTCCCCGTCGACGAGATCGTCTCCTCGGCCGTCACGGGACGTGACGAGGCGTGGGCGGAGCAGTGACCGACGGCCCCGCAGCAGCACGCAGCCCCCTGCCCTCGACCACTGTCGACGGGCACGTCCACTCGACCTTCTCCGACGACGCCGTGAGCACGGTCCACGAGAACCTCGCGGCCGCGCTGACCGTCGGGCTCACCGAGGTGACCTTCGTCGATCACGTGAGGTCGTCGACCGGCTGGGTCCCCGAGATGGTCGCAGCCGTCCGCGCCCTCGACGTGCCTGACGGCCTCGTGGTCCGGTGCGGGGTCGAGACCAAGCTGCTCGACGTGGCGGGCCGGCTCGACCTTCCTACCGACGCCGTCGTGGGCCGCGGGGCTCTCGACGTCGTGCTGGTCGGGGACCACCAGTTCCCCGGGACCGACGGTCCGTGGTCGCCCACCCAGACCCGAGAGCGGATCGCGGACGGCCTGAGCCCCGCCGACGCCGTCTCCCTGCTCGTCGAGGCGAGCATCGCCGCGATGACGTCCCAGCCCGGCATCCAGCTCGCGCACTGGTTCTCGATCCTGCCGAAGGTCGGGCTCGACGAGTCCGACCTCAGCGACGAGCACCTGCGCGCCTGGGCCGCCGCCGCGCGCGAGACGGGCAGCACGATCGAAGTCAACGAGAAGTGGGCCTGCCCGGGCCCGCGCGCCGTGCGTGCCGCTCTCGACGTCGGTGCGCGGCTGGTGGTCGCGACCGACAGCCACGACGCCCGCGACGTCGGACGGTACGTCCGTGTCCCGTCGATCCTCGAGGCTGCGGTCTCGGGTGAGACTCTGCCTGCTGAGACACTGCCTGCTGAGACCTGGTCTGCTGAGACTCTGCCCGCTGAGCCCCTGTCTGCCACCGAGCCGTCGGCTGTGCCGTCGCACCAGACCCCCGGGACGGCAGGCCCCCGTGCTTGACTCTTCGAGCGTGGCAGGGACGACCCTGACCTACGTGCTGCTGGTCCTCGTCGCCCTCGGCGCCCTGCCCATCATCGCGATGGGGTACCAGTTCGTGCTCATCCCCTTCCACGCCTTCCGCAACCACTACGCGAAGGCCGCGCCGTACCTGCCGCGCGTCGCGGTGGTCATCCCCGCCTGGAACGAGGGCGCTGTCGTCGGCACGTCGATCGACAACCTCATGGCCCTCGAGTACCCCGCCGACGCGCTCCGCGTCTACGTGGTCGACGACGCGAGCACCGACGACACCCCCGACGTCGTCCTGGCCAAGGCCCGGCAGTACCCCGGTCAGGTGTTCCACCTCCGGCGAGCGAAGGGCGGCGAGGGCAAGGCCCACACGCTCAACCACGGCATCGCGATCATCCTCGAGGACGACTGGATGGAGGCGTTGCTCATCATGGACGCCGACGTCGTCTACCTCCCGGACTCTCTGCGCAAGATGACCCGTCACCTCGCCGACGAGAAGGTCGGCGCCGTGACCGCGTACATCCGCGAGGGCAGCCTGAAGAAGAACTACCTCACCCGGTTCATCGCCCTGGAGTACGCGCTCTCGCAGGCTGCGTCCCGTCGCGCCCAGAACGTCATGGGGGCCGTGGCCTGCCTCGCCGGCGGCGCCCAGCTGCACTCCCGGGCGAACCTCGAAGAGCTCGGCGGTCGCATCGACACGAGCTCCCTCGCCGAGGACACCGTGACGACCTTCAAGACCCAGCTGGCCGGTCGCACCGTGGTCTTCGAGCCGCACGCTGTCGTGCTCGCCGAAGAGCCGCAGGCCGTGGCGGCGCTGTGGAAGCAGCGGCTGCGCTGGGGGAGGGGCAACGTCCACATCACCCGCATGTACCGCAAGCTCTGGTTCCGCAAGCAGGAGGGCAACCGCCTCGGCAGCCTCGACTTCGGTCTCGTCTGGTTCGGCGTCGCCTTCCAGCCTGTCGCCATGGTGCTGTCCTCGGTCGGGCTCGTCGGTCTGTACTTCCTCGAGAGCCCCGTGTCCGCGCAGGTGTTCCGCACCTTCTGGGCGCTGGCGGCGTGCACCTACATCTTCACGATGGTGGTGACCATCGCGCTCGACCCGGTGACAGGCCGCAAGACCCTGCGCGAGGCGATCTTCTTCCCAGGTCTGGTCTCGGTGGTCATCACCGTCGCGACCTTCTTCCCGGGACTCCTCGAAGACGACGTCCCGGCGCTCTTCGGTGTCGAGGTGAGCGACGGGAGCCTGCGGGTCTGGACGCTGTTCGTCTACTCGTGGATCACGCTGTCGATGCTCGGAGCCTGGCTGATCAAGGTCGTGGACGGTACCCGCGCCGGCCGGTTCCTGTCGCCCGTCCTGGTCTACCTCGTGGGGTATGGTCCGATCTTGTGCGCGATCACCGTCGACTCCTACGTCAAGGAGCTCCGGCACGCTGACGCGTCGTGGGACAAGACCGAGAAGACAGGACGGATCCTCGCATGAACCGCTCGACCCGCGAAGAGCTCCAGCGAGAGATCGACCGCGACCGCCGTGCAGAGCGCATGATGGTGCCGTACGCCCTGCTCGCCGTCGCGGTGATCGCCGTGATCATGGTCGTCCGAGAGGTGTTCTTCGTATGAGTGCTCCAGCACGCGTGGTGATCGCCGACGACGACGCCGACATCCTCGGTCTGGTGTCCATCGCCGCTCGGCGCGCGGGCGTCGAGATCGTCGGGTCCTTCGACAACGGCGACGACGCCTGGCAGCGGATCGCGCAGGGCGACGTCGACCTCGCAGTCCTCGACATCTCGATGCCGGGGCTGACCGGGGTCGAGGTGGCCGAGCGCATCCGCGCCGACGCCTCCCTGTCCAGGGTGCGGATCATCATGGTCTCGGCCTCCGTGTACCTGCTCGAACGCCAGTCGGCGGTCCTGACCGGCGCCGACACCTTCGTCCGCAAGCCCTTCAGCCCGCGGACGCTGTCCGAGATCATCCGGTCCATGATCGGAGCACCAGGTGACGCTTGACCCGCTCTTCGGACGGGCCTCGGCTGGTCGATCAGGTCTGCTCCTCTACCAGCTCCCGACGTTGGCGGCGCTCGCGCTCGCACTGGTGACGCTCCCGCTGTCGGGAGCTCTCTCCGACACGACCATGGTGGTCTCCGGGGTCCTCGTGGTCGTGGGCATCTCCGTGGCGGCCGTGGTGCTGCCCTGGAAGACCTACGACGACCGTCTCGCCGTCCTCATCCCCATCGTCTCGCTCGTGGGCCTGGGCCTCGTGCGGTACGGGACCGGCGGGGTCGGCTCGCCGTACTCGGCGACGCTCTTCGTGCCCTTCGTGTGGATCGCGCTGGCGGCCGGGCGGGGCAACGCGATCCTCGCGGCCCTCACCCTCGTCGCCACCTCTCAGGGGCCGGCCCTGCTGCTGACGGACTTCCGGCAGAGCGCCGACGTCGTCCGGGTGCTCTTCTCGCCGGTGGTCTACGGCCTGGTCGCCCTGGTCATCAACGAGATAGCCCGCAGGTTGCGGCTCCAGCTCGACGACGCGCGGGCGACCGTGGCGCAACGGGACTCTCTGCTCGTCGACGCCGTGCGCGCCTCGCAGGAGGCCCGGTCGAACGAGACCCGCGCCAACGCGGTCAGCCGTCAGCTCTCCGGGCTCTGGGACGCTGTCACAGAGCAGGCGATCATCGGGACCGACCTGACCGGCCGGATCGACTCCTGGAACCCTGGCGCCTGCAAGATGCTCGGGGTCGCGCAGCACGAGGCCCTCGAGGCCGGTCTGGTCATCACCGACGTGCACGTCGCGGACGAGCTCCGCGAGCAGGTCGCCACGGTCGGGGACGCGACGCCTCTCGACGACGAGGCTGCTTTCGCGGTCCTCGTCCGTGACGTGGCGACGGGGTCCGCCGACGTGCGGGAGTGGACCTACGTCAGGCCCGACGGGTCTCAGCTGCCCGTCCAGGTCGCGGCGACGCAACGGATCGGGGACGACGACGACGTCGTCGGCTATCTCTTCGTGGCGACCGACATGACCAAGGCTCGTGAGTTCGAGCGTCTCAAGGACGAGTTCGTCGGCATGATCTCGCACGAGCTGCGCACACCGCTCAGCTCGATCTTGGGGTACCTCGAGCTGCTGCGCGACGAAGAAGACGGTCCGCTCACGCCCGAGCAGACGCAGTACCTGGACGTCGCCGAGCGCAACGCGCAGCGGCTCCTGCGTCTGGTCGGAGACCTGCTGTTCACGGCTCAGGTCGAGGCTGGCCGGTTCCCGATCATCAACCAGAGCACCGAGCTCGAGTCTGTGCTGCGAGCCGCGGCGCAGACCTTCGAGCCTGTCGCCGCGGCTGCTTCGGTGCAGATGCGGGTGGTGATGGACGAGACGGCGAGCACGGTGGTCCGTGGCGACGCGACCCGGCTCGGGCAGGCCGTCGACAACCTTCTCTCGAACGCCGTGAAGTTCTCCCCGGCGGGCGGTCTGGTGACGCTCTCGCTCGTCGTCCACGACCAGCGGGCCACCATCACCGTGCGCGACACGGGCATCGGCATCCCCGACGCCGAGCTGGACCAGCTCTCGACGCGGTTCTTCCGAGCCTCGACGGCGACGTCGGCCTCGGTCCCCGGCATCGGTCTCGGGCTCGCGATCACCAAGGCGATCGTCGTCGCGCACCGCGGGCGGCTCGACGTGACGAGCGAGGTCGGCATCGGGACGGCGTTCACGGTCGACCTGCCCACGGTCGACGAGTAGTCACCCGGACCGGCTGACGGCGCCGGGATGAAGGTCCCGGCCGGAGGGCGACGAGCCCACCTAGGCTCGTGGTCTGAGTCACACCGTGCTTCGGGGTGCAGGTCGGGACGCCGCTCGTGGGCTTGCCTGGAGCCACGTCGGGCACCTCACCGAAGGAGCCTGGACGTGCCCGAGACGATGAAGGCAGCTGTGGTCCGTCAGCTGGGAGCACCGCTCGTCGTGGAGGAGGTGCCCATCCCGGTCCCCGGGCCCTTCGAGGCCCTCGTCGAGGTCGACTACAGCGGGGTGTGCCACACCGACCTGCACGCAGCCCGTGGTGACTGGCCTGTGAAGCCGGTACCGCCCTTCATCCCCGGTCACGAAGGTTCGGGCCGCGTGGTCGAGCTGGGGCCGTCGGCGGCGGGTGTCCGTGTCGGTGACCGCATCGGCAACGCCTGGCTGGCGACAGCCTGCGGCGTCTGCCGGGACTGCCTGGGGGGCTGGGAGTCGCTCTGTACCCGCCAGCAGAACTCGGGCTACTCCGTCGACGGGTCCTTCGCGGAGTACATGGTGGTCGACACACGCTACGCGCCGCGCATCCCTGAGGGCGCGGACGCCGCAGGCATCACCGCCGTGCTCTGTGCCGGCGTCACCGTGTACAAGGGCCTCAAGGTCACCGGCGCTCGGCCTGGGGACTGGGTGGTCGTGTCGGGGATCGGCGGGCTCGGGCACATGGCGATCCAGTACGCGGCCGCCATGGGGTTCCGCGTCATCGCGGTGACCGGGACCGAGGCGAAGCGCCAGCGCGCTCTCGACTACGGGGCCGAGCTGGTCGTCAACTACCGGGACGGCGACCCTGGCGAGGCTGTGCAGGACCTCGTCGGCGGCGCTCAGGCGGCTCTGGTCACGGCCGTGAGCGAGAAGACCTTCCCGCAGGCGCTGTCCATGCTGCGACGCGGTGGCACGGTGTCGCTGGTCGGGCTCCCGCCGGGCGACTTCCCGCTGTCGATCTTCGACACCGTCCTGCGCGGTCTGACCGTGCGCGGCTCGATCGTCGGCACGCGGCTCGACATGCTCGAGGCCGTCGACTTCTTCAGCCGGGGCGTCGTCTCGACGACCTTCGAGCGTCAGCCGATGGACGCGATCAACGACATCTTCACCAGGATGGCGACGGGGGTGATCGACGGGCGCGTCGTGCTGGACATGAGTCTGTGACCCGGTCGCTCGGCACGACGACGCAGAGAAGCCCGGCCAGCAGATCCTGGCCGGGCGTCTCGGTGCTCGTCTGACGGTGCTCCTCTGGCAGCCGCTCGAGCAGCGGCCGCACGGCCCTCTCAGGGGCGCACGACAGTGTCTGGAGCCAGGCGAGCAGCTGGTTCAGGGACGAGCGAGTGGTTCAGCCGCGCGTGGGTGGTTCAGCTGCGGACGCCGAGCGGGAGCACGTCCCGCTTCCACGTCTGGTTGAGGACCCCGGCGAAGGAGTTGTACCAGGCCGTCCCGGCGGTCAGCAGACCGAAGAAGCCGGCGACGTGGGTCACGCTCTCGGCCTGGGCGAAGGCGCCGACCGTGAGCAGCGCGAAGGTGATCGACAGGGGCACGAACACGCTCATGAGCCCGACCGAGATCTTCAGCGTCACGACGGTCATGTAGAGGGTGAAGATCGTCCAGGCGAGGAGGAACACTCCTGTGGCCTGGTGGGCTGTGTCTGCCGGGAGGCCCGGGACGACGAACTTCACGTAGGCGGCGAAGGACATCCAGAACGCTCCGTAGGAGGAGAACGCCAGGGCGCCGAAGGTGTTGTTCTTGACGAGCTCCCACATGCCGGCGAGCAGCTGGACGAGCCCGCCGTAGAAGAGCGCGAGAGGCAGGACGACGGGCTCGAGGCTCGAGTCGAGGAGTCCGGCGTTGAAGATCGAGAGCACGAAGGTGGTGAGCGCGAAGCCGGCGAGGCCGAGCGGCCCCGGGTCGGCGATCAGACGCAGGGCAGGGGTGGGCGTCGAGGACGTCATGAAGATCTTCTCCAGGCCCGGTCGCGGAGACCGGGTGTGGTGGTGGCGCGGTCGGGACGGACCGGAGGGACGGCCTGTCCGAGACAGGGCGTCGCAAGTTTCCAGGTCAGGTGCCGCACGGACCTAGGACTAAGGTCACAGGATCGGGCCTCGGAGGGCTGTTCGTGACGGACGACGCACTCGGTGTGCCTGCACGGTCGCCCCCCCGCCTGGCGAGATTCGTGCACGCATCCATCCCGCCCGCCCGCCCGCCCGCACCCGCCCGGTCGGGTGGGTGCGGGCAGTCCTGGTTGTCGCCGGGCTACTGCTGGGCGAGGACGAAGGGCAGGACCGCACCTGCACCGGCCTGGCGCAGCAGACGACCAGCCACGGCCAGCGTCCATCCGGAGGCGACACGGTCGTCGACGAGCAGGATCGACCGTCCTGCCAGGCCTGCGCTCGCTGCGGGTGTCAGGTCGAGGCCGAGGCGCTGCGCCACCCCGGCGAGGCGCATGGCAGAGTTCACGTCGTGGCGGGGTGGGGTCTCGTGGCCGCCGAGGGGTCCCACGAATCCGACGAAGGGCTTGTCCAGGTACTTCGCGAGCCCGCGGGCGAGGTGCTCGACGAGCACGGGTCGCGTCGTCGACCGCACGCAGACGACCCCGTCGACCTGGAGCCCGTCCCACGCGTCGAGGACCTGCGCCGCGGCGCGTCGGAGGTGGACGGGGACCTCGCCGTCCGGGGTCGTGGACGCGAAGAGCTCGCGGAGGGGCTGTGACCAGCCGAGCCCGTCGAGGCGCGCGACCGCTCGGCCCGGCTCGGTCTTCTCGGCGGGCGAGATCTTGCCCTTGAGGTCGATGCCGAGGGTCGCCATCCCCGTGGGCCACATGCTGCGAGGCTCGACGACGACTCCAGGGACGTCCATGGCCTTGCGAGCCTGTGCCACGTGCTCGGTCGTCGGTGCGGCGGGCAGCGTCGAGCCACCGCAGTTGTCGCAGCGGCCGCACCGCTCGTCGGGGCGGAGGTCTGGGTCGTCGAGGGTGCGGCGCAGGAAGGCCATCCGGCAGCCGTCGGTCGACTCGTAGTCGAGCATGGTGCGCTGCTCGGCGAGGCGTGCCTGCTCGACGCGGGCGTAGCGGTCGGCCTCGTAGGTCCAGCCCTGGCCCGTGGCCTCCCACCCACCCTTGACCCGCTTGACCGCTCCGTCGACGTCGAGGACCTTGAGCATCATCTCCAGACGCGACCGGGTGAGGTCGACCTGTGTCTCGAGGGCCTGCGCCGACTGGGTGCCCCCGTGGGACAAGGCGTCGAGCGTGGCACGGACCTGGTCTTCGCGGGGGAAGGCCAGCGAGCCGAAGTACTCCCAGATCCGCTGGTCTTCTTCACCGGGGAGGAGCACGACGAGCGCGCTGTCGACCCCACGGCCGGCTCGACCGACCTGCTGGTAGTAGGCGATCGGCGAGCTGGGGGCGCCCAGGTGCACGACGAAGCCGAGGTCGGGCTTGTCGAAGCCCATGCCCAGGGCCGACGTCGCGACGAGCGCCTTGACGCGGTTGGCCTTGAGGTCCGCCTCGAGGGACTCCCGCTCGGTCGGGTCGGTGCGTCCCGTGTAGGCCGCGACAGGCAGGCCCGCAGCCTTGAGCTGTGCGGCGACCTGCTCGGCGACCGACACCGTGAGGCAGTAGACGATGCCGGAGCCCTCGGTCGAGCGCAGGGCCTCGAGGAGCCACGCGACTCGGGTCGGCTGGTCGCCGAGGCGGAGCACGTTGAGGTGCAGGGACTCCCGGTCCAGACCGCCGCGGAGCACGAGGACCTCGCTGCGGCCCGCGCCCTCTCCGGTGATCTCGAGCTGTTCGGCGACGTCCTGGGTCACGCGTGCGTTGGCCGTGGCCGTCGTGGCGAGCACGGGGATGCCCTCGGGGAGCTCGGCGAGCAGGGTCCGGATGCGGCGGTAGTCGGGTCGGAAGTCGTGGCCCCAGTCGGAGACGCAGTGAGCCTCGTCGATGACCACGAGGCCTGCGTCTGCGGCGAGGCGGGGGAGCACCTCGTCGCGGAAGCCCGGGTTGTTGAGCCGCTCGGGCGAGCAGAGAAGGACGTCGATGTCTCCGTTGCTGATCTGCTCGTGGATCTGGTCCCACTCGGTGACGTTGGCCGAGTTGATGGTCGCCGCACGGACACCGGCGCGCCCGGCCGCGGCGATCTGGTCACGCATGAGCGCCAGCAGCGGCGAGATGATGATGGTCGGCCCTGAACCTCGTGCGCGGAGCAGCGAGGTCGCGACGAAGTACACCGCGGACTTTCCCCATCCGGTGCGCTGCACGACGAGGGCTCGGCGCTGCTCGGCCACGAGAGCGTGGATCGCCGTCCACTGGTCGTCGCGCAGGACAGCGTCGTCGCGGCCCACGAGGCGGCGCAGCGCAGCCTCGGCCTCGGGGCGCAGGTCCTCGTCGGCCCCCGGGCGGACCCGGACTGCGGCGGGGCGGGCTGGTGCTGCCGGAGCCGCCACGCGCTCGCCACGCGCACCCGACGTCCGTCGTCCGTCCACGGGGTCGCGACGTCCGGCCGAGGCCGCGGCCATCTCTTCACCCCAGGCGTCGTCGACAGGCTCGTCGAAGAACGGGACGTCCTTGTAGGGGTCCTCGCCATAGGGGTCGTGGTTCGTGCGTGCCGCGGGTGCAGCCTGCGTGGTGGCCGTCGCCTCGTCGGTGCCTGCTGTCCTGCGGTCGGCCATGGGGTGGTCTGTCGTCTCTCTCGCGTCGGTCGGGGCGTGCGGGCTGTGCTCTGCGGTCGAGCGCTGCTCTGCGGACCGGGTCTGTGCGAGACCAGGCTCGGGGGGCGAGACGTGCTCGGGCGCCGGCTCGGTGACGGGCTCGCTGACGGGCGCGGTGTGGGTCTCCGGTTCGGGGGCGGTGACCGTCTCGGGAGCAGGCTGCATCTCGTCGTCGTCGTCCTCGTCGAACATCTCGTCGTCGTCGTCGTCCTCGAGGAGCGGCTCTGCGCCTGGCCCCACGGGCTGTCCGGTGACGGTCTCCTCCTCGTCGGGCTCGGGGGCGAACCCCGGCGTCTGCCACGCCGGGGCCGGCTCGGCGGTCGTCGTCGGCTGTGCTGCCGGTGCGACGTCGTCCGGGGCGCCCGAGACCAGACGGCGGGCGTCCATCGAGGACGTGCCCCACGCCGGGCCGTCGTCGACGACGACACGGCGGCGGGGCGTCGACGGCAGCTTGGACCAGTCGGGCTCGACCCCCCAGCGCTTGGGGCCCTTGGGCTTGAAGGGCAGGGGAGACGACGCCGGGATGCCGCTCTCGGGCATCGAGACGAGGTCCGGGCTGTCGTCGGCCGGGGTGGTGTCGCCGTCGGAGGTCATGCAGCAAGCCTAAGGACTTCTGCGCGAGCGTGTGACAGCCGAGAACGGCGCTGTGGACAGGGTCGACCTCGCGCGGTCCTGTGGATGACCCGGTGTGGCGAAGACCGATGAGGCGTCCCCTGTGGACACCGGCGTCTGCGTCCCGTGATCCTTCCTAGAATGGTCCCGTGACTCCACGAGCCGACACCCCGATCACGTTGCCTCTGCGCCCCGACCTCGCCGGCGAGGTGCCCTACGGTGCGCCCCAGATCGACGTCCCGCACCTGCTCAACGTCAACGAGAACCCCTACCCGCCCGGTCCGCAGGTCGTCGCGACGCTCGCGGAGTACGTGTCTGCTGCGGCGTCGACGCTCAACCGCTACCCGGACAGGGACTTCCCGGCGCTGCGGTCCGACCTCGCGGACTACCTGGCGCAGGAGTCCGGCGTGCGCGTCGCCCCCGAGCAGGTCTGGGCCGCGAACGGCTCCAACGAGGTCATGCTGCACCTCATGCAGGCCTTCGGCGGCCCAGGACGGACGGCGCTGTCCTTCGCCCCTACCTATTCCATGTACCCGGAGTACGCGCGCGACACCCACACGCGCTGGGTCGCCGGACGTCGCGAAGAAGACTTCACGCTCGACCCCGACGTCGCGGTCGCGACACTGCGCGAGCACACGCCCTCGATCGTGATCCTCACCAGCCCGAACAACCCGACGGGCACCGCGATGCCCTTCTCGACCATCGAGGCGGTCTGCGAGGCGGCGCTCGAGCTCGACGTGGATGGCTCGCCCGCCGTGGTCGTGGTCGACGAGGCGTACGCGGAGTTCCGCCGGGCCGGTGTGCCCTCGGCGCTCGAGCTGCTGGAGCGCTACCCCAACCTCGCCGTGAGCCGCACCATGTCCAAGGCCTTCGCCCTGGCAGGGGCACGGGTCGGATACCTGGCCGGCTCGACCGACCTCGTCGACGCCCTGCGCATCGTCCGGCTGCCCTACCACCTGTCAGCAGTGACGCAGGCCACGGCCCGCGCCGCGCTCGCGCACGCGCCAGCGCTGCTCGCCCAGGTAGATTCGCTCAGGACCGAGCGTGACGCCACGGTCGCGTGGTTGCGTGCTCAGACCCTCGACGGGCGGCCTCTCCAGGCCGCCGAGTCGGACTCGAACTTCGTGCTCTTCGGCACGTTCGACGACCGGCACGCCGTGTGGCAGGGTCTTCTCGACCGAGGTGTCCTCATCCGGGAGACCGGGCCCGAGGGCTGGCTCAGGGTGTCGATAGGCACACCGCAGGACATGATCGCGTTCAAGGACGCACTGGTGGAGGTGGCAGGGCTGTGAACGCTGCACAGGGGACGCGTCGTGGACGCGTCGAACGGACCACGAGCGAGTCGAGCGTCCTCGTCGAGATCGACCTCGACGGCACGGGCCGCACCGACATCTCGACGTCGGTGCCCTTCTACGACCACATGCTCACGGCGCTCGGCAAGCACTCGCTCATCGACCTCACGGTCAAGGCGACCGGTGACACCCACATCGACGCCCACCACACCGTCGAAGACACCGCGATCGCCTTCGGTGAGGCGCTCCGGATCGCCCTCGGCGACAAGTCCGGCATCGGCCGCTTCGGCGACGCCCTCGTGCCGCTCGACGAGGCGCTCGCCCAGGCTGTCGTCGACGTCTCCGGTCGCCCGTACCTCGTGCACACGGGGGAGCCTGCGGGGCAGGAGTACCACCTCATCGGCGGGCACTTCACGGGCTCGCTGACCCGTCACGTGCTCGAGTCGATCGCGCACCACGCCGGGATCTGCATCCACATGCGGGTCCTCGCCGGCCGCGACCCGCACCACATCGTCGAGGCGCAGTTCAAGGCCCTCGCGCGAGCCCTGCGCGCAGCCGTCGAGCCTGACCCGCGCGTCGAGGGCATCCCGTCGACCAAGGGAGCACTGTGAGCAGCCCCGACCAGGGCGCCGTGAGCGTCGCCGCCATCCTCACGCAGGTCGCGACAGCCGACGCGCTCGCTGCGGCCTGCGCGATGGGCAAGCACGTCGTCGACGCAGTCCCGTCGCCCATCGGCGCCTACGCGGTCCTGCGCGACCCGTCGGGCGACCGTCCGGCGGAGCTCGCGCGCTCGGTCTCAGGTCTCGTCAAGACCGTCCCGCTCATCCTCTTCGAGGTCACCGACGGGCACATCGCCGCGAGCCAGTGGCAGGCCGGCGTCCGTGGAGAAGACCTCCCGGCAGCCCTCGTGCTCGACGGAGCACCCCACGAGTTCGAAGACGTCCTCCTCGGGGTGGTCGCGGCCGCAGACGTCGAGGGCGCGGTGTCCAGCAAGGGCATCTCGCGGTGGAAGGCTGCTCGCAGCCTCGCCGCGACGGGCCGAGCCCGCGGGAGGCGCTGAGATGGCTGGCAGACCTACGGTCGTCGTCCTCGACTACGGCTTCGGCAACGTCCGCTCGGCCGTCCGCGCCCTCGAGCGGGTCGGCGCAGCGGTCGAGCTCACCGCCGACCCGAAGGTCGCCTCGGTCGCCGACGGCCTCGTCGTCCCCGGGGTCGGCGCCTTCGCGGCTGTCATGGACGGCCTCGCCAAGGTCCGCGGAGGGCAGATCGTCGAGCGTCGCCTCTCCGGAGGGCGCCCGGTGCTGGGCATCTGCGTCGGCATGCAGATCATGTTCGACGCGGGCGACGAGCACGGTGAGCACACCGAGGGCCTCGCGCAGTGGCCCGGTGTCGTTGACAGGCTCGAGGCGCCTGTGGTCCCGCACATGGGGTGGGACACCGTCGAGCCCCCCGCAGGCTCGGTGCTCTTCGACGGCATCGAGGACGAACGCTTCTACTTCGTCCACTCCTACGCCGCCCGGAGCTTCGACCTCGGTGCAGGCGAGCCCGTCGACGCCCGCTTCAAGCCGCCGCAGGTCACCTGGTCCGACCACGGTGGCAGGTTCGTCGCCGCAGTCGAGAACGGACCGCTCTCAGCCACCCAGTTCCACCCCGAGAAGTCGGGCGACGCCGGGGCGCAGCTGCTGCGCAACTGGCTCGGCTCGCTCTGACCTGCTCGGCCGCCCGCTGACGCGCCCGACGGTCTCCGCAACTGCGGGGCCGTCGCTGCTGCAGCGTGGCGCCGTCACCGTCTGTGCGGTGGCACCGCGCCCTGAACACCCTTGAAGCATCCACGACCACCGGTCCCGAGAGGATCTCCACCATGACTGACCGTCTCGTACTCCTGCCCGCCGTCGACGTCGCCGAGGGGCAGGCCGTCAGGCTCGTCCAGGGGGAGGCCGGGTCGGAGACGTCCTACGGCGACCCGCTGACGGCTGCGCTCGACTGGCAGTCCGGTGGCGCCGAGTGGGTGCACCTCGTCGACCTCGACGCGGCCTTCGGGCGCGGTTCGAACGCCGAGCTCCTCGCCGACGTCGTGGGACGCCTCGACATCAAGGTCGAGCTCTCGGGAGGCATCCGCGACGACGCCTCTCTCGAGCGCGCGCTCGCGACAGGCTGCTCTCGCGTCAACCTCGGGACCGCTGCGCTCGAGAACCCCGAGTGGACCGCCCGGGTCATCGCCGAGCACGGCGACGCGATCGCCGTCGGTCTCGACGTCCGCGGCACCACGCTCGCCGCGCGTGGCTGGACGCAGGAGGGCGGCGACCTCTGGGAGGTCCTGGCCCGCCTCGACGAGGCCGGCTGTGCACGCTACGTGGTGACCGACGTGACCAAGGACGGGACGCTGCGCGGACCGAACCTCGAGCTGCTGCGCGACGTCGCCGCCCGGACGTCGGCCCCCGTCGTCGCCTCCGGGGGCATCTCGAGCCTCGACGACCTGGTCGCGCTCCGCGAGCTCGTCGGCTCGGGCGTCGAGGGCACGATCGTCGGCAAGGCGCTGTACGCGGGTGCGTTCACGCTGCCGCAGGCCCTCGACGTCGCAGGCCGTCCGTGACCACTCCCGTCCCCGGACCGGCCCACGACCGGGGCCGTGACGGGCACGTGCACGACCAGCACGACGCCACGACTGGCCACGAGGGCCACGGGGCGACTGCCCACGAGGGCCACGGGGCGACTGCCCACGAGGGCGACGGGGCGTCCGAGCAGCACGGAGCATCCGAGGGCGCAGGGCGGGCGCTGCCCGGTGCCTCGCCCTTCGCCGGGGACGACGGCACAGCCGACCCCGAGCTCGCGAGGCTGCTCGTCGAGCACGCCGAGGGACGGGCTCCGCTGACCGCCGTCGTGGCTCGCCTCGCCCAGGTCAGGGTGCTCATCCCGATCATGGCCGAGGTCGACGCCGAGGGCACCACGGCCGACGGTCTGAAGGTCGACAAAGAAGCCTCGGCAGGTGTCGTCGCGCTCCAGTCGCCCGACGGGCGCCGCGCGCTGCCCGTGTTCTCCTCGGTCGCGGCGATGGCGGCGTGGCACCCGCGTGCCCGCCCCGTGCCCGCCGACGCCGTCCGTGCCGCGCTCTCGGCCGTCAGCGAGGAGTGGGCTCTCCTCGTGGTCGACCCTGCAGGCCCGGCGAGCGCCCTCGTCCCACGCCCGGCCGTCTGGGCCGTCGCGCGGGGGCAGGTCTGGGAGCCCGCCGTCGTCGACGGGGTCGTCGACCCGCTCGTGTCGCAGGCGATCACGCGCGCCCTCGAGGGGATCCCCTCGGTCGTCCGGGTCCGGGCAGAGCCGGGCCGGTCCAAGGAGGTGGCCGTCGTCCTCGCGATCGACCCAGGCCTGACCCGTGCTCAGCTGGATGCCGTGCTCGCGCAGGTCAACGCTGCGCTCGGCGCCGACGAGACCGTCGGCGAACGGGTCGACTCCCTCGAGCTGCGGATCGGTCGCGCCTCCTGAACCTGCGGGCTCAGCAGGTCGGCAGCTCTCGGGCCTGCGGCGCTCGAGGTCAGCAGGCCAGCGGTTCTTGGGCCTCGAAGCCGCTGTCGTCGGCGAGGAGGTCCTGCAGGGTGCTGACAGGCACCAGGTAGCTCAGGCCGTCGCTGCTCTTGGCGTAGACGATGCCGATCACCTTGCCCTCGGAGTCGAGGGCGGCCGACCCGGAGCTGCCCGGCTCGACGCTCGCGTCAGTCAGGAGCACCTGCCCGAGCGTGACGTTGAGGGGGTCGGAGGTGTACTCGATCACCGTGCCCTTGGTGACGGTGAGCGCGCCGCCGTTGGGGTAGCCGACCACTGTCACGGCGTCCCCAGGCTCGGGGTCGGTCGGCGCGAGGGCCGGATAGGTCGCGAGGTCTTCGGCAGTCCTGATGACCGCGAGATCGGCCAGCGCGGCGCTCTGCGACGCCGTGACGCTGACGTCGCGTCCGTCGTAGGTGCTCAGCTGGAGGTCCTGGTTGCCCTCCACGACGTGCTTGTTGGTGATGAGCACACGCTCGTCGATCGCGAACCCAGTCCCGCGGATCACGCCCTCGCACCCGACGTTGCGGACCCGGACCGCCATGCGCTGAGCCGCGTCGAAGCCGTCGGGGGACAAGAAGCCTGTCTCGTCCGGGAGGCTGCCGGCACCGCGTGTCGGGACGACAGACTCGGGCATGGGGCCGGGGAGCTCGGGCACGGTCCCGCAGCCGGCCACCAAGACCCCGCAGAGGACCCCTGTCACGAGCGCACGGCGCGTCGCTGATCGGCGCGTCACGGCTGCGACAGGTCCTGCTGGAGCGCCGTGTAGCTGTCGACGGCGGTCGTGCAGATGCTGTTGGTGTCGTCGGTCGCCTGCTGCAGGATCTCCGGCGTCGTCGAGTCTGGCGCGGCGAGGTAGCCCAGCAACGTGCTCTGCGCCGTCACGCAGTCGCCCATCTTCGACGACACGTCGACGGCGGCCTCGGCCACGGCCTGGATGTCAGAGGCGATGATGCGCTGCGTCTCGCGGTCGTCGCCGACCTGTGCCTTCTCGTCGGCGAGCTCGGTGATGCGCTGCTGGGCTGTCGTCAGCTGGTCGCGCGTGCTCGTGAGGTCACCCGTGATGCCCTCGAGGTCTGTCGTGAGGTCTGCGACCTGCTGGCCGAGGTCGCGCGACTGCGCCTCCCACTCACCGGAGCGTTCGCTCCACTGGTTCGACAGGACGGCGAGATATCCGCCACCGGCGAGCGCGGCGACGAGCGCGACCGAGAGCAGCACGATCGCGACACGGCCTCGGCGGTCTCTGCGCTCAAGGTGGTGGCCGTGCTCGTGCCCGGGATCCTTGCGCTCCGCGGTCTTGTCCTCGGGAGAGGTCGGCTCCCCGGGGTCCGCCCCACCACGGCTCGTGTCTGCGGTGCTCGCGAGGGCGGGCGAGGTGTCGTCCGTGGCGGCATCCTGGTCGGCGTCGCCCGAGGTGGTCGACGCCGTGGGGGAGGGCCACCGGACGGCGGGCGGGAAGGACGGCGGGACGGTGCCGTCCTCGGGTCCGCCCGGGCTGCCGGTCAACTGACCGCCCCGGTGAAGCTCTCACCCGGTCCCTCGCCCGGGGCGTCCGGGTAGACGGAGGCCTCGCGGAAGGCGAGCTGGAGGCTGCGGAGCCCGTCGCGCAGCGACCTGGCGTGCTGGTTCCCGATGTCGGGGGCGGCTGTGGTGACGAGCGCGGCCAGGGCGTTGATGAGCTTGCGGGCCTCGTCGAGGTCGAGGTGGTCGGCGGCACCAGGCTCGGCGGCGAGCCCGCACTTCACGGCGGCAGCGCTCATGAGGTGGACGGCGGCGGTGGTGATCACCTCGACGGCGGCGACGTCGGCGATGTCTCTCGTGGCCTGCGGCGCGAGGTCGTCGACGGAGTGTGCTTCGTGGGTGTGCTCGTCGGTCATGGGACTAGTGTCCACGAGGTCGGGCCCGGCTGGCGACCTGCCTGGCAGCCACGAGACGCACCACGGGCCCAGGACCGTGCGGTCCTGGGCCCGTGGCCGAGCCGTCGGGGCCGGTGTCAGCGTGCTGCCACCGGGACGGCGTCAGGCGTGGTCGGCACCGATGCCGATCGGCTCGGCCGACTCGTTGGCCGTCTCGATCGAGCCGACCTTCTCACGGAGCGTGGCACCGAGGGCGGCGTCGACGTTGGTCCAGTACCAGAAGAACCGCTCACGGACACGGTCGACCGTGATGCCAGAACCCTGCCCGACGAGGGTCTCGACGAAGCGAGCCTTGGCCGCGTCGTCGAAGACGTGACGGTAGAGCGTCCCGGCCTGGCCGAAGTCGTCGTCCTCGCTGTGCAGGGTGGCTGCGGAGCGGACGAGCTCGCCGTCGCTCTCCCACGACCCTGCCGCGGCGCGGGCGGGGTCGGCCACAGGGCCGCCGAAGGAGTTCGGCGCGTAGACCGGGTCGGACGCGGCCTTGAAGCCGTGGCGCTGCGACCCGTCCTGGGAGTAGTTGTGCACAGGAGCCTTGGGGGCGTTGACCGGGATCTGGTTGTAGTTCGTCCCGACCCTGTACCGCTGGGCGTCCGGGTAGGAGAACACGCGCGCCATGAGCATCTTGTCCGGGCTGATGTCGACGCCGGGGACGGTGTTCGCGGGGGAGAACGCCGCCTGCTCGATCTCCGCGAAGAAGTTCTCCGGGTTGCGGTTCAGCGTGTGGGTCCCGACCTTGATGAGCGGGTAGTCCGCGTGCGGCCAGACCTTCGTGAGGTCGAAGGGGTTGAAGCGGTATGTCTTGGCGTCCTCGTACGGCATGACCTGGACGTGCACGTCCCAGGACGGGTGGTTCCCGGCCTCGATGGCCTCGTAGAGGTCGCGGCGGTAGTAGTCGGCGTCGGCTCCGGCGATCTGCTCAGCCTCCGCGCTCTCCATCTCGATGTTCCCCTGGTTCGAGGTGAAGTGGTACTTGACCCAGAACCGCTCGCCGGCGGCGTTGATCCACTGGTAGGTGTGCGATCCGAAGCCGGGCATCTCACGCCAGGAGCGGGGCAGGCCGCGGTCGCCCATGAGGTAGGTGACCTGGTGCGCAGACTCGGGGGAGAGGGTCCAGAAGTCCCACTGCATGTCGCCGTCGCGCAGGCCAGAACCGGGGAGGCGCTTCTGGGAGTGGATGAAGTCCGGGAACTTGATGCCGTCGCGGATGAAGAACACCGGGGTGTTGTTGCCGACGATGTCGTAGTTGCCCTCGGAGGTGTAGAACTTCACCGAGAAGCCGCGCACGTCGCGCCAGGTGTCGGGCGAGCCCTGCTCGCCGGCGACGCTGGAGAAGCGCTGCAGCGTCGAGGTGGTCGCGCCGGGCTGGAAGACGGCCGCGCGCGTGTAGGCCGAGACGTCCTCGGTCACGACGAACTCGCCGTGGGCGCCGCCGCCCTTGGCGTGCACGATGCGCTCCGGGATGCGCTCGCGGTTGAACTGGGCCAGCTTCTCGACGAGGTAGCGGTCGTGCAGGGCTGTGACGCCGTCGTTGCCCGCGGTGAGGGAGTGGGCGTCGCTCGGGACTGCGGAACCGGTCTGGCTCGTCGTGTACTGGTCAGTCATGGATCTCCTTAGGTGTTGCCGGTGGTGTGTCGTGCGGGAAGGGGGCACCGCGCTGGCCGTCAGCACGCTGACAGTCGGCACAGAGGCCCCAGAAAGTCACTTCGGCCGTGGCGAGGGTGAAGCCGGCCGTGTCGGATGGGGTGAGGCACGGCGCGTGGCCGACGACGCAGTCGACGTCGGCCACGGCGCCGCACGAGGTGCAGACGATGTGGTGGTGGTTGTCTCCGACGCGGAGCTCGTACCGTGCCGCGGAGTTCGCCGGCTCGATCCTGCGGAGAAGACCCGCGGCCGTGAGGTCGGAGAGGACGTTGTGCACCGACTGGATGCTCGTGGTCGCGTCGGCCGCGACGAGCCGGCGATGCAGGGCGACGGCGTCGCTGTGCGGCGCGGTCTCGAGGGCGGAGAGCAGTGCGACCCGCCCCGCGGTGACCCTGAGACCGGCGGTGCGGAGTTCGGGTTCGAAGCTCTGCGGCATCCGCCCACACTAGCCATTATCGTGAACGACTAAAAATAAGGGCACCCTTGGGTCAGCCGGCGATGAGCTGCTTCGCGCCGGCCTCGAACTCGTCGAGGTCGCCGGTCTGGCCCGCGCGGAATGCGCGCCGGCCCTGGACCCACTGGTAGGCGAGGAAGGCGGCGAGCGCCACCGTGCCGATGCCGATCTTGACCGCCCACGGCCAGTCCTGCCGGGTGACGTTGCCCTCGATCAGCCCGGAGACGAGCAGCGAGAGCACGAGTCCGATCGCGACGGCGAACAGGGCGCGCCCGTCTTCGGCCAGGGCCTGGCCGCGCGTGCGGGCGCCCGGCGCCATCCACGACCAGGCGATGCGCATGCCCGCCGCGCCGGCAACGAAGATCGAGTACAGCTCGAGCTGGCCGTGCGGGGCGATGTACAGGAAGAACACGTCGAGGCGGTCGTGGCTCTCCATCACGGCCGCGGTGAGGCCGATCTGCTGGGCGTTCGTGAACATCAGGTACGGGGCGTAGAAGCCGACGACGCCGAAGGCGAC
>Ga0247813_10000474_pt1 | contig 37682 bp, 31 predicted proteins | sample UWRJL169409C1_FD_180719 | JGI IMG/M metagenome (GOLD analysis project Ga0247813, IMG submission 180719) | Plant litter microbial communities from Arlington Agricultural Research Station in Wisconsin, United States - UWRJ-L169-409C-1 | ecosystem: Environmental > Terrestrial > Plant litter >... | reverse complement strand
GGCCGTTTCGTCATAGGATTTGAGCGGCGCAAGGAGGGAGGATGTTGTGATGTCGAAGGTTGTCGTTGCTGGATGGATGCTGATCGGTCTTTCCGTCCTACCGGTCGCTGCCGAAGATACATCCTCTTCGCCACTTGCCGGTTGCGCGTTGTCCGGCGCCTCCAGCGTCTTCATCGGCGGCGCGCCGGCGCTGAGGCTGTCGGATGTCGTCAATTGCCCGGCCGATCTCTACGAAATCGTTCCGGGTATCATGATCGAGGGGCAGCCGCTGGTCCGGGTGCGTTCCGGATCGTCAAAAAAGGCCGATTGCGCCACCAAGGGCGAAACGGCGGTGACGGCAAACGGCCAGCCGATGCAGCGGCTGGGTGATGTGAACTGCACCAGCAAGTGATGGTAGTCCTTCCCTTCGAGGCAGCGTGAAGGGAAGGCCATTTGCGTCTGATCAGTTTCCGGCGCTTTCCATTCGGCGGGTGGTCAGGACCTTTTCCAGCCAGCCGATTTCCATCTCCGGAACCGACTTCAGCAGCAGGTCGGTATAGTCATCGAACGGTGGCGAGAGCACTTTCGACTTTGCCCCGAAGCGCACCAGCTTGCCGCGATGCATGACGGCGACAGAGTCGGCGATAGCGCGGACGATGGCGATATCGTGGGTGATAAAGACATAGGAAACAGCGGTTTCCTCCTGAAGCCTCAGAAGAAGATTCAAGATGCCTTCGGCCACGAGCGGGTCGAGCGCCGAGGTCGGTTCGTCGCAGAGGATGAGTTCTGGCTTGGCTGCCAAAGCTCTGGCGATCGCCACGCGCTGCTTCTGGCCGCCCGACAGTTCGGCCGGATACCGGTCGAGGAAACGGTCGCCCATCTCGATCTGGTCGAGCAGTTGCTTGACGCGTTCCGTCTTCTTCGCCCCATGCAGGCCGTAGTAGAAGGAGATCGGACGGCCGATGATGTCACGCACCGTCTGGCGCGGGTTCATCGCCGTGTCGGCCATCTGGTAGATCATCTGCACCCGGCGAAGCTCTTCCTTGCTGCGTCCGCTGAGCGCCTTCGGCAGCACCTTGCCGTCAAAGGTAATCGTGCCTTCGGAGGGCGGCAGGAGCCCGGTGATGACACGGGCGAGCGTCGATTTTCCGGAACCACTTTCGCCGACGATCGCCAGTGTCTGGCCTTTGGGCAGGTGCATGGAAACGTCGTGCAGCACCTTGAAGCCATTGGCATAGCCGGCGCTGATATGATCGATCTTCAAGAGCGTGTTGCTCTGGTCCTTGGCTTCCTCGCGCTTGGTCTGGCGAACGCTGACGAGCGCGCGCGTGTAATCCTCGTTCGGTGCTTCGATGATCTGCTTGGTCGTGCCGTATTCGATGGTCTTGCCATGGCGCAGCACCATGATGTCATCGGAAATCTGGGCGACGACGGCGAGATCATGGGTGATGTAGAGGGCGGCCGTATGGGTCTCCTCGATCGCGTGCTTGATTGCCGCCAGAACATCGATCTGAGTGGTGACGTCGAGCGCTGTCGTCGGCTCGTCGAAGACGATCAGCTCCGGGTTGGGGCAAAGCGCCATAGCCGTCATGGCGCGTTGCAACTGGCCGCCGGAGACCTGATGCGGATAGCGGTCGCCGAACGTTTCCGGATTGGGCAGGCCGAGCACCTGAAACAGATATAGCGCCCTCTTTTCCGCTTCGGGCCGGGTCATGATCTTGTGGCGCAGGGCCGCCTCGATTACCTGTTCGCCCAGCTTGTGGGCCGGATTAAAGGCTGCGGCGGCCGACTGCGCGACATAGCAGACCTTGCAGCCGCGGATGGTGCGCACACCGTCACGGCCAAGCGTGAGGATATCCTTGCCGTTGAGCAGGACCTGACCGCCGGTGATCGCGGCACCGCCGCGGCCATAGGCCAGCGCAGACAGGCCGATGGTGGACTTGCCCGCACCGCTTTCGCCGATCAGGCCGAGCACCTTGCCCTTCTGGACATTGAAGGAGACGTTTTCGACCAGGGTCACGGTTTTGGGCGGCTCGCCCGGTGGATAGCTTGTCGCTTCGATCTTCAGATTCTTGACAGACAGTAGACCGTTCTTAGGCAAAGATTCAGGCATCGCCGCGCCCTCCCTTGAGGCTCGAGGTACGCTTCATCAGCCAGTCGACGACGAGGTTGACGCAGATGGCAAGGCCGGCGATGGCGCCGCCCGGCACGAGAGCTGCGGAGATGCCGAAGATGATGCCGTCCTTGTTGTCCTTGACCATGCCGCCCCAGTCTGCGGCCGGCGGCTGGATGCCGAGGCCGAGGAAGGAGAGGGTGGAGAGGAACAGGATCGAGAAGGCGAACCGCAGGCCGAATTCGGCCAGAAGCGGCGACAGCGTATTGGGCAGAATTTCTCGAAAGATGATCCATCCGGTGCCTTCGCCGCGCAGCCGTGCCGCCTCGACGAACTCCATGACGGCCACATCAAGTGCCACGGCACGGCCGATGCGGAAGACGCGGGTACTGTCGAGGATGGCCATGACCAGGATCAGGATCCACAGCTGCTGCGGCAGGACGGCGAGCACGACCAGTGCGAAGATCAACGTCGGGATGGCCATCATCAGATCGTTGAAGCGCGAGAACAGCTGATCGATCAGGCCGCCGGTGACGGCCGCCGTGAACGACAGGAGCATGCCGAGCGAAAACGAGATGACGGTTGCGGCCAGAGCAACGAAGATCGTCGTTCGGGCCCCGAAGATCAGGCGGGACAACAGATCCCGGCCGAGATTGTCGGTGCCAAGCAGGAAGTCGCCACCCATGGGAAGCCAGATATCGCCGACGACATCGCGTTCGCCGAAAGGCGCGATCCAGGGCGCGAAGATGGCGCAGAACAGGGCTACGGCGATGCCAATAAGGCCGACCCAGGCGCTGAGGGGAATGGAGCTCAATCTCATCGTGGATGCCTCAATCTCGGATTGGCGAGGATGGCGAGAATATCCGCAGCCATGTTGAGGAAAATGTAGAAGGCGGCAAAGATCAGGCCGCAGGCCTGCACCACCGGCATGTCGCGCACCGTGACCGCATCGACCATGTACTGGCCCATGCCCGGATAGACGAACACCACTTCCACGACGACGACGCCGACCACGAGATAGGCGAGGTTGAGCGCGATGACATTGATGACCGGGGCGACGGCGTTGGGAGCGGCGTGCCTGGCAATGATGCGGAAGGCGCTGAGCCCCTTCAGTTCCGCCGTCTCCACATAGGCAGACGACATGACGTTGAGGATGGCTGCGCGGGTCATGCGCATCATGTGGGCGAGAACGACCAGCACGAGCGTTGCCACCGGCAGCGCGATGGCCGAGAGACGTTCGCCAAAGCTCATGCCGTCATAAACGGTGGCCGGGAAGGTCGCCACGCCCATCTGAACGGCAAAGAACAGGATCAGCAGATAGCCGACGAAGAATTCGGGCAGCGAGATTGCGGCCAGGGAGACAACATTGATGATCTTGTCCGGCAGCCGGTTTCGATATTGCACGGCGAGCATGCCAAGCCCGACCGCCAGCGGAACTGAGATGATCGCAGCGAAGAAAGCAAGGAACAGGGAGTTTCCAAGCCGCTTGCCGATCTGCTCGCTGACGGAGTTCCGGCTGGCCCAGGATTTTCCGAAGTCACCCTGCAGGGCGCCGCCGAGCCAGCTGAAATAACGCTCGGTCACGGGGCGGTCGAGGCCGAGGTCCTTGCGGATGTTTTCGACAGCCTGCGGCGTTGCCGACTGGCCGAGATAGGTCGTGGCGAAATCGCCGGGCAGGGCTTCCACGCCGCCGAAGATCATCAGCGACACTGCAAAGAGGAGGCCAACGCTTAAACCCAGCCGCTGGATGATGAGCGCCGCCAGGGGGCGGCGCAGGGTGAAACGGCGCCAGAACGTGCCGGTGACGACGCCGGGTGGTGGCGTCAGCATCGTTCCGGAAACGGGCGGCGACTGCGAGAGGCTTTCGCCTCCCGCAGCAGTGCCCGTTGTGTGCGCCGGACCCGAGACCGGTCCGCCCGCCATCAGGCGTCGAGCCAGACGCGGGTTGCGACGAAGCCGTTCGACATGTCGTTGCCGACGTCCTTGACGTAGCCCTTCACCTGCTTGGTGCTGGCGTTCACGAAGTCGTTGAACATCGGCAGGATGACACCGCCTTCGTCGCTGACCATCGTTGCCATCGCGGTGTAGAGTTCCTTGCGCTTGCCATCGTCCAGCTCGGAGCGGGCTTCGAGCAGCACCTTGTCGAAATCAGGACGTTTGAACCGGGTATCGTTCCAGTCCGCCGTCGAGAGATAGGCAGTGGAATACATCAGGTCCTGTGTGGGACGGCCACCCCAGTAGGAGGTCGAGAAGGGCTGCACGTTCCAGACGTTGGTCCAGTAGCCGTCACCCGGTTCGCGCTTGACCTCGATGTTGATGCCGGCCTTTTTGCAGCTTTCCTGATAGAGGACGGCCGCATCGACGGCACCCGGGAAGGCGACGTCGGACGTACGCAGGAGAACCGAACCGTCATGGCCGGATTTCTTGTAGTGGAAAGCCGCCTTGTCCGGATCGTACACGCGCTGTTCGATGCTGTCGGGGAAGAGGGCATAGGTCGAGTTGATCGGGAAGTCGTTGCCGACTTTGCCGTAGCCGCCGAGGATCTTGTCGACCATCGTCTCGCGGTCCATGGCGTATTTCAGTGCCAGGCGCAGGTCGTTGTTGTCGAACGGCGCCGTGTTGCAATGCATGATGAAAACGTAGTGGCCGCGGCCGGAAGTCGACAGGATTTCGACATTCGGTGCGCGCTTGAGCATGCCGACGGTCTTCGGATCGACGCGGTTGATGAAGTGGACCTGGCCGGACGACAGGGCTGCCATGCGGGCAGTCGCGTCGTTCATGACGATGATTTCGACGGAATCGACGAAGCCGCGATCGGTACGCCAATATTCCGGGAATTTTTCGAAGGTCGCCCGGACGCCCGGCTCCCAGCTGGTCATCTTGTAAGGCCCGGTGCCGATGGCGGCTTCCGGATCGTCGATGCCGCCGTTCGGCTGGATGACAAGGTGATAGGCGCTGAGCAGCAACGGCATGTCGGCGTTGCCCTCGTTGAGCGTAACCACCAAATTGCCGCCGTCGGCCTTGATTTCCTTGATCGACTTCATGACGCCAAGAGCGCCGGATTCTGATTTTTCGTCGGAATGCCGCTTCAGCGTCGCGACGACGTCATCGACGGTCAGATCCTTGCCATTGTGGAACTTGACGCCGCTACGGATCTTGAAGGTCCAGGTCACGGCATCCTTCGATGGCTCCCAGGATTCGGCCAGCGACGGGACGGGCGCGCCGGTGAAGGGGTCGGATTCGACGAGAAGGTCGCCCCAGTTATGGCTGGTGACGAATGTGACCTGCGACAGGTTCTTGCCCGGATCCTTGCTGTCGGTGGCCGAGCCGCCTTCCAGGCCAAGCTTGAGGTGACCGCCTTTTTTTGGTTCCTGCGCCGAGGCGCTGGTGGCAAACAACGTGCTGGCGCTGGAGAGCGCGACACCTGCGGCCACGGTGCGTCCAATGAATTCGCGGCGGTTCATCTTGCCCATCATGACCTGATTGGCGAGGTAGTTCTTGTAATCGCTCATTCCCCTGTTCCTTTTGTTGAATGGCTTTTCGCCGTTTTTGATTATTATTTTTCGATCGATGTCGATCAGGTAGTTGCTAGAATGCATGCCCGAAGGCAGTGATGCCAGTCACTTTTGCGGATTGGTCAGCCGCGATTCAAAACCTTTCCAAAATAGGGGCATTCCGTTGCCGGAAATGCCGTTAGAATTAAGGGTATCGTCTCAGTAGTATTCTGTATTCATACAAAAATTCCGCAATTATCATAAATCAGGCTTATGGTAATCTGGCGCACTTTGCCGGCCCGTCTTTCCTGGCGGCAAACACTTCCCGGCCGTTATTTTCCCTTCCAGACCGGATCCCGTTTTTCCGAAAAAGCCCGTGCGCCTTCCAGCTGGTCTTCGCTGGAATAGAGGATGTCGACCGTCTTGAACTGGCGTTTGGTGATCTTGTTCATCGTCGTCTGGAAATCCTCGCCTTCGGCAGCGCGAACCACTTCCTTGATGGCAGCATAGACCAGCGGCGGGCCGCTTTCGAGCAGACGGGCGAGCTCCCAGGCGCGCTCCATCAGCTTGGTCGCGGGCAGGATCTCGTTGACGAAGCCCCAGCGGTGGGCCTCCGCCGCATCCAGCCAGCGGCCGGTGAACAGCATGTCCATGGCGATATGATAGGGGATGCGCTTGGGCAGCTTGATCGAAGCGGCATCGGCCACGGTTCCCGAGCGGATTTCCGGCAGGGCGAAGGTCGCGTGTTCGGCGGCAAGGATCATGTCGGTCGACAGGGCTATTTCCAGGCCACCACCGCAGCAGATTCCGTTGATGGCGGCAATGACCGGCTTGTTGAGGTCGCGCAATTCCTGCATGCCGCCGAAGCCGCCAATGCCATAGTCGCCATCGACGGCGTCACCGCCGGCTGCGGCCTTCAGATCCCATCCCGGACAGAAGAATTTTTCCCCGGCGCCGGTGATGATGGCGACGCGCAACGTATCGTCATCGCGAAAACCGGCGAAGATTTCGCCCATGATGCGGCTGGTCACCAGATCGATCGCGTTGGCCTTCGGCCGATCGATGGTGACTTCGAGAATGCCGCCTTCGCGGCGTGTTCTGATAGGTCCGGTCATAGGCGTCATTTCCTTCGACGGATCAGGGCATCGGCTGCAACGGTTCCAGACCCTTGCGGCAACACCATGATAGGATTGATATCGAGTTCTTCGAGTATTGTAGCGTTTGCTGCGACATAGGATGCGACGGCAGCGACAGCGGTTGCGAGCGCTGCAATGTCGCCCTTCGGGCCGCCGCGATAGCCATCGAGCAGTTTCTTGATTTTCAGGCCGGAAATGGCTTCGTTGATCGCTTCCGGCGTCGTTGGAAGGGTCAAAATCGCCGAATCGTCCAGCAATTCCACCAGAATCCCGCCTGCGCCGATGGTGAGCACCAGACCGGCAACGGGATCGCGGAGCGCCCCGACGATGATTTCGGCGACGGGTTTTGCGATCATTTTTTCGACGAGATAGCCGGATGCGACGCTTTTCATGGCGTCTGCCGCGTCCAGAACCGATTGGCGGTCGCCAAGATTGAGCTTGACGGCGCCAGCTTCAGTCTTATGGGCGACGCCGAGGCCCTTGAGCACCACGGGAAATCCGAGCATTTCAGCGGCATCTGCTGCCTCATCTGCAGTGGAGGCTGCTTTGCCCGTCGGGACCGCTAGACCGAATTTTGCCAGCTCGGCCTTTGCCTCGTTTTCGCTGATGGTGATGATCTCGCCGTCTTCCGCATGTGCGGACAGAAGCGGTGCCGGGGCCGGTTTTGCCCAGATGGCACCGATACCGGCCGAGATTTCGGCAGCGGCCAGCGCCTCGTCAATACCGGAAAAGGCGACGACACCAGACGCCATCAGCGACAGGGCCGTGTCTTCGGGCATATTTTCACCAAGGCTGGCGACGATGCCGGCAACGGCGCCGGTGGCCTTGGCCGAGGCAATGACGGCTTCGCAGGTGGTGTTCCAGTCGCTGGCGTCACAACGGTCCTGGCGGGGGAAGTCGAGTACGATGAGATTGAGCGCGTAATCGCCTTTCATCATCGCGGTAAAGGCGATCGTCTGCTTTTCCAGATTGCCCCAGACGAAGGTGTGGTAGTCGAGCGGATTGGCGATGGTCACCATTTCGCCCAGGCTTTCACGCAGCGGCTGGCGTTGTTCGTCTTTCAGCGCCCGGAACACCGTCTTCCGCTTCACCCCGGCGTCCGCCATCAATGAAGCTTCGCCACCGGAGCAACTCATCGAGGAAACATCGTAGCTTTTCAATGGCGGGTGCAGGTGGAGCAGTTTCAACGTTTCCAGAAGTTCTGGGAGCGTATCGACCCGGCCAATACCGAGACGTTCGAGGACTGCACCGGAAACGGCGTCATTGCCCGCAAGAGACGCGGTATGTGAAACCGTCGCCAGTTGCGCGGCTTCGGATTTTCCGACCTTCAGGGTGACGACCGGCTTCTTCAGTTCCCGCGCCCGCGCCGCCAGACGCTGCAGGGCTTCGATACTGTCGAAACCTTCGATGTGGAGGCCAACGGCCGTGACACGCGGATCTTCGAGCGCTGCGATCGCAAGTTCCGACAGGCCGGTTTGTGCCTGGTTTCCCGCCGTCATGATATAAGCGACCGGCAGGCCGCGCATCTGCATCGATATGTTGCAGGCGATGTTGGACGACTGCGTGAGAACGGCGACACCGCGTTCGACCCGCTGCATGCCGTGCTGGTCCGGCCAGAGCAGGGCGCCGTCGAGCGCATTGATGAAGCCATAGCAATTGGGGCCGACGATTGGCATGTCACCGGCGGCTGTGACCAGCGCCTCCTGCAGGTCGTTGCCATCGGCGAGCTCGCTGACGGCCTCGCGAAACCCGGAGGCGTAGCAGATGGCACCGCCGGCACCGCGGGCGGACAGATCGCGGATGATCTCGATGGTGAGCTGACGGTTGACGCCGACGAAGGAGGCGTCGGGCGCGGCCGGCAGTTCGGCCACCGAGCGGTAGCAACGGCGGCCGAGGATTTCGTCCTGTTTGGGGTGCACCGGCCAGATATCGCCGGTGAACCCCATCTTGTCGCATTGTTCGATGACCCGGCGCGCTTCCTTGCCGCCGAAGACGGCGATGGATTTGGGCCGGATAAGGCGGTCGAGGGATCGGGTCATGCACATGCTCCGAAGGCAGTTTTCCTCTTCTCCCCTGCGGGGAGAAGGTGGCGCAACGCGCCGGATGAGGGGGGCGAAGCCACAGGCGGCGAGCATGCCTTATGACGTCTCGCAGCCATCTGGCCGCCTGCTAGTTCTCTGTTCTCTGAAGGATCGCGTTCTGCCGCCCCCTCATCCGCCCTTCGGGCACCTTCTCCCCGCAGGGGAGAAGAGGGAGCGAGCGGCTGCCGTTGAGATGCCTTCATCCTCATGCTCCCAATGGGCGCAGGAGGTCGCGGCTGATGATATGCCGCTGGATTTCCGAGGTGCCGTCCCAGATGCGTTCGACACGGGCATCGCGCCAGAAGCGGGCAAGCGGCAGGTCATCCATCAGGCCCATGCCGCCATAGATCTGGATCGCCTCGTCGGTGACGCGCGACAGCATCTCGGAGGCGTAGAGCTTGGCGGAGGCGATTTCGCGGTTGGCAGGCAGCTTCTGGTCGAGCCGCCAAGCTGCTGCGAGCGTCAGATAATCAGCGGCGTCGATCTCGGTGATCATGTCGGCAAGCTTAAAGGAGACGCCCTGGTTGGCGCCGATCGGCTTGCCGAACTGCTTGCGCTCTGCGGCATAGGGCAGGGCATAGTCGAATACCCGACGTGCCCGGCCAACGCAGGTGGCAGCAACGGTGATGCGGGTGGCATAGAGCCAGTCATTGGCGATGTCGAAACCCTTGTGCACTTCGCCGAGAATGGCGGACGAGGGCAGGCGGCAATCGTCAAACGACAGGATGCAGTTCTTGTAGCCACGATGCGAGACCGAATCGTAGCCGTTGCGGATTTCAAAGCCCGGCGTGCCGCGATCGACCAGGAAACAGGTGATCTTCTTTTTTGGCCCGCGCGGAGTTTCCTCTTCGCCCGTAGCGATAAAGACGATGACGAAATCGGCGATATTGGCATGCGAAATGAAATGCTTGGTGCCGTTGACGATCCAGTCGTCGCCATCGGGCTTGGCAAAACATTTCATACCGCGCACGTCGGAACCGGCATCCGGCTCGGTCATCGCAAGCGCATCGAATTTTTCGCCCTTGACGGCGGGGATCAGGTATTTTTCGCGCTGCTCTTCATTGCAGGCCATCAGGATGCCGGAGGGGCGGCCGAAGAACACGGTGAGGCCCATCGAGCCACGGCCAAGTTCGCGCTCGACCAGCGTGAAGGTCTGGTGATCAAGCCCAGCGCCACCGACCTCTTCCGGCATGTTGCAGGCGAAGAAGCCGAGATCCTTGCACTTTTGCGCAATCTCCTGGCCAAGCTCCTTCGGTACGATGCCGGTGCGCTCCACCTCGTTCTCATGCGGATAGATTTCGGTCTCGACGAAGCCGCGCACGGTGTCGACGATCATCTGCTGTTCTTCGGTCAGTGCGAAATTCATATCAAATCCCTCCTTTTTTATGTGCCTTGAGCGCGGCATGCTCCAAGGCGCTCCCTCCCCCTTGGGGAGGGGCCTTTCTTTGAAAAAGAACCCCTCCCGGCCCTACGGGCCACCCTCCCCACAAGGGGGAGGGAAAGTCGCTACCGCTTCTGCCCAACACTCCGCCCGACACCGTCCGGCTTCGGCAGCCCCGCATGCGCCTCGGCAATCGCCTTCACCCGGTCGAGCACGGCAGCCGGGGCCGGCACGGCCTTGCTCTCCTTGGACGAGACATGCAGCATCATCTGCTCGGCGGTAGCGACGGCTTCGTTGGTGGCTGCATTGTAGATCGTCGAGAAGATATGCAGGCGCTTCTCGTCATAGGACAGGATCTGGCAGGTCGAGGTGAGCGCATCGCCGAGCTTGGCCTCGCCGAGATTGCGGATATGGGTTTCGACCGTGTAGTAGCTGTGGCCGTTCTTGACGTAGTCCAGATCGACGCCGATCAGGCGCAGGATGCCATCGGACGTATCGCCAAAAACCTGCAGGTAGCGGTGCTCGGTCATGTGGCCGTTGTAATCGACCCAGGCGGCGTTGACCTTGGTGTCGAGGATGCGGATCGGTTGGGCCTGACCGAGATCGGTTTGTGGCTTTTCGGCGTTTGCCCAGAGGCTGTCCTCGAAATCGGCGAGCAGTTTGCCCGCACCCCAGCCCTTGCCGCCATCGCCGCTTTTCAGCGCATGCATGATGCCGACGAGGTTTTCGTCGCGGATGCGCTCGAGATCGCGGATGCCGCGGGCGCCGGATTGCGCGTCAGACTGGCCGGCGATCTTGTTGACCAGCTCGTCGTCGAGATCGACGACGTCCATCAGCTTGGTCCAGGGCCAGGAGAGGCAGGGACCGAACTGGGCGAGGAAGTGGCGCATGCCGGCTTCGCCACCGGCGATGCGGTAGGTCTCGAACATGCCCATCTGCGCCCAGCGCATGCCGAAGGAATAGCGGATGACATCATCGAGCGTTTCGGTGTCGCAGATGTCGTCCTTGATCAGCCACAGCCCTTCGCGCCAGACGGCTTCGAGCAGGCGGTCGCCGACGAAGGCTTCGATCTCCTTGTTGATGATGACGCCCTTCATGCCGATCGGCGCGAGCTTGGCTTTCGCCTCCTGCAACGTCGCCTTGCTGGTCTTTTCGCCACCGACCAGCTCGGCGAGCGGCAACAGGTAGACCGGGTTATAAGGGTGGGCGACGAACATGCGCTCGGGATGCTTCATGTCGCGCTGCAGTTCCGTCGGCATGATGCCCGACGTGGACGAGCCGATCAGGGCTGTTGGCGAGGCAGCCGCGTCGATCTGGGTGATGACATTGCGCTTCAGGTCGACCCGCTCGGGCACGCTTTCCTGAATCCAGTCAGCGCCTTGCACCGCTTCCTCAACGCTCTCGACGAAGGTGAGCTTTCCTTTCGGAGGCAGTGGCGCCATGGTCAGCATGGCATAGGCGCGCTCGGCATTGGCGAGCACTTCACCGACGATGCGGGTCGCTTCCGGATGCGGATCGAACATGTTGACGTCTATGCCGGCAAGAATAAAGCGCGCCGCCCAGGCCCCGCCGATAACGCCGCCGCCGATGCAGGCTGCCTTGGTGATTTTGGTCATGATCATCATGTTCCCTTCTTAATTCTGTCTTCCCGGCCCCCCTCATCCGGCCCTTCGGGCCACCTTCTCCCCGCTGGGGAGAAGAGGGAGACTGCCGGCTGTGCTGCATTCAAATCGAAACAAGGGCGCTCTGCCAAACGGTTCCGGCAGGCGTGCCCCCGATCACCCTCTTCTCCCCAGCGGAGAGAAGGTGCCCGAAGAGCGGATGAGGGGGCTCGCCCTCAAACTCCAATCAGCGCTTCGTCAGCTTCAACTTCTCGCGCACTTCGGCCGGGCCGATGATCTTTGCGCCCATGCCTTCGATGACGCCGACGGCTTTTTCGACGAGCTGCGCATTGGTGGCGAGCTGGCCCTTGCCGACATAGAGATTGTCTTCCAGGCCGACGCGAACATTGCCGCCGGCGAGAACGGCTGCGGCCGGATAGGCGAGCGCATTGCGGCCGATCGAGAAGGCGGAGAACGTCCAGCTCGCCGGTACGTTGTTGACCATCGCCATGAAGGTGTTGAGGTCATCAGGCGCGCCCCAGGGAATACCCATGCAGAGCTGGATCAGGACCGGGTCCTCGATCAGGCCTTCTTCGACGAGCTGCTTGGCAAACCACAGATGGCCGGTATCGAAGGCCTCGATTTCCGGGCGCACGCCCAGATCGGTCATCATCTTGGCCATGGCACGCAGCATCGAAGGCGTGTTGGTCATGACATAGTCGCCGAGCGAGAAGTTCATCGTGCCGCAATCGAGCGTGCAGATTTCCGGCAGGCATTCGGCGATGTGGGAAACACGTTCGGTGGCGCCGGCCATGTCGGTGCCGTTGGGGTTGAGCGGCAGCGGGCTTTCGACATTGCCGAAAATCATGTCGCCGCCCATGCCGGCCGTCAGGTTCAAGACCACATCGACATCGGCGGAGCGGATGAGATCGGTCACTTCCTTGTAGAGATCGTTGCGGCGGCTCGGCGCGCCGGTCTCGGGATCGCGCACGTGACAATGGACGATCGCAGCACCCGCCTTGGCGGCATCGATGGCCGAGGCTGCAATCTGTTTCGGTGACCTTGGCACATGCGGCGACTTGCCGGCGGTATCGCCGGAGCCGGTGACTGCACAGGTGATGAAAACGTCTCGGTTCATGCTCAGTGGCATAAAAGCCTCCCCTTGTTCTTGACGTGCATTACGAGCCAAGAAGAACGGCGCTGCTTTTCATTTGTGGATGTGTGTTATACATTTTCGGAATGAGAAGCCGGAGATGCACGAATGCTCGTTCCAAGCGATGGAACCCAGCACCTCGACTTGCTGGTGTTGCCGGAAACCAACCTGATCCTCGTCGCATCGGTGATCGAACCGCTTCGCGCGGCCAACCGCATTGCCGGAAAGGTGCTCTACGACTGGGCGATTTTCAGTCCGGACGGCCAGGCGATCGAGACCAAGAGTGGTATCCCGATCCCGGTTGCCGGGCCTTTCCGGCCACAGAATGAGACGGCGCCGCTGTTCGTGCTTTCAAGCTATAGCTGGCGGGCCTATGCGACCACGCAATTGAAGATGCTCTTGTCTCGAACAGCCCGGCATCGCGAGGTCATGGCCGGGATCGAGGCAGGCACCTGGTTTCTGGCCGAGACCAGCCTGCTCGACAATTTTTCGGCCACCAATCACTGGGAGGATTTTGAGGATTTTGCCGCCGCCTATCCGCAGATCACCATGGTGCGCGAGCGTTTCGTCATCGATGGCAAGCGGATCACCACCGGCGGGTCGTTGCCGACGCTCGACCTGATGCTGGAACTGATCCGCCGCCAGCACAGCTATTCGCTGGCGCTCGAAGTGTCACGCCTGTTCATCTACGAACAGGAACGCACGCGCGGCGACCTTTTGCAGATGCCAGCCATCGGCAATATGCGGATCGTCGATGCCCGTGTCGGGGCGGCGGTCAAGCTGATGGAGGAGACTGTCGATGCGCCGTTGACGCTCAGCCGTCTTGCGCGCCGCGCAGGCGTCAGCGCCCGCCATCTGCAGGATCTGTTCCAGGAGACAATGGGTGTGGCGCCGCATGCCCACTACCTGGCGCTCAGGCTCAATGCGGCGCGGCGCAACGTGATCGAGACCCGGGCCGATTTTGCCGATATTGCCGCTGCGACGGGATTTAATTCATCTTCGGCCTTTTCGCGCAGCTATCGTGCCCATTACCGTGAAAGCCCGAGCGAGACGCGCAGGCGGGTCAAGCTGAAGAGTTGAGACGGCAAGTTCATGCACTGATTCAAGACATGGCGGATTCATGAGTCTGCTCAGAGAGTTGGCGTTCGCCGTGCACAAAGTGATTCAATCGGAATCACCAGTGGTGGCGGATGTGTCATCTGTCAGCATCATACCGAGCATCGCTTCCGCCACCTGCCGGGAGAGCGCGTTTTTCTGCCATGCCAGCGACAGGCTCTGCATATAGCCGTCCCCCAGCCGGCGCATTGCCGGGGGATGGCGCACGCGGGCCGCGGAGCTTTCCGGCAGCACCGAGAGATAACCATGGTCCATCACCAGATTGAGGATGACGGGGATCGAATCGACCTCCGTCAATGTCAGCCGGTTGCGCTCCTGTTCGGTGAGGGTCGCCTCAATGAAATGTGCGGCCTGCTGGCGCAGCCCGCTCTTGAGGCTGGGCACGGCAATCGGATGCGATTGCAGCAAGGTGGCGATGTCGCCGCCGTGTTTGGCAAAGAGGGAGGGATGACCGGCCAGCGACAGCGGCGTGCGCGAGATCAGGCGGCCTTCGAACTCGGACGGGAAGGTTTCGAGATCAAGCAGCACCACGTCGAAGCCGCGGTTCTTCAGTCCGGCGATCAGCTCGTCGGCGGTGGTACTGGATATGAACAGCGGCTGGCGCGGCCGGGCGCGATGCCATTTGGCCGTCAGCGCCGCCAGCATGCGGGCGATCTCGCTTTCGGGGCCTAGCGGCATCACCGAGCCGAACCGCCATGTCGCTGCCGCTCGGCGGAACCGGTCGCCGGATGCGCGCGACAGCCTGCGCCAGATCTCGAGCAGGTTTTCGACGACCGGGATCGCTGCCAGACCGTCGACCGTGCAGGTAATGCCGGATGGCGAACGGGAGAGCAGCGTGTAGCCAAGGTCGCGTTCCAGATCGTTCATCTGCCGCGTAAGCTGCGGCTGGCCGGTGGCCGATGCCTTGGCGGCGCCACGAATACTGCCGCTGCGGGCGACGCTCACGAAGCGTTCCAGCGCGGTGAGGCTGATCGAGGGTATTGGTCGGGCGTACATCAAACCAGGAATGTCAGCGTTGGCGATGGCATCTCTCTTCTCCCCCACGGGGAGAAGTGCCGAGCGGATGCGAGGCGATGAGGGGGGCGTTTCCACGATTTCGGAACGTGCCGTCCCCCTCATCCGGCCCTTTGGGCCACCTTCTCCCCGCTGGGGAGAAGAGGGAGCCGGTTGAAAAGTCGTGGGCGATTGCTGAGGTGCAGGCCGTAACAGTGATTGGATCGCCTCGTTTGCCGCTGCAAGATCGGCCATCCGGCTCTGAGCCTCCAATGTCGGCACGAGATTGCCGCGTTCGCGCCGGACAAGCGGCACGGCGATGGCGGCTTCGAAGCGTTTCAGCGCCGCGCTGACGCTTGCGGGTGGCCTGCCGCTCGCCTTTGCTGCCCGGCGGATTCCGCGCTCTTCAAGGATGGCGTGAACAAGAGCGAGCGTGGCGATGTCCATGGGCGGTCTTGATCCTTACAGGCGAAATGACAGTCCGGGGCCGGGTGTACGGTTATCGGCATCGTGTGTTTCATTTTTGGGATATAACACAAACCGCGATATTGGGCATAGCATGTGGCCAACAATGTGAGTCAAAGCATGCATGCATCGGTGAAAACCATCGTCCTCAACGGCAATCCGCTCGACTTCTCCGCACTGGAGAAAATCGGCTCCGGCCTGTTCGCGCCCGTCGTCGCCAACCAGTCGTTCGAACGGGTGGAGGCTGCGCATAAAGTCATCGCCGACCGTATCGCCATGGGCCTGCCGGTCTATGGCGCCAATACTGGTGTCGGCTCGATGAAGGATCGGCTTTGGACGATCGATGATCTCGCGGAATTCAACACGGCGCTGGTCAAGGCCCATCATTTCGGCACCGGTCCGCTGTTTTCCAAGGCGATCGTGCGCAAGGCCATCGCCATCCGCATCAACACGGCGCTCGGCGGCCATACCGGCTGCAGCGTCGAACTCGTCAAAGCGTTCCTGGCGCTTTTGGAGCGCGGCGTCGTGCCGGCCGTTCATCGCCATGGCTCGATCGGTTGCGCGGATATCGGCCTGATGGGGCAGGTCGCCTCGGTGCTGACGGGCACTGGCCGGGCCTTTTTCGAGGGCGAATTGCTGGATGCGGCCGAAGCGCTGCAGCGCGCCGGGCTTGAACCTTTCGTCATGCTGCCGCGCGATGCGCTGGCGGCCCTCAGCGTCAACGCCACAGCCTTTGCGGCGGCGGCCGACGTTCTGCGCGAAGCGGCCTCCGCCGTGCGCGTGCTGATGACCACTGGGCTGATGTCGTCGCTGGCGCTTGGGGCCTCGGCCGATCCATGGCGGGTGGCGGCGACGCTGGGAACACGCGGCGAAGCGCTGGTGGGTTCCTGGCTCTACGGCCAGTCTGATTGCGTTGACTGGCCGCTGCCGACGGCGATCCATGATCCCTTGAGCCTGCGCATGACCGCGCAGGTGTTTGGCGCCGCCGTCGATACGCTGCTGGTTGCCGCCGAACGGCTGGTCGATGCGACCTATCTGTCTGACGACAATCCGGTGGTGCTTGGTGGGCAGGTGCACGCGTCCGGCGCATCGCTGCCGCTGACCACGACGCTCTATATCGAGACGGCGCAGATCGCTTTTTCGCATGTGGCGCGCAATGTACTGAACCGCTGCATCCTTCTCTCTAACGGCGTGAGGCGAAACCTGCCGATCAACCTGGTCGCGCCGGGCGAGATCGCCAGCGGCCTTGGGCCGGTGATGAAGCTGGTGGTGGAGCTCTATATGCGCGTCCAGTCGCTGGCGGTTCCCTTGTCGGCTCAGTCGATCGTCGTTGCCGGCGGGCTGGAGGAAGAGGCAACCTTCCTGCCTTTGATCGTCGAGCGCATGGAAACGCAGGTGCGCGATCTGCGGCAGATGGCTGCGATCGAGGCCATGCTGTCGGCCCAGGCCATAGACCTGCTCGGTGATACGCCGCAGGGCGTGAGCCAGATTGCCTATGAACGGGTGCGGGCCGTCAGCCCGATCTATCTCAAGGATCGGCCGCTCTCCAGGGAGATCGAGCTTCTGCACCATGATTTTGCCTGCGGGCGTTTGCTTGAGGCGATTGTCGCGGCAGCACCGATGCCTGAATTCGACGATTTCTTCGCGCTCGGACGGTAAGGGGACAAGGATGTCTGACTTCGATCTGGTTTTGAAAGGCACAGTGGTTCTTGCCGATTGCATCGTCGAAGGCGGATTTGTCGCCGTGCGCGACGGCAAGGTCGCGTTCGTCGGGCAGGGCGCAATGCCGGGGGCACGTGAACGCCATGATCTCGGCAACGCGCTGATCCTGCCCGGCGCTATCGATGCGCAGGTGCATTCGCTGTCGCAGAAGGATCAGGAGGATTTCGTCTGGTCGACGCGCTCGGCGGCGGCTGGCGGTGTCACCACCATCGTCGACATGCCCTATGACGAAGGCGATCTGGTCTGTTCGGCCGATGCCGTTCGACGCAAGATCGATCATGCCGGAAAACAGGCGCGCGTCGATTTCGCGCTCTACGGCACGATCGATCCGGACGAAGGCCCGGCGCGGATCGGCGAGATGGTCGAGGCCGGCGTCGCCGCCTTCAAGTTTTCCACGTTCGGTACGGACCCGAAACGGTTCCCCCGCATTCCCGCCGGCCTGCTGGAGGATTGTTTTGCGGCCATTGCGCCAACCGGTCTGACCGCCGGTGTGCACAATGAGGATGACGAGGCGGTGCGGGCTGCGATCGGCAATGTCAAGGCGGCTGGTATCACCGAATACCGTGCCCATGGCCTGTCGCGCCCGCCGTTGACCGAACTGCTCGCCACCAACCAGATCTATGAAACGGGCGCTGCCACCGGCTGCCCGGCCCATGTCGTGCACTGCTCGGTCGGGCGCGGCTACGATATCGCGGCCGCCTATCGGGCTCAAGGTTTTCGCGCCACCATCGAATGCTGCATCCACTACCTTGTCCTCGATGAGGAGAATGACGTGAGGCGGCTGGGCGGCAAGGCCAAGATCAACCCGCCGATCCGGCCGCGCGCCGAAGTGGAAAAGCTCTGGCGCCATGTGGCTGATGGCAAGGTGACGATGGTTTCGACCGATCACGTCAGCTGGTCGGAAAACCGCAAGACCAATCCGGATATGCTCGCCAATGCCTCGGGTGTACCGGGGCTGGAAGTGATGATCCCGCTGTTCGTCAAGGGCCTCATGGAACGGGGCATCCCGTTGACGCGGGCCGCCGAACTGATGTCACTCAATCCCGCCCGCCATTTCCGGCTGGATCATCAGAAGGGCGCGCTTGAGGTGGGCAAGGATGCGGATATCACGATGCTTACGCCCGAACCCTACAGCTATGACGCAGCGGCAAGCGGCAACAATGTTGTCGGCTGGTCGCCTTACAATGGCATTCGCCTGCCTTGGCGGGTGGCGGCAACCTATAATCGGGGCGTACAGGTTTTCGACGGCAAGACGGTGCTGGCAGCGCCAGGCGCCGGTCAATTCGTCCGGCCGCTCGCCAGCCTGCCGCTGCGCGAGGCGGTCTGATGGTCGCTGTCGAAACCAATCTTCCCGTTAATGCCGGGCGTATCGCCGATATCATCAAGGGCCTTGCCCGCATCACCGAGCCGGACAAGCCCTATACGCGCCGCGCTTTTACACCGCTGTTTCTCGAGGGCCGCGCCTTTCTCGAACAGCGCTTCAAGGCGGCCGGACTGGAAACGCGGATCGATGCCTCCGGAAACCTGATCGGCCGCCGCAGGGGGCGCAAGTCGGCGCTCGGGACGATCATGCTCGGTTCGCATTCCGATACGGTCCCGGAAGGCGGCCGCTTTGACGGCATAGCCGGTGTGGCTGCGGCGCTCGAAGTGGCGCAGGCGCTGAGCGATGCCGGTATCCGGCTTGATCACGATCTGGAGATTGTCGATTTTCTTGCCGAGGAAGTCTCTATTTTTGGCGTCTCCTGCATCGGCAGCCGTGGTCTAGCGGGGCTGATCCCTGACGGTTGGCTGAGCCGGACGCAAGGGGAGCTGACTCTCCGGCAGGGCATGATCGATGCCGGCGGCGACCCGTCGCGGCTGGCCCGGCAGAAGCGGTCGGACATCAAGGCATTTCTGGAGCTGCATATCGAGCAGGGGCCGGTGCTCGAAGCCGAGCGCTGCGATATCGGCATCGTCACCGCGATTGCCGGTATTACCCGTATCGAAATCCTTTTCGACGGCCAGGCCGATCACGCGGGCACCACGCCCATGGGCCGCAGGCGCGATGCGCTGGTGGCGGCAGCGCGCATGGTCGGCGAGGTCGAACGTTTGGCCACGGACTACGCGAAGGGCGAGGGGCATTTCACCGCGACCGTCGGCGAGTTCTCCATCGAGCCGAACGCCGCCAATGTGGTGCCGTCGCGCGCCCGCATCCTGATCGATGCGCGTGCCGAACTGCGGCCCGATATGGAGCGGTTCATCGCCGAGATCGATCAGCTCGCCGTCGATATCCAGCGCGAAACCGGCGTGTCGATTGCCTCGCCAAAACTGATTTCGGACAATTTTCCGACGCCCGCCGATCCGCTGGTGATGGGCAATCTCGAACAGGCATCTGATCGTGTTGGCGCCAAACGCCGCCGCATGGCGTCCGGTGCCGGTCATGACACCGCCTGGATGGCGCGGATTTCCGGGTCGGCGATGATCTTCATCGCCTGCCGCGACGGACGCTCGCATACGCCGGACGAATGGGCTGAAAATGACGACATTGCGCTTGGCACGGCCGTTCTGTTCGAGGCCGTCCGCAAACTCGATATCGATTTACAGGGAGAGCAATGATGGGCCGCATACTCACGGAAAAGGACGTCGAAGCGGCGGTCAAGGGCGGTTCGGTCTATGCGGCCGGCGGCGGCGGCTGGGCCGATCATGGCCGCATGCTTGGTTATGCCGCAGTATCGATCGGCAAGCCAGAGCTGGTGTCGATCGATGAACTCGACGCCAACGACTGGGTGGCGACGGCTGCGGCTATCGGTGCGCCAGCCTCGACCACGCCGTGGGAAATGCGTGGTGTTGATTACGTCAAGGCGGTTGAACTGTTGCAGGAAGCGCTCGGCGAAAAGGTTGCGGCGCTGATGGTCGGGCAGAACGGCAAATCCTCGACGTTGAACGGCTGGTTGCCATCGGCGATCCTTGGCACCAAGGTTTTGGATGCCGTCGGCGACATGCGGGCGCATCCGACCGGCGACATGGGATCTATCGGCATGGCGGGATCGCCCGAGCAGATGATCCAGACGGCGGTCGGCGGCAATCGCGACGAGAACCGCTATATCGAACTGGTCGTGCGCGGCGCAACCGCGAAGGTTTCGCCGATCCTGCGCACCGCCTCCGACATGTCCGGCGGCTTCATCGCTTCCTGCCGCAATCCGCTGCGGGCCTCCTATGTCCGCAAGAACGCAGCGCTTGGCGGCATTTCTCTGGCCTTGACTCTGGGTGAGGCGATCATCGCGGCGGAAGGCAAGGGCGGCAGTGCCGTCATCGACACCATCGCCAAAACCACCAACGGTACGATCCTTGCGGAAGGTGTCATCACCGGAAAATCCGTCGTCTATACCAAGGAAGCCTTCGATATCGGCACGGTGACTCTGGGGAAGGGCGATGACTCAACGGTACTTCACGTCATGAACGAATACATGGCCGTCGAGGATGTCGGCGGCACGCGGCTGGCGACCTTCCCCGACGTCATCACCACGCTGTCTGAAGACGGCGAGCCGCTCAGCGTCGGGCAGTTGCAGGTGGGGATGCGGATCTTTGTGCTGCATGTGCCCAAGAACGTCATTCCGCTGGCATCGAGCGTGCTTGACCCGAGCGTCTATCCTTCGGTGGAGAAGGCGATGGGGATAGAGCTGGCGAAGTATGCACTTTCACCCTCCCCTTGAGGGGGAGGGTCGGCGCAAAGCGCGGGGTGGGGTGATCCATCCCCTTGGCTGCCCCTCATCCGGCCTGTCGGCCACCTTCTCCCCGTCAACGGGGAGAAGGGACAAGTGGCAACCTCGGTCATCCCCTCTCCCCGCCTGCGGGGAGAGGGCTAGGGTGAGGGGCCTTCTGGTCCCATTCAAAGTTACAGAGGACAACACCATGCCCAAACCAAACCCTCGTCACCCCAACTTCCCCATTCCCGGCGGCCCGGAACTGCGTGCCAAGGGCTGGCGGCAAGAGGCTTTGTTGCGGCTGCTGGAGAATGTGCTGTCGGTTGGCGAGGATCCGGACAACCTGATCGTCTATGCGGCGCTTGGAAAGGCTGCGCGCAATTGGGCGTCCCACAGGGCGATCGTCAAGACGCTCATGGAGATGGACGAGGACCAGACGCTGGTGATCCAGTCGGGCAAGCCGGTGGGGCTACTCAAGACCCATGCCAAGGCGCCGCTGGTGATCATGGCCAATTGCAATATCGTCGGCCAATGGGCAAAGGCCGAGGTGTTCTATGAGCTGGAAAAGCAGGGGCTGATCTGCTGGGGCGGGCTGACGGCGGGCGCCTGGCAATATATTGGCAGCCAGGGCGTCATCCAGGGTACCTATGAAATCTTCATGCGCATCGCCGAAAACCGGTTTGGCGGCGATCTCGCCGGCCGTTTCATCCTGACGGCGGGCCTTGGCGGCATGGGCGGGGCGCAGCCGCTGGCAGGCCGCATGGCGGGTGCTGCGATCCTCTGCATCGATATCGACCCCGTCCGCGCCGAAAAGCGAAAAGACATCGGCTATCTCGAACATGTGGCGCCCGACCTCGATACGGCGCTGGCAATGATCGATCAGGCCGTCAAGGAAAAACGCGCCACCTCCATCGGTCTTGTCGGCAATGCGGCGGCCCTTTATCCGGAAATTGCCAAACGCGGCATCGTGCCGGATATCGTCACCGACCAAACCTCGGCCCATGATCTGGTCTACGGCTATGTGCCGAAGGGCATGAGCATCGAGGAGGTCAAGCGGCTTCGCGTCGAGGGCCAAGGGCAGCTGATGGCCGCCAGCCGCGCTTCGATCGTCGATCACGTCCGGGCAATGCTCGAATTCCAGGCGAAGGGCGCGGAAGTCTTCGACAATGGCAACCTGATCCGGACGCAGGCGCGGGAAGGCGGCGTCGCCAACGCGTTCGATATCCGCATTTTTACCGAGGCTTATCTGCGTCCGCTGTTTGCCCGGGCCATCGGGCCGTTTCGCTGGATGGCACTGTCGGGTGAGGAGAGCGACATCGCCCGTATCGACGATCTTTTGCTGGAGATGTTTCCGGACAACAAGATCGTTACCAACTGGATCAAGTTGGCGCGTGAAAACGTCCCCTTTGAAGGCCTGCCCGCCCGCATTGCCTGGCTCGGTCACGGCGAGCGCACCGATCTGGCCGTCGCGGTCAATGCGTTGGTCGCATCCGGAGACCTCAAGGGCCCGATCGCCTTTTCACGCGACCATCTCGATGCTGGTGCCATGGCGCATCCGAACATCATGACGGAACGCATGAAGGACGGCTCCGACGCCATTGCCGACTGGCCGCTGCTCGATGCGATGCTGTTGTGTTCTTCGATGGCAGATCTCGTCGTCGTCCATTCCGGCGGCGGCGGCTATGCCGGCTATATGACCAGCTGCGGCGTGACTGTCATTGCCGATGGTACGGAAGCCGGGGCGGAGCGGCTCAGCCATACGCTGACCAATGACACATCGCTCGGCGTCATCCGCTATGCCGATGCCGGTTATGAGGAGTCGTTGGATGAAATCGCCAAGAAAGGGATCGGATACATCGCGCTCGATTAGCGGCGCCCGCTCCGTTGTCGCCTTTTGCAGCGGAGGCCAGCGCCGTCTTCTTGATCGCCGGCAAGCGATCGTTCGTGGATTTATATATTCGTCTTGTCTAAAATAAAGTCTTGAACTCTGCCTTCCGCATATCATCCTGTTCACCGACTGAAAGGCGGAGGGGACGGGCTGGCTTGAGGTTGCGAGGGAGGTTGCCGTGAAAGCGACATTGGGGGGATGCATCGCGCTTGCTCTGGTTTTCTCGAGCGTACCGCCGACTTCGCCGGGCGACGAGTTGTCTCCTGACAAAATTATCTCCGATGACGACGCACGGATTATCAGTGCGCGGCTCTATTCGGCAATTCTGATGAAAGCCTGCAGGAGCAGATGGCGATATCCCCTGAGCCATGTGAAAAGCGGCTTCAAGCGTCATTTCGACGAATTCAAGCTGCAGCTTGTCAGTAGCGGTTACATCATCGTTCCAGGGCGCACCGTCAAGGGTGGCCGCAAGCAACTGCAGCTATCGTCGATCATTGCCAATGATGGCGCCGCGCCGCGGTTTGGGTGTGCCCTGAAGTATTGGCTGGATGAGCGGCGATAGTGCGAAGGGCAGGTTAACCTGCCCTTCGCAAGCGCTTGGTATCAGGCGTTGACGAGCGCCAGCTGTGCGCGTGCTGCTAAAATCTGCGAGCAGGCATTGGCCGCTTCCACGCCCTTGACGACGAAATGGTCGTGGAAGAAGCGGATATGCTGTTCGGATTCCTGGAAATTGTGGGGGGTGAGAACGGTCGACAGCACCGGTACGCCGGTATCCAGCTGGACGCGCATCATGCCGTCGAGCACGGTTCCTGCGACGAAATCGTGGCGGTAGATGCCGCCATCGACGACGAAGGCGGAGCCGATGATCGCCGAGAAGCGGCCGGTTTTGGCCAGCGTCTGGGCATGTAGCGGGATTTCAAGCGCGCCGGGCACATCGAAGATCTCGACATCGGAGGCGTTGCCGCCGAGCTTTTGCCAATGGGCGACGAAGGAATTGACGCATTGATCGACGATATCGGCGTGCCAGCGCGCGCGGATGATGGCGATTTTCTGGGTGGGGTGGGAAGCTATTGTCATGTCAGTCTGGCCTTTCAAGGTTGCCATTTTTCAATGATCCCCTTGGGCGAACACGCAGGCGCGGAGGCCCCTTTTTTTTGACAAGGTGCCACTTGGTCTGCTTGCTCTCTTTCATCCGGACTTTAACCGTCGGCTCCGGAATTCAACCGGATCTGCTGACCTTCATATCACCATGCGGGCATAGGGACAGGAAGCGCTCGCGGGCTCCGGGAATTGCTTCCCGTTACCGCCGGTGGGGAGTTTCACCCCGCCCTGAGAACGTGCAGCGCCAACTATAAGGATTGGCTGGCGGGGGTCAAATGCGGTGAGCGACGCGTACAATGAAAAAGGCGACAGATTTTTTCTCAAAATCCGTCGCCTGAAACATATTTTTTCGGGTGTCGCGGCTATTCGCGGATGATCAGCAGGTCGCTTGCGGTGAACCGCAGCGTGGCGATCTCGCTGACAGCCGGGGGCATCAGGCCTGGCGCATTGAACATGTCGAAGGAGATGACGGCATCGCCGACCTTCATGCGGGTGCGGATGACCGAGCCGAGGAAGTTCGAGGAGATGACTGCGCCGGTGAGCGCAGTGTCCCCCTTGGCGCCTTCGGCAATCGAGCCTGCTTCCGGGCGCAGCGCCAGCGAAACCTTGTCGCCCGCCTTGGCGATTGAGCCGAGCGGTTCGCGCAACGTGATCTCCTGGTCACCGATGATGATCCGGTTCGTCGCGGGATCGACGACCTTGGCTTCGATCAGGTTCAGTGTTCCGACGAACGAGGCGACGAAGCGGGTGGCCGGTTTGTTGTAGATATCGAACGGCGTGCCGATCTGGTCAGCGCGTCCACCGTTCATGACGACGATACGGTCGGAGATCGACAGGGCTTCTTCCTGGTCATGGGTGACGAAAACCGTGGTGATGCCAAGCTGCTGCTGGATCATGCGAATTTCTTCGCGCAGCGATACGCGGATCTTGGCGTCAAGCGCCGATAGTGGCTCGTCGAGCAACAGGACCTGCGGCTTGGGTGCCAAGGCACGTGCAAGCGCCACGCGCTGCTGCTGGCCACCGGACATCTGGTAGGGATAGCGGTCGGCGAGATGGTCGAGATGGATCAGGCCCAGCATTTCCTTGACGCGGGCATCGACAGCCGATTTCTCCATGCCGGCGATCTTCAGGCCGAAGGCCACATTGTCGTGCACGGTCATATTCGGAAACAGGGCATAGGCCTGAAAGACCATGCCGATATTGCGCTGGTTCGGTTTCAGCTCATTCTGGTTGCGGCCGTTGATGACGACCGTTCCGGCAGACGGCGTCTCGAAGCCGGCGATCATGCGCAGAATTGTCGTCTTGCCACAGCCTGACGGTCCGAGAAAGGAGACGAATTCTCCCTTTTCGATGGTCATGTCGAAATCCTTGACCACCTGTACGGGGCCAAAGCTCTTCTGAATGCCGGCGAGTTCGAGAAAGGACATGGACGATCAATACCTTATGGCTTGGAAGGAGCCGATTTGCTGAAACGGGAGACGAGCTGCAGAAGAACCATGCACCCCCAGGTGATGGCAAACGCGATGACCGCGAGCGCCGGCGGCTCATAGGCGCGGTTGGCGCCGATCAGCTGCAGGTAGGGACCGAAGGCCGGGCGATTGAGCAGCGACGGCATGGTGAATTCGCCGATGACGATGGCAAAGGTGATGAAGGCGCCGGACAGAACGCCGCTCATGACATTGGGGAAAATGCACTTGAACATGATGGTTGGCCAGGAGGCGCCAAGGCTTTGGGCTGCTTCCGTCAAGGTGCCGACGTCGATCGTGCGCATCGCGGTATCGACCGAGCGGTACATGTAGGGCAGCGACAGCGTCATGAACGAGAACATCAAAAGCGCATCGGTACCGCGCGCCGACCCGGTGAACGGGATGTACGACGAGGAGTTGTAGATGCGGAGATAGCCGAAGACGATGACGATGGCGGGGATGACCAGTGGCATCAGCGTGATGAACTCGACCACCGGCCGCATCTGCGGCAAGCGCAGGCGAACCCAGTAGGCGGTCGGTACCACCAGAAGTACGCCGAAGATGATTGTCAGGATCGCCATGACGATCGAATAGCTGAAGGATTCGCGGAACTGGACGTCGGAAAAGACGGAGCGATAGGCATCGAAGGAATATTCGCCACGGCGCATACGCAGCGAGAATTCGAACGTGGCGATCAGCGGCACGATGAAATAGGACGCACCGAAGAAAATCGCGAGCCAGGCGCCGATTTTTTGTGTCTTCATTTCTGCCACCGTTCGGCGCGCATGCGCAGCCAGATGTAGATGAGGTTGGAAATGCCGGTGATGACGATCATGCCGAGGGCGAGCGCGTAGCCGAGATTGGGATTGTGCAGAACGTCGCCGCGGATCTGGGCGTAGAGCTGGATCGGGACGATGTTGAAGGTGGAGCCGGTCAGAGAATAGGCGGTCGCGATCGCGCCGAAAGCGTTGGCGAACAGAAGCAGCGTCGTGCCGAGAATGCTCGGGAAAAGGATCGGCAGGGCGACCTTGGTCCAGTATTGCGTGTTGGTCGCGCCAAGAATTTCGGCGGCTTCGCGCCATTCCTTCTTCAGACCGTCAAGCGCCGGTGTGATGATCAGCACCATCAGCGGGATCTGGAAGTACATGTAGGTCAGCGTCAGGCCGATGAAGCTCAACAGATTGAAGCCGGAGGCATAGAGATTGATGCCGAACCAGTCGCGCAGCAACATGGTGACGAGACCGGTGCGGCCGAGCGTTGCCAGAAAGGCAAAGGCGAGCGGCACGCCGGCAAAATTGGATGCGACGCCCGAAAAGGTCAGGAGCGACGAGCGGATCCAGGAGGGCAGGCCGCCGAGCACCACGGCCCAGGCGAGCCAGAAGCCGATCAGGGCGCCGCCGATCGAGGAGGCTAGGCTGATCTTGATGGAGATCCAGTAGGATGCGAGAATCTTGTCGGTAAATAGCCCGCCAATGTTCTCGAAGGTGAATTCGCCCGCCGGATTGAGGAAAGCGCCTGTGACGAGATAGAGCGTCGGGGCGATCAGGAACATCACTGCAAACAGCAGGAATGGTGTGATCCCGAGCCAGTCGATGGCCGTCTTCTTCAAATCAATGGCCCTGTTGGCGCTCATCCGGAAACCGTTTTGAAAAAATTGAAAAATAGCCTTCCCGCGCGGTCGCGGGAAGGCCTTGTTGCGACAGTCTTACTGTACGTTGGCGCCAACGACTGTATCCCAGCCCTTGGTGATGACTTCCTTGTAGGCTTCCTGCTGTTCGAGCGTCGGGAACACGGCCTTTTCATAGGCAGCGGCCGGCGGCAGCTTGTCGAGCAGTTCCTTCGGGATCTTGTTGTTCTTGGCAAGATCATTGAAGCGGATCGGATGGCAATAGCCCTTCAGCCAGCCAAGCTGACCTTCATCGGAATAGAGGTATTCCATCCACAGCTTTGCAGCGTTCGGATGCGGAGCGTAGGCCGAAATCGCCTGAACGTAGACGCCGGCAACAACGCCAGAAGCCGGGATGACGACGTCGACCGGCGGGTTGCCGGCAAGCGTGTCACGGTCGGACAGAGCATTGTAGTCCCAACGCAGGATGATCGGTGTCGTGCCCTGTGCGAGCGGAGCCGACTTGCCGATGACCGGAACGAAATTGCCCTTTGCGTTCAGCTCCTTGAAGAAGGCAAGGCCTGCTTCGCCGGACTTGGCAACGTCACCGCCGGCACCCGAAAGGCCAGCTGCGAAAACACCAGAGATAGCCTGGTTGGCGGTGCGCGGATCACCGGCAAGAGCCACCATGTTGGCGTATTCCGGCTTCAGCAGGTCAGCCCAATCCTTCGGGCTTTCCTTGACAAGGTCCTTGTTCACTTCGAAGGCCATGACGCCGTAATAGTCGCCGTACCAGTAGCCGTCAGCGTCCTTGGCTGTGTCCGGGATGGAGTCCCAGGTTGCAACCTTGTAAGGCTGGATCAGGCCTTCGGCCTTTGCGGACGGACCGAACGAGAGGCCGACGTCGATCACGTCAGGAGCCTGGTCGCCCTTGTTGTCCTTGTTGGCCTTGATGGCTTCGATTTCGTCGCCCGAGCCGGCGTCCGGGTTCAGTTCGTTGACGGTCAGGCCGTACTTGGCCTTGAATCCTTCGATGACGCCGCCGTAGCCGCACCAGTCGTGGGGCAGGGCGATGGTCGTCAGGGTGCCTTCTGCCTTGGCAGCGGCGATCAGTTCGGCGCTCGGCTCGGCAGCGGCGATGGCAGTCGATGCCATGACCATGGCGGTCGAAAGCGAAAGCAGGCGGCGCATGTGTGAAATCACTGGTCTTCTCCTTGTGGTTATATCAGTCAACTTCGATGAAGCTGATACTGGGGTCCTATGAAGCTTATGTGACAGGTGTTGTCTCCTTTGCGACCAGAGGTTCGCAGGCGGAACACCTTCATTTCATTTTCAAAATTTACATTCGCCTGGGCGCTGGCGTTTTTGTTGCATTCCCAAATTTCGGCCCGTGACATCCCCGCGCCAGTCAACCCGGCGCCACGGTCCGTACCACTTGCTCCTCCTAAAGTGGCTTTCGAAAAAGCCTCGTTGAATCGAACAGACCTTCGAGCGTTTTCATGCGGTCGTGCGTCTCGTCCCAGATTGAACTTTGCACGGCCTCGATCAGCGCTTCGACGGCAAACAGGGTCACGACCGAACTATCCCAGGCCGAAGGAGCCTCGATCTGGATGCGGAAGACTCGCCGCGCCGATTTGGCGATGGGCGAGCTCCACTGGTCGGTGAACAGAATGATCTCGACGCCGCGGTCACGGGCGATGCGCGACAGCGTTTCCATCTCCTGCTCGTAGCGGCGGATGTCGAACATGATGAGGACGTCGCCCTTCTTCATATCGAGCACGTAATGCGGCCAGGAGCTGGAATTGGAGGCGATCTGGGTGACGCCGGAACGGATGACCTGAAGATGGGTGAAAAAATAGTCGGCGAGGGCGCGGGTGATGCGTCCGCCGACGAGATAGATATTGCGCTTTCGGTCAGCGATCATCGCGGCGGCGCCATCGAACTCGGCGGTTTCGATCTGCGCCAGCGTTGCGCGCATATTGTTCATCATCGCATCGGCGAAGCGGTTGAGGATATGAGTGCCCGGTGCATTGGCGGCCCAGCGGTCGTGCTTGCTGATCGGGTTGGAAATGGTCGCTTCGAGTTCCTGGTGAAGCCGCGACTGGAAATCGGGAAAGCCGCGAAAGCCGATCTTCTGCACCATGCGGGCGACCGTCGGCGTGGACACGCCGGCATTCTCGGCCACAGTCGTGATGCTGCCGAGTCCGGAAACCGGATAGTTGTCGAGAAGCGTCGCGGCCAGCTGCTTTTCCGCGCGGGTGAGCACGGAAAAATGGGCGTTGATCACATCCGACACCGTCATGGCGCCTGCGGTATTGGTCAAAATTCACCCCCCGAGCCGGTCTCTGCCAGCTTTGTGACAGAGTAAACATCGCTGTCACAATTCGAGTCAATTGATTTTTTGAAGAGATCGTTTCAGATTCCGGTTGACATGGGTCAAAACGTGAAGAATTCTTTTCAGTATCGGCAGTCACGCGTGCGTTGAGGAAAATCACCGGCTGTTCGTGACTCGCTTCCACGTATGATTTCAGGGGCTTTGAACCTGTCCGGGATATGCGTGGTGCCGATCAGGCAACCGGAAGGGGACCGGATTTGACGGGACTTTTGACAGAGGCGGATGGATCGCCCGTAGCAGTGGAAAACCCGGATGCGCTGAGCCCGGTGCTGCTGGTCTGCGAACACGCCTCGCGCCGCCTTCCGGAAAAGATGGGTTCGCTCGGGCTTTCCGAAGACGCCCTCAAAAGTCATATTGCCTGGGATCCCGGCGCGCTTGCCGTCTCGCAGCTTTTGGTCAAGAGCCTCGATGCCGCGTTGATCTACCAGCGTTTTTCGCGGTTGGTCTATGATTGCAACCGTCCGCCGGAGGCTGAAGCTGCGATGCCGGCCGTCAGCGAAGTTTTTGAAATACCCGGCAATGCCGGGATTTCGGCCGCCGAACGGATGGCGCGTACGCAAGCACTTTATGTGCCTTTCACCAACACTCTTTCGGATTTCATCACCACGCGAAAGGCCGCCGGCCACCCACCCGTTCTGGTGACGATGCACACGTTCACGCCGGTTTATCACGGCAAACAGCGCGACGTCGAAATCGGTATCCTGCATGACGAGGATAGCCGGCTGGCGGACGCGATGCTGGCTGCTGCCGGGAAAACGACACGTTATGCGGTGCGCCGCAACGAGCCCTATGGACCGGCAGACGGCGTCACGCATACTCTAATCCAGCATGGCTTGAAGAATGGCCTGCTCAACGTAATGATCGAGATCCGCAACGATCTCGTTTTAAATGAAATCGGCCAAAAGGTCATGGCCGATTATCTGACAGGCATCCTCGGCGAAAGCCTGGTTGCACTGTCGCAATAAAAAGACCTGGGGAGCGGCATGTCCGCGGAGACTGGTCCATGGGCTTCCATGGACACACTGGCATTTCGGCTGTCCGGCAATACCGCCGGTGGCTGGCTGATACAGGGGAAAAAACATGTCAGACTATACAGATACCGATAAACATGAGGACATGAAGGTCCTCCATTCGATGGGCTATGCGCAAGAACTCGAACGGCGCATGAGCTCTTTCTCGAACTTCGCCGTTTCCTTCTCGATCATCTGCATTCTTTCGGGCGGCATCAATTCGCTCGCCCAGGCAACTTCTGGTGCCGGCGGCGCCGCTATCGGCATCGGCTGGCCGGTTGGCTGCTTCGTTTCTCTCGTCTTCGCCGTTGCCATGGCGCAGATCAGCTCGGCCTATCCGACGGCTGGCGGCCTCTATCACTGGGGTTCGATCCTCGGCAATCGTTTTACCGGCTGGGTTACCGCCTGGTTCAATCTGCTCGGTCTTGTCACTGTTCTCGGTGCCATCAATGTCGGCACCTATTACTTCTTCATGGGATCGTTCGGCACACCTTATTTCGGCCTTGAAGATACAACGACCATCCGCATCCTCTTCCTGGTCGTCATCACCGGCGCTCAGGCGATCGTCAATCATATGGGCATCGGCCTGACAGCCAAGCTCACGGACTTCTCCGGTTATCTGATCTTTGCAACGGCGATCGCGCTTTCTGTTGTTTGCCTGGCTGCAGCGGATACCTACGAGTTCGGCCGTCTGTTCACCTTCTCCAACTATTCGGGCGAAGCCGGCGGCAACGTCTGGCCGGCAACCTCGGGCACCTGGGTCTTCCTGCTCGGCCTGCTGTTGCCGATCTATACGATCACCGGCTATGACGCTTCCGCCCATACGTCGGAAGAAACCGTCAAGGCCGCAACGTCTGTTCCGCGCGGTATGGTCTCTTCGGTTCTGTGGTCGGCGCTTTTCGGCTACATCATGCTGTGCAGCTTCGTTTTGCTGCTCCCCAGCATGGATGAGGCGGCCAAGCAGGGCTGGAACGTGTTCTTCTGGGCGATGGATACGCAGGTCAATTCGACCATCAAGGACATCCTTTACCTCGCCATCCTGGTCAGCCAATGGCTGTGCGGCCTGGCAACGGTGACGTCCGTTTCCCGCATGATCTTCGCTTTCTCGCGTGACGGTGGCCTGCCGGCCTCCAAGGCTCTGGCAAAGGTCAGCCCGACCTATCGCACGCCGGTTGCTGCGATCTGGACCGGCTCGATCCTGTCGGTGCTGTTCGTCTGGGGTTCGTCGCTTGTCACAATCGGCGAGACGCCGGTGTACACCATCGTCGTGTCCTGCACGGTCATCTTCCTGTTCTTCTCCTTCGCTATCCCGATCACGCTGGGCTTGTTTGCCTGGGGCACGTCGAAATGGGACAAGATGGGTCCGTGGAACCTCGGCGAAGGCGTCTTCAAGCTGTTTGCCGTGCTGACGATCCTGGCCATGATCCTTATCTTCGTGCTTGGCGTCCAGCCTCCGAACACTCCGGCCCTCTACGTGACCGTCGGCTTCCTGGTCCTGACCGGTATCGTCTGGTTCGGCTTTGAGCGCCGCCGTTTCAAGGGCCCGCCAATCGGCGAGGAAGTTGCGCGCCGCTCCGCGGAAATCGCAGCGGCCGAAAAGGCAGTTGGGCAGAAGTGATCCAATAAAGACAGGGTGGAAGCCGCGTTGGTGCGGCTTTCACCGGAGGTCCACGAGACGCAGCCGCCAAGGCCGCGTTACGATCAAGCACGGGATTTTTTGCAATGAGCGTGAGCTATTCGTTTGAAGAATTGAAGAAGGATGTTGCCGAAGGCCGCATCGATACGGTTCTGGCCTGCCAGGTCGACATGCAGGGACGCCTGATGGGCAAGCGCTTTCACGCGCAGTTCTTCGTCGATAGCGCCTGGGAAGAGACCCACAGCTGCAACTACCTTCTGGCGACCGACCTCGAAATGGAAACGGTCAGCGGCTACAAGTCGACAAGCTGGGAGAGCGGCTATGGCGACTATACGATGAAGCCCGATCTTTCGACGCTTCGCCGCATCCCATGGCTCGAAGGCACGGCGCTGGTTCTCTGCGACATGCTCGACCATCATACGCATAAGGAAGTGCCACATTCGCCGCGCGCCATCCTGAAACGCCAGATCGCCCGGCTGGAGGCCATGGGCCTCAAGGCTTATATGGCCACCGAGCTCGAATTCTTCCTGTTCGACCAGAGCTATGACGCAGCGCGCGAAAGCGGATATCGCAATCTCAAGCTCGCCAGCGGTTATAACGAAGACTACCATATCTTCCAGACGACGAAGGAAGAAGACGTGATGCGGGCGATCCGCAACGGCCTGCAGGGCGCGGGCATTCCGGTGGAAAACTCCAAGGGTGAGGCATCCGCCGGCCAGGAGGAAATCAACGTCCGCTATGCCGATGCACTGACGATGGCCGACCGGCACGTGATCATCAAGAACGGCTGCAAGGAAATCGCCTGGAGCAAGGGCAAGGCGATCACATTCCTCGCCAAGTGGAACTATAATGCTGCCGGTTCTTCGTCGCATATCCACCAGTCGCTCTGGAGCGCCGACGGCAAGACGCCGCAGTTCTTCGACAAGGAAGCGCAATACGGCATGTCGGAGATGATGGGCCACTACGTCGCCGGGCTTTTGACGCATGCGAGCGAAATCACCTATTTCCTCGCACCCTATATCAACTCCTACAAGCGGTTCATGGCCGGCACTTTCGCTCCGACGAAAGCCGTCTGGAGCAAGGATAACCGCACTGCCGGATACCGCCTTTGCGGCGAAGCCACCAAGGCGATCCGCATCGAATGCCGGGTCGGCGGTTCCGACATCAACCCCTACCTCGCCATGGCGGCACTGATTGCAGCCGGTATTGCCGGGATCGATGGCAAGATGGAACTGGAACCGGCCTTCGTCGGCGATGCCTATGGCGGCAAGAACATTCGCGAAATTCCCGGCACGTTGCGCGATGCGACGCGGGCGATGAATTCTTCCAAGATGCTGCTCGATGCCTTCGGCGAGGATGTCATCGAACACTACACCCGCGCTGCCGAATGGGAGCAGGAGGAATACGACCGCCGCGTGACGGATTGGAAGTTGCAAGAGGGTTCGAGCGGGCGTGAGATTATCACAACATGTTGTGAATATTGACGGTGCCGCCGCGATATGAGATGGTCATACCCTTTCCGGAGGGTGTAAAATGACCCCTATAGATACTGCGTGGTTCCACCGCCAGCTTGATGTTCACAACCAGTCGGTGAGGGGGCTTGCGCGGTTTATGAGCGTCGATCCGAGTGCAGTTTCGCGCATGCTGAAAGGCGAACGCAAGATGAGCGCTGAGGAGCAGGATCAGGTGGCAGCTTTCTTCGGCATCAGTATCGAAGAGGTTGCCGCGCGCCGCCGAGGTGAGCCTTTGGGTTTCTCCGAATCGAAACAGGACCCTTATCTGGCGGGAATTGGTGCACCGAAAGACGAGCTGCCCATGAGGATGTTTACCGAAGCGGATGTTGTCTACAAGGATGGGAAACGTTGGATGGAAGGACCAGATGGAAGATTGCTGGAGCTTCATCCTGCTTTCGGATGCATGGCGGGAACTATGACCATACCGGACGATCTGGATTTGACGGCGCCGATCGATGTCGAGTGGAGCGACAAACTTTATAATGAATGACAGGCTTCTCCTTGATACCTGCGCGATGATCTGGATGGCAACGCGCAGACAGATGTCACACGCGGCCATGGACGCCTTTGAGGCCATAACGATCAACGGAGGTGTGCTGTGTGTTTCCGCCATGTCTGCATGGGAAATCGGGATGTTGATATCGCGCGGCAGGTTGTCTGCCATCAAGGATGCGCTGCCATGGTTTGAAGATTTCGTGACGGCTGGCAACCTCGTGGTCCATGCAGCCACACCCGCTGTCTTGATCGCCGCTGCTTACCTTCCCGAACCGCTACACCGGGACCCCATGGATCGAATTCTCATCGCGACAGCGCGAGAACACGATCTCACCATCATCACACGCGACCGAGCCATTTTGGAATATGGTGCGGCCGGACACGTCAGGACGCTCGCTTGTTGAGCCTTTGGAGTTGAATTTATGACCATGATCCAATGCATTTCCCCAGTGAACGGGGAGGTTTATGCCGAACGCCCGGCGGTTGATGCCGCCGTTGCTTCGGCGGCCATCGCGCGTGCGCGTGCCGCGCAAAAAAGCTGGGCCAAGCGGCCGGTCGAGGACCGCGTCAAGCTGGTGCTTGCGGGCGTTTCTCGCCTCAACGAGATGGTTGACGAGGTCGTGCCGGAGCTTGCCTGGCAGATGGGCCGTCCGATCCGCTATGGCGGCGAGTTCCGCGGCTTCAACGAGCGCTCCAACTATGTGGCGTCGATTGCCGCCGACGCGCTGGCGCCGATCATTGTCGAGGACAGTGCCAGTTTCGAGCGCCGCATCGAACGCGTCGCCCACGGCGTCGTCTTCGTCATCGCGCCTTGGAACTATCCGTACATGACCGCGATCAATACGGTGGCGCCGGCGCTGATGGCCGGTAATACCGTGATCATCAAGCATGCCAGCCAGACGATCCTGGTCGGTGAACGCATGGTGCGCGCTTTTGTCGAGGCCGGTGTTCCCGAAGACGTCTTCCAGAACATCTTCCTCGATCATGCTACGACATCGCAGCTGATTGCAGCCAAGAGCTTCGATTTCGTCAACTTCACCGGTTCGGTCGAAGGCGGCCGGTCGATCGAGCGGGCGGCCGCCGGTACCTTCACCGGCCTTGGCCTCGAACTCGGCGGCAAGGATCCGGGCTATGTCATGGAAGACGCCGATCTGGATGCAGCCGTCGATACGCTGATGGACGGCGCGATGTTCAATTCCGGGCAGTGCTGCTGTGGCATCGAGCGCATCTATGTCAACGAAAACCTCTATGACGATTTTGTCGAGAAAGCCGTCGCCTTTGCCTCGGCCTATAAGCTTGGCAACCCGCTGGAGCAGGAAACCTCGCTCGGGCCGATGGCGCACAAGCGTTTTGCCGCCGAAGTGCGGGCGCAGACCGCCGAAGCGATTGCCAAGGGCGCCAAGGCGCTGGTCGATCCAAAACTGTTTCCGCAGGATGATGGCGGCGCTTATTTGGCACCGCAGGTTCTGGTCGATGTCGATCACTCGATGAAGGTGATGACCGAAGAGAGCTTCGGCCCGGTCGTCGGTATCATGAAGGTGAAGAACGACGCGGAAGCACTCGCGCTGATGAACGATTGCAAATACGGTCTCACCACTTCGCTCTGGACCAAGGACGCTGACCGCGCTGCCCGGATCGGCAATGATCTCGAGACCGGTACGGTGTTCATGAACCGCGCCGATTATCTCGATCCGGCGCTGTGCTGGACCGGCGTTAAGGAAACCGGCCGTGGCGGCTCGCTGTCGGTCATCGGTTTCCAGAATCTGACCCGCCCGAAATCCTATCATCTGAAGAAAGCCTGAAACGATGACCATCACTGCCAACTGGAGCTACCCGACATCCATCAAGTTCGGCGCCGGCCGGATCAAGGAGCTTGCCGATCATTGCAAGGCGCTCGGCATCACGAAGCCGCTTCTGGTCACCGACCGCGGCCTGGCGCCGATGCCGATCACTCAGAATGCACTCGATATCCTTGAGTCTGCCGGTCTTGGCCGCGCGCTGTTTGCCGATGTCGACAGCAATCCGACCGACGTCAATCTTGATGCCGGCGTCAAGGCTTTCAAGGCTGGTGGCCATGATGGCGTCATCGCCTTCGGCGGCGGCTCGGGCCTTGATCTGGGCAAGTGCGTCGCCTTCATGGCCGGGCAAAGCCGCCCGGTCTGGGATTTCGAGGATGTCGGCGACTGGTGGACCCGCGCCAGCGTCGAGGGGATCGCGCCGATCATCGCTGTGCCGACGACGGCGGGTACCGGTTCGGAAGTTGGCCGCGCTTCGGTCATCACCAATTCGCAGACCCATACGAAGAAGGTGATCTTCCATCCGAAGTTCCTGCCCGCCGTCACCATCTGCGATCCCGAGCTGACGGTCGGCATGCCGAAGATCATCACTGCCGGTACCGGCATGGATGCCTTTGCCCATTGCCTGGAAGCCTATTCCTCGCCGTTCTACCACCCGATGTCGGCCGGTATCGCGCTGGAAGGCCTGCGCCTCGTCAAGGAATATCTGCCGCGCGCCTACAAGGACGGCACGGATATTGAAGCCCGCGCCAACATGATGTCGGCCGCCGCGATGGGTGCCGTCGCCTTCCAGAAGGGGCTCGGCGCCATCCACTCGCTGTCGCATCCAGTCGGCGCGATCTACAACACCCATCACGGCATGACCAATGCCGTCGTCATGCCGCCGGTGCTTCGTTTCAACCGCTCCGCAATCGAAGGCAAAATTGGGTTAGCTGCTGCCTATCTCGGTATCTCCGGTGGCTTCGATGGCTTCTATGACTACGTGCTGAAGCTGCGCGAAGAACTCGGCGTGCCGGATAAGCTGGCAGCACTCGGCGTCGGCACCGACCGAATCGATGAAATGGCGGCGATGGCGATCGTCGATCCGACGGCCGGCGGCAATCCGGTCGAGTTGACACTCGATGCCGCCAAGAAACTGTTTCGCGAGTGCATATGAGGACCGGGCGGGCTTGGCGATGGGAGCCTTGCCCGTCGTCTCTTCACTGATTTGAACGATGGAGCCGGCATGCGATGCCGGCTCCATTTTCATTTTCCGGCTAATAAAATCACATCATGAAAACTGCTAGTTTCCCTTGTGTGCTTTTGTCGTAGAATCGTCATCGAAATGTCATGGAACACGCTATTTCTGAGCGTTCGTTTGCTCTTCGTTAATCGTGTTTTGCAAGGCTTCATGTTTGAGGATGCTCTGCCGCGAATGGAGGCGGTGAGAAGCGATGGCAGCTCTGGCATGCCGGCAGGAATGATATGGCTGTAATTTCAATTGCAAACGCCAAGGGTGGAGCTGGGAAGACCACCGTCGCATTGCTTCTTGCGATGGAATTTGCATACAGGGGCGAGAAGGTCGTGATCTTCGATTGCGATCCACTGGCGTTTGCAACCAAATGGCATCGCCTGCGCGGCGGGGTTGACGCGATCTCGGTGGTAACCGGCATCACATTCGCCAATCTCGGTGGCAACCTGCGTGCGCAACAGGGGCAGAGCGCCCATATCATCATCGATCTTTCCGGCGCGCGCGACGCGCTGATCGCGCTGACAGCAGGCTTGTCCGACCTTGTTCTCGTTCCCGTGCAGGGGTGTGCGATGGATGCGCAGGGGGCTGCCCATGTGCTCGATCTGATCGGGCAGGTCGAAACCAATG
>Ga0247813_10000473_pt1 | contig 37908 bp, 34 predicted proteins | sample UWRJL169409C1_FD_180719 | JGI IMG/M metagenome (GOLD analysis project Ga0247813, IMG submission 180719) | Plant litter microbial communities from Arlington Agricultural Research Station in Wisconsin, United States - UWRJ-L169-409C-1 | ecosystem: Environmental > Terrestrial > Plant litter >... | reverse complement strand
TTTAATAAAATTTAAGAACGTCTTTACTAGTATTCAGTTTTCAGTGCCAGTTTTCAGTATTAAAACTGAAATTTGCTGCTAATTACTGTATTTTTTAGTATTCAGTTTTTGGTGCTGGTTTATAGTTTGAAAACTAAAAACTGCGACTGTTTACTTTCTCGGAATCCATTTCACTTCCTCCGCTTTTAAGTCTGAGGACAACTTCCGTGCCAAGACAAAAAGGTAGTCAGAAAGTCGGTTTAAGTACATGATTGCTATTTCAGGAACGTGTTCATTATGACTTAAATGTACTGCCAAACGCTCGGCGCGACGGCATACACAGCGTGCAATATGACAATATGACACAGTTTGGTGGCCTCCTGGTAAAACAAAATGCGTCATTGGCGGAAGGCTTTCTTCCATTTGATCAATTTCATTCTCTAATAATTCAATATCAGTATCAATGATGCCAAGATTTTTCAATCGAAGTTCGCCATTTTTTAAAACTTCTTTTTCCTGTGGCGTTGCCAAAATTGCACCCACCGTAAAAAGACGATCCTGAATTTCAATTAAAATAGTTTTATAATGAGTATCCATTTCCTGGTCACGAATGAGTCCTATATAAGAATTCAATTCATCAACAGTTCCATAACTGTCAATACGAATATGATCTTTAGGAACACGCGTGCCTCCAAAAAGAGCCGTTGTTCCTTTATCTCCTGTTTTTGTATATACTTTCATTTTATTTTAGATTGTAGATTTTTGATTTTAGAATAATGATCGGAATCTAAAATTGTATTATGTATAGATTTAAAATTGCATAGTAGAAGTAGCGCAAGCAATCTGAAATCTAAAATCAGAAATCTAAAATTATTTTGTTGTATCGCTTTCGATCAATCCGTCACGCAAACGAATTACGCGATGGGCGTAAGCAGCAATATCTTCTTCGTGTGTTACCAGAATTACAGTGTTTCCCTGTGCATGAATGTCTCCAAAAAGCTTCATGATTTCTACAGAAGTTTTACTGTCCAGGTTTCCTGTTGGTTCATCGGCTAATATAATAGAAGGTTTATTGACCAAAGCTCTGGCAATAGCCACACGCTGACGTTGACCTCCCGAAAGCTGATTCGGCTGGTGATCCATTCTATCGGCAAGATTTACCTGTTTCAATACTTCTATAGCACGTGCATTTCGTTCAGATTTAGAATAACCTGCGTAAATCATGGGTAATGCAACATTATCTAAAGCTGTTGTTCTTGGCAAAAGATTAAAAGTCTGAAAAACGAAACCAATTTCTTTATTTCGAATTCCTGCCAATTCATCATCTTTCATCTGGCTGACATCTTTTCCATTTAAAACATAATGTCCAGAAGTTGGAGTGTCTAAACAACCTAACAAATTCATTAGCGTTGATTTTCCAGATCCTGATGGACCCATTAAAGCTACGTATTCTCCTTTGTTGATTTCGAGATCTATTCCTTTTAAAACATAAACGATTTCGTTACCTAGTACAAAATCTCGTTTAATGTTAGTTATTTTAATTAATGGATTTGCCATTTCGTATTACAATTTGGTTTTAAAAGTACAAAACACTTTTTAATAAACGATAAGTAGCGTGAAATTGATTTTTGTTACAAAAACATCTTTTGGCTTACAGGTCTACTAAATAATAAATATATATTTTTTGAATTAATTATACTTTTTTAGATTTATTTTATAAAATTATCATTATTATATAAGTTTTACATGTTTATTATCTTTTTAATATTAAAAACATGGTAATGATGTAATTTTTGATATTAGGTTATTAGATACATTTGTTAATGTATTAATTAAACAATAAATAATTATGAAAAACATACAATTATTATCGGGAATTGCATTAATTGCATTGAGTCTTACATCTTGTAAAGACGAAAAACAAGAAAAAGCTCAGAAAACTATTGACGCTTATGTAACGTACGTTGACTCAGTAAAAAATGTGAAAGCTGATGATTTGAAAGCAGATTGGAAAGATGTTGAAGCTGAATACAACAGAAGAGCCGAAAATGCACAACTGGCACTTGCTGATATTAAAGATAACACTGCTGAGACTGAAAGAATAAATGCAAGTAAAACAAAGTACGAGGAATTTAAAAATGAAATGACCACCGTTCTTGCCCCACCTGCTCCAAGTCCAAAACAACAATTGCGTAATGCTTTGTTTGGTGAAGGAAAAATTGGAGACGATATGAGTTTTTCTTGGGTAAATGCCCAAAATATTCATGGTGTGTACCAACAATTTGTTCATACAGTAGAAGATAATAAAGATAGTTATTCTCGTGAAGACTGGGATGAAATTAAAGTATTGTATGAAGCACTTGACAACCGAAAAAATACAGTTGAAAAAGAAGGTTTAAGTTCTGAAGACAATAGAAAAATTGCAGGTTTAAAAGTAAAATTTGCTCCAATGTATACTGTAAACAGAATGGGAGCTAAATCTGAAGAAAATAGAGAAGCTAAAAAATAAAATTTAAATAAATTGAATTAGTATTAAAAATGGCAATCAGAAATGGTTGCCATTTTTTTATGCCCGAATCACAAAATGTTCTTTTTGTTGTTCGTATCTGAAAAAGACAAAACCCCATTGGAAAGTGTCAATAGTAACGGTTACTTTTGGATGATTTTTAATGATTTCCCAGGCATCTTCCATTTCTTGCGACCAATGTATATCATCAAAAATCCAAACGGAATCATTGGTAATAGTTGGTAATAAAAGATCAAAATAGGCTAGAGTGGCTTTCTTAGAATGATTACCATCAAAATATATTAAATTGAAGTTTTCAGTCTCGGTTTTCAGTCTCAGTTTGATATCCTGAAAATATTTTTCAAATTCTGTTACAATTGAATTTACATTATTGAAATCGAACTTTTGTAATTGCAATTGGCATTGATTTGCTGTTTCAGGACAACCTTCTAATGTAATTACTTTCGCATTCGTCCCTATGCTTCGGGATCCTAATGCTAAAGCAGAAGTAGCCAAGCCTAATGAAGTTCCTATTTCCAGAATTGTTGAAGGTTTGAAATAATGGGTAACTCTAAATAGTAATTCGGCTCGTCGTGGAGAAATTCCGGCTGTTGACGCAATTTTAGAAATCTGTCTTCTGTTTGATTTAAAAACCTTTGAACCCGCGCCAAAATCAGTTACTTCAATAAAATTTTTATTTTCAAGTAATGATTTTCGATAGTTTTTTAGAATTGAATATTCGGGCTTTGACTTTTTATCGTAAAAACATTTAGTCAGTAAACTAAAAACAAATGGCGAATGTACTCCATGTTCATTTTTGGAGTTCCAAAGGAATTTTAAATAGGCTTTAATCTGAAATAGCATAATCTTATTTGCAAGAGGGCACGAAGATACGAATCAGAAATTGAAATAATTAAATGAAAAAAGCCTAATCTTTTATTTAGATTAGGCTTTTTAAAAATAAGATATTGACAATTATCTGTAAATATTCATACCATTATTTGCTTTCCATTGTTGTTCAAAATATTCAGCATCTTCGCTATTACGAGGATGAACACCTAAAACAACATGTCCGTCTTTAATTCCATCTTCATAAATTTTTGCTCTGTCTTCTGGAATTCCTGAACCTACTAAAGCACCAATTATACCTCCGGCAATTCCTCCTGCACCAGCACCAGCCAATCCTGCAGCTAAAGGACCAGCGACAATTAATCCTAAACCAGGAATAACAAGACTAGTTCCTAATGCAGCAACAACTCCTGCAATTGCACCAATTGTTCCTCCAATCGCAGAACCTGTTCCAGCACCTTCCGCTGCTTTTGTTCCAAGCTCAGAGTGATCGTCTTTGTCTGAATAATGTTTTTTTCTGGTTTCATCTGACATGATAAGGTTAATTTCGTCTTTTGTATAACCTCTGTCGCTTAAAGTATCGTATGCTCTTTCGATGCTGTCACGATCTGAAAACATTCCTGTTAAAACTTCACGTTTTGTTCCGTCGGGATTATGTAAATTTTCCATTTTATATATGTTTTAAGTTGTGAATTCATTTTCACTTAAACAAAGCTCGGAAAACAGATATAATATTATTTACACAATTTTTTCAAATCATTACATAATGAAATTCAGACTTTTGTAAAATAGAGGGTGCTTTTATGTTATTACTTTAATTTAACTAGTCTTTTAGTGACATAAAAAAAGACCACAATAGAATAGATTTTATTGTGGTCTTTTTATCATCAAAGAATAAGATTTGTGTTGAAACTAATTCACTGAAATTAATTTCACATCAAAAATAAGAACTGATCCCCCAGGAATACCTCTGTAATCATAAGGCCCGTAACCTAAATGGGAAGGAACAAGCAGCGATCCGCTTCCACCAGTTTTGAAATAAGGAATTCCTTCCTTCCAGCCTTCAATTACCTGACTTAAACCAAAAGATACTCCTTCTGCTTTACTTTGATCAAAAATAGTTCCGTTAGAATAGTAACCTTTGTAAGCTACAGTTACATTAGAGCTTGCAGTTGGTTGAGTTCCCTCTCCAGGCTGGTTGATGATATAATACAAACCAGATTCGGTTCTCTTAGCCGTTAATTTATTTTTAGCGATATAGTCAACTATTTCTTTTTCGTTTTCAACAGTATAATCTGTTTTTGTAGGTTGAGTATCACTTGGATTGCAAGAGATAAAAAGTGTTAATGCTAATAATGAAGTTAGGATATATTTCATGGTATTGTTTTTATAATGTGCTAATATAATAAAATCTGATTTTTTTGTTTCACGAAGATTCACAAAGAAAACACAAAGATTCACAAAAAAAACTTCGTGTAGCTCTGTGTTTTCTTTGTGAATCTCTGTGTAATAACTTTATCCTTCGATTTTAGCAGAAAGCTCAAACCAGCGTTCTTCTTTCTGGTCTATTTTATTAATGATATTTTGAAGTTCGTTTGCTTTTTTCTCGATATCCGCATCGGCAACTTTTCCATCAGAAAATAATTGTTCTATTTTGGTTTTGTCGATTTCAAGATCTTTAATTTCTCTTTCTAGTTTCTGATATTCTTTTTGCTCGTTGAAAGTTAGGTTTCCTGTTGGATTATTTTGTTTCCAATCTTTCTTTTCTGCTTTGTTTTCCTCTTTTTGAGCGACATCGGCACTATCTTCATAAGCTCTAAAATCAGAATAATTTCCTGGGAAACTTTCGATTTCACCTTTTCCTCTAAAGATAAATAAGTGATCTACGATTTTATCCATAAAGTAACGGTCGTGAGAAACCACTAATAAACAGCCAGGATAATCTAAAAGGAAGCTCTCCAAAACATTTAACGTTACAATATCCAAATCGTTTGTAGGCTCATCCAGAATCAAAAAGTTAGGATTCTGAATCAAAACCGTACATAAATACAAACGTTTCAATTCACCACCGCTTAATTTTTCGACAAAATCGTATTGTTTTTTAGCGTCAAAAAGAAAACGTTCCAATAATTGTGAAGCCGAAATCATTCTGCCTTTTGCCAGCGGAATAAATTCACCGTATTCTTTAATAATATCAATTACACGCTGATTGGGTTTCGGGTTGATTCCGTTTTGCGTATAATAGCCTACTTTTATCGTTTCACCTTTTACAACACGCCCACTATCAAGCGGAAGTGTTCCGGTAAGAAGATTCAGGAAAGTAGATTTTCCAGTTCCGTTTTTACCAATAATTCCGATACGTTCACCACGTTGAAAATCGAAACTAAAATTATCTAAAATAACATGATCCTTGAATTTTTTTGAAATCTTGTGAAGCTCGATGATCTTGCTTCCCATACGTTCCATATTAATTTCAAGTTCCACCTTGTTTTCAAGACGACGACTTTGTGCTTTTTCCTTAATTACGTAAAAATCATCCTGACGCGATTTTGATTTAGTTGTTCTCGCTTTGGGCTGGCGGCGCATCCATTCTAATTCTTTTACAAATAAGTTTTTGGCTTTGTCAACGCTGGCGTTTTCAGATGCAATTCTTTCTTCCTTCTTTTCTAAGTAATAAGAATAATTTCCTTTGTATTGGTATAATTTTCCGTTGTCTAATTCAATGATTTCATTACAAACGCGCTCCAAAAAGAAACGGTCGTGCGTTACCATAAATAAGGTGATATTTTCTTTAGCAAAATAACTTTCTAACCATTCAATCATTTCAAGATCTAAGTGGTTGGTTGGCTCATCCAGAATCAATAAATCAGGACGATTGATTAAGATAATAGCCAATGAAAGACGCTTTTTTTGTCCACCCGAAAGATTTTTTACTTTTAGTTTAAAATCTTCGAGTTTTAATTTGAATAAAATCTGTTTGTATTGTGTTTCGAAGTCCCAAGCGTTGTGCTGATCCATTCCGTCAAAAGCTTTTTGATATGCTTCTTCATCGTCAGGATTTTCAAGTGCTTTTTCGTAGGCTTCGATTACTTTTAAAGTTTCATTGTCAGAGGCAAAAATGCTTTCTTCAATAGTTAACTCTTCCTGTAGATTATTATCCTGAGAAAGAAAAGCCATTCGAATTCCTTTTCTCAAAACTACTTGTCCGGTATCAGGCTCATCCAAACCATTAATAATACTCATAATGGTGGTTTTTCCAGAACCGTTTTTAGCGATAAAAGCAATTTTTTGGTCTTTATTGATTCCGAATGAGATGTTGTCAAAAAGCGTTCTTTCGCCAAAAGACTTCGATATATTTTCTACAGATAAGTAATTCACTTTATGAAGTATGAGTTATAAATTATAAGTTATGAAGATTTTACAAAACACAACTTTTTTGCAAAAGTAAACTATTATATTACGATTTGCGAATTATTTATGGAGATAGGAATTTAGAATCGGACTTAAATCAAAATAATGGATTTGTTGCCGAACATTTAAAACAGGTTTCCGAACCAAGGCTTCATTGGTCAGATAATAATGTAAGCCATCATTTGTGGTAATTCCTTCTATTTGATGAAAAGAAAGCTGAACATCAATTCGACGTTTATTTCCAGACAAAAAATCGTGATTGTTAAAATCGTACAATAAGTATATAAATGGTTTTCCGAGCTTAGAATAACCACAAAGCGCAATAAGTTTTTTTTCTTCTAAATAAGTTGCGCCAGTTACAAGACCTTTTGTGTCGAGTGTTTCTTTAAATTGTGCGATATGGTTGCCGGATTGATTCGGTAAAGCATAAATATTGGTTTTGGATGATTTCCATTGCTTGGTAAATAAGTAAATACTGTCTTTAGAAACTATGAAAGCTTCACAGTCAAAATCGGTAGCGTTTGGTTTTTTTTGAGAAAAATCATTCTGATCTGAATATTTAAAGGCAATAGTTTCTATAATTGGATTCTCTGCTAAAAATGATTTTTTCTCGATTTTTAAAATTTGTAGATCCGTTCGGTTTCCAGATGCATTATTTCCAAAATCCCCAATGTAAATGAATGAACTGTCTTGTGAAATTTCTTCCCAGTCATGATTGATAGCTTTGTCTAAAATAATTTTCTTCCGAATTTTTCCCAAAGTATCTAATCCGTAAATGGTTTTATCGTGATCGTCATTGTGGGTCCAAAATAAGTTATCAAAAGAAATTAATCCGGAGGTTTCTTTGATTGAATCGTTTAATAGTTTTGAATATTGAGGTTTAACCTTCTTGGCTTCGTAGAAACAGCTACCGTCATTTATAATTGCTTTCGAATTGTAGTTTTTCGCCATTGGATCTGTACAATTATAAGTTTGTGCGTTAGAGTAGGAGCAAGCGATCAGGAAAAAGAACAATGCGTTTTTCATAATTATTTTGTAGATAATACTGATAATTAACTGTTTAAAATAAAAGTTTTTTTTTAAAACAATGAAGCGATTAAAGATACGTTAAGTTTCTAATTGTTTTATAATTCTTCAGGTTATTTCTGCTTATTAAAGTCATAAGTTTTTAAAGTATTAAAATAAGGTATTTCTAGGTTTGTGTGTTTTCCGTATAGTCTTAAGTATTATTTTTGCAAAAAAAATATAAATGAATTCTTTCAAGTAAAAAAATGTATCTGTTTGATATTGAGATTTGTACTGTAGATTGTTAATTTTGAAATAATTAGTGCAAATTTTTACGGCAAAAGTCTAAAAATTGTCAATATATTTGCACCCAATTTGAATTTTTCTAATTTCCAGAAATGGGAGTTGGAAGAGCGAAGCTGTGCTTTGATGTTAAATGTTTAATTAGGGTAAAGTAGAAAATGGATAAGGAAACTAAAATTTATATTGCAGGACATAATGGAATGGTAGGTAGCGCTATCTGGAGAACATTGTCTGAGCAGGGTTTTACTAATTTACTTGGAGTTTCCAGTAAAGAATTAGATCTAAGAGATCAAAAGGCTGTTCGTGAATTTATAGCTACAGAAAATCCGGATGTTATAATTGATGCAGCTGCAAGAGTAGGTGGTATTTTGGCAAATAATGATTATCCCTACCAATTTATTATGGAAAATATGCAAATCCAGAATAATCTAATTGATTCGGCTTTACAAAATAACGTTGACAAATTTATTTTTTTGGGTAGTTCTTGCATCTATCCCAAATTAGCGCCACAGCCTTTAAAAGAAGATTATTTGTTGACGGATACACTGGAGCCAACAAATGAATGGTATGCAATAGCAAAAATTACCGGAGTAAAAACCTGTCAGGCTATCAGAAAACAATTTGGTAAAGATTATGTAAGCCTGATGCCAACCAATTTGTATGGAACGTATGATAATTTCGATTTAAATACATCTCATGTTTTACCAGCGATGATTCGAAAATTTCACGAAGCAAAAGAAAATAATAATGCACCTGTAACACTTTGGGGCAGCGGAACGCCGATGCGCGAATTTTTATTTGTTGATGATATGGCAAAAGCAGTTGTTTTTGCTTTAGAAAATAAATTGCCAGATTATTTATACAATGTAGGAACCGGAGAGGACTTGACAATTAAAGAATTGGCTGAAACTATTCAAAAAATAACCGGTCATAAAGGTGAAATCATTTGGGATGCAACAAAACCAGATGGAACACCAAGAAAATTAATGGACGTTTCGAAAATGCATGAATTAGGATGGAAACATCAGGTAGAATTGCATGATGGAATTCAAAAAACATACGATTGGTTTTTGCAAAACCTTGAAAAATTTAAACAAGTTAAAATTTAGAGAAATGAGAATTTTAGTGAGTATTAAAATCATTAATGCTATTTTCAACTCATAATTTATAACTCAAAACTCAAAAAATGAGAACAAAAAAAGTAGCGCTTGTAACAGGAATCACAGGTCAGGACGGATCCTATTTAGCAGAATTATTATTAGAAAAAGGATATGAAGTACACGGTGTTAAAAGACGTGCTTCTTCTTTTAATACACAAAGAATTGATCACCTGTATCAGGATCAGCATGAAGCACATGTTCATTTCAAATTGCATTATGGAGACCTTACTGATTCCACAAATATTATTAGAATAATTCAGGAAGTACAGCCTGATGAGATTTATAATTTAGGTGCTATGTCTCATGTAAAAGTGTCTTTTGATTCACCTGAATATGTTGCAAATGTAGATGGATTAGGAACTTTGAGAATTTTAGAAGCGGTAAGAATATTAGGCTTAGAGAAAAAAACGAGAATTTACCAGGCTTCCACTTCAGAACTGTATGGAGGTTTGGCAGAAAATAAGAATGCAAAAGGTTTTTATGATGAAAACTCTCCATTTTATCCACGTTCACCATACGGAGCTGCTAAGATTTACGGTTTTTGGATCACAAAAAATTACCGTGAAGCTTATAATATGTTTGCATGTAATGGTATTTTGTTCAATCATGAATCTCCAAGACGCGGTGAAACTTTCGTAACGCGTAAGATTACCATGGCAACAGCCGCTATTGCAAAAGGAAAGCAAGAATGTCTTTACCTAGGAAACCTAAATTCACAAAGAGATTGGGGACATGCAAAAGATTATGTTGAAGCAATGTGGAGAATTTTGCAACAAGATACCCCGGAAGATTATGTTATTGCTACAGGTGTAACTACTTATATTAGAGATTTCGTAACCATGGCGTTCGCACAAGTTGGAATAGAATTGACTTTTGAAGGAGAAAATGAAAGCGAAGTAGCTAAAATCGGAGCATGTAATAATCCTTTATATCAATTGGAAATAGGAAAAGTTGTAGTGCGTGTTGATCCGGAATATTATCGTCCTACGGAAGTTGATCTTCTAATTGGAGATCCTACAAAATCTAAAACTCAGTTGGGATGGAAGCCTCAATATGATTTGGCTGCTTTAGTGAAAGAGATGGTTGAAAGTGATTTGAAGTTGGTTTAAAAAAAACTGTTTTTTTGCGAGCGCGACGTAATAAAACTTTGAATTATTTTAAGTAAATTTAAATTGTCTTCAGTATAAAAGTAAGTTATATTTATTTGAGATTGAGGCTAAATTAAAAAATAGGGGTATGAAAATATTGGATTGTACATTAAGAGACGGAGGATACTATACGAATTGGGATTTTGATAAAAATTTGGTTGAAACTTATTTAACAGCAATGAATGATTTACCTGTTGAATATTTAGAAGTTGGCTATAGAAGCCCTAAGTTAACGGGTTATTATGGTGAATATTTTTATTGTCCAGATTTTGTGCTAAAAAAAATATCGCAATTATCAAATAAGAAACTAGTTATTATATTAGATGAGAAGAATATAAAATTAGAAACTATTGAAGAATTGTTGAAGCCATGTTTAGGTATAATTACAATGGTGCGAATTGCTATTGATCCTGAACAACTAGTAAGAGCAATTGATTTAGCTAAAAAAGTAAAGTCAATGGGTTTTGAAGTTGGCTTTAATGTTATGTACATGTCAAAATGGAAAAATTTGCCAGAATTTTTATCTAATTTGAAACTTGTTGATGGCGTAGCAGATTATTTTTATATGGTAGATTCATATGGAGGTGTTTATCCTGACGATGTTAGGGAAATATATAATTTAGTCCGTTCACAAATGAAAACTAAAATTGGTTTTCATGGTCATAATAATTTAGAGCTGGCACTTGTTAATACTTTGACAGCAATTGAATGTGGTGCTGATATGGTTGATGCAACTATTACGGGAATGGGAAGAGGGGCTGGAAATTTAAAAACAGAACTGTTGCTGACCGCTTTGAATCAGCGAAATAATATAGAAGTTGATTTTAATGCCTTGTCTGCGGTTACAGATGCTTTTTCTCAATTACAAAAAGAATATGAATGGGGTACAAATTTGCCCTATATGGTATCTGGCGCTAATTCGTTACCACAAAAAGATGTTATGGAGTGGGTTGGAAAGCGTTATTATTCTTATAATAGTATAATTAGAGCACTAAGTAATCAATCTAAAGGAATTAAAGATAATGAAACTTTATCTGAATATTCTCCAACTGGAGCTTTTAGTAAAGCTTTGATTGTTGGAGGTGGTGATAGCGTTAGAGAGCATATTGATGCTATTAAAAATTATTTATCCATAAACCCCGATGTTGTTATTATTCATTCGAGCTCAAGAAATGTAAGTAGTTTAAATGATTGCACTAATAAACAATTTCATTGTTTAGCAGGAAATGAGGGACATCGATTAGAAAAAGTTTTTAATTCTGTGCCAAATAACAGGATTGCAATACTGCCACCTTTTCCAAGGGCTATGGGAACTTATATACCGGTAAATTTTAAATCGAACTCATTTCAGCTTTCAGAAATTAATATAACAGAAAAGTATAAAAACTCTATTACTGCTTTAGTTCTTCAATTAACAAAAGAAATGAATGTTGAAGAATTACTATTTTGTGGCTATGATGGATATAATGGTGAAATAACGCAGCATAAATTAGAATTGTTTAATGAAAATGAATACTTATTTAGCAATTTCTCCAAAAGGAATTATTGTTTAAAATCTATCACACCTACTAAATATAAAGAATTACGTCAGGAATCAGTTTACTCAGAACTTTATCAATAATATTATGGAGCCTGTAAGTGTCTTTCTACCAACAAGAAAAGGTAGTGAAAGAGTAATAAATAAAAATACCAGAAAGTTTGCTGGCGTAGCTAACGGTTTATTAGAAGTTAAATTAAATCAACTTTTAGAAACAAAATTAATTGATGAGATAATTTTGTCATCAAATGATGAGGCATCTTTAGAGTTTGGAAGTAAACTTTCTAAAGAAGAAAAGAGATTAAAGATTATCGAACGGCCAGATCATCTCGCATTAAGCAGTACTAATCTTCTGGATTTAGTAAATTATGTTCCTACAATCTGTTCTATGCCTCATATTTTATGGACTCATGTTACTTCTCCATTTGTGATGGCCGAAGATTATGATAATGCTGTGAAAACTTATTTTCAAAAATTAAATGAAGGGTATGATTCTTTAATGAGTGTAAAAACCATTCAAAACTTTTTATGGTCAAAAGAGAAAAATGATTTGATTAATAGAATGAGTGATATTAAATGGCCCAGAACGCAGGATTTAATGCCATTATATGAAATAGACAGCGCTTTTTTTATTGCATCTAAAAATAATTATCTAAATAATAAAGATAGAATTGGAGTAAAACCATTTTTAATGGAACAATCTGGATACAAATCGTTTGATGTTGATTGGGAAGATGATTTTGAAATGGCAGAATTAATTTATAAACATACGAATGGAAAAGTTTAAAACAATTCTCTGGGATTTTGATGGTGTTATAATGGATTCAATGCCAGTTCGCGATAAAGGATTTGAAATTGTCTTGAAAAGTTATCCAAAAGAACAAGTTGTACTTTTAATGCAGTATCATAGAAGTAATGGTGGATTATCTCGTTATAATAAGTTTAGATATTTTTTTGAAGAAATAAGAAAAGAAACTATTACTGATGAAGAAATCAAAGTATTAGCAGAGAAGTTTTCGCTTGTAATGTTGCAGAATCTTTTAGATGAAAATTTATTAATTAATGATTCAGTACGTTTTATAAAGAATAATTACAAAAAATATGCAATGCACATTGTCTCTGGTTCTGATGGGAATGAATTAAGATATATTTGTGAGAAGTTAGATTTGTCAAAATATTTTATTTCAATTGATGGATCACCAAGTCCTAAAAATGAATTAGTCAAAGAATTGTTAGAAAAGTATGCCTATAAAAAAGAGGAAACATGTTTAATTGGTGATTCGTTTAATGATTTACAAGCAGCGGTAGAAAATAATATTGAGTTTTTAGGTTACAATAATATAGAGTTGATTAATAAATCTTCTACTTATATTACTTCTTTTAATTTTGTTTAGTAATTAATATAAAAAAAATCGATGAAAGGAAAAAAAATACTATTTGCTTTTTTTGTTTTATTTGCTTACTGTAGTACTGATAAAGATCTCGTTATTACAGAACCGGAAACGGAAAAGCCACCAATAGATAAGCCACAAGATACTACTGGCGAAGGATTTACTTTATTGCCGTATGGTCATGTACCAGATTCAGATTCCTATATTGATGGTGGAATCCTGCAAGATCAAAATAGTAATCCAAAATATAATAGAGAAGGTAGAACATGGCAAGGTATTCCATCTATTGGGAAAGATAAAACAGGTAATTTGTATGCTACATGGATAAGTGGCGGTGCTGATGAAGGCAATGAAAATTATATAACATTGTCTTTAAGCAAAGACAAAGGCAAGACTTGGGAATATGATAAACTAGTTTTTTATTTTAATGAAAAAGACTCAACTAGGGTTATGGATCCGAGTTTATTTAATGATAAATTTGGAAATTTATATATAGCTTGGGCCAAACATATTGAAAAAAAAGCTATTTTAAAGAAGCAATGGGCTGAAATTTGGTTTTCAAAGTTGAAATTATCTGAAGTGGGTACTGTAAATTATACTTCACCAAGGAGAGTTGCTACAGGAATTATGATAAATAAACCATTCACTTCGTCGGATAGTAATCAGATGATATTTCCAATAGCAATTTGGTATGCCGGTAATCCTCTTTTGCAACAGCCTTTTATGTATAAAGGAAATTATGGTGCAAAATATCTGGAGAATTTTGAAAAGGTAGGTGGGATGAACATGAATGTTTCTAAAACGCATATGATATATGAGCATATGTTTGTTGAATTAAAAGATGGTAGTTATTTGGGGATGACAAGAACTTTAGACGGTATTTACTATTCAAAGAGTAAAGATGGTACAGTCTGGGATGTTGCTAAAAAATTTACTGATCTTGGCCCTACCACTATAGCTCGTTTTCATTTAGCTAAATTAAAATCCGGGCGACTGATTTTAATTTTCAACAATGACAAATTCAGAACAAAAATGACTATTTGTCTCTCTGATGATGATGGTAAATCCTGGCCTCACAGACTGGTAATTGATAATGATGAAAATGTATCATATCCAGATATGATTGAAACTGATCCTGGGCTATTAAATATAATTTATGACTATAAAAGAAGTCCTAACGGGACGATAAAATTTGTTGTTGTTAAAGAAAGTGATATTGTTAATAAAAAATCGGATTTTTCAAAAACGATAATAAGTTCATTACAAAATTAAGGTTATTATAGCATACGTTAGATTGACAATTCATGAGTAAGTATAAACAATTAGGAAAGAATACAATTCTAGTTTTTTTAGGAAATACAGGTAGTAAACTGATAGGTTTGTTTATGCTGCCCTTTTATACAAAGTGGCTTTCAGTAGAAGATTATGGAATTACAGATATTATTACTGTTTATGTTTCTTTTTTTCTGGGTATAATTACCTGTAGTATTACAGAAGCTATTTTTATTTTTCCTAAAAATGTTCCTAAAGATGAACAAAAAAGCTATTTTTCGTCGGGTCTTTTTTTTGCATTATTTAGTTTTATAGTTGCCGCTATTCTATTCGCTTTAGTACAATGGAGCTGTAATATATTAGAAATTTCGAACAGTTTTACAAAATATGCCTGGGTAATTTATTTTATAATTATCGCAACCTTTATTCAAAATTATTTACAACAATTTTCAAGAAGTATTAATCTGGTAAGAGTTTATGCTGTTTCAGGGTTATTGTTGACTTTTTTTTCTGCTTTTTTTTCCTTCGTTTTAATGCCAAAATTTGGTGTTTTTGGATTTATATATGCGCAAATTGTATCATTGTTGCTAACATCTATTTATACTTTTATTTTTTCTAAGAGTAATTCTTTTTTTTCGATTAATAGCATAAACAAGAAGAGTTATAAAGAAATGTTAATTTACTCAATTCCATTAATTCCTAATGGTATTATGTGGTGGTTGGTTAGCGCTTTAAACCGTCCTATTATTGAACATTATTTGAGCATAAAGGAAGTTGGGTTGTTTGCTGTAGCAAATAAGTTTCCTTCTTTATTGACTATGGTTTTTTCTATTTTTATTTTTTCGTGGCAAATATCTGTTTTGGAGGAGTTTAATAATGAAAGCTATAAGCAATTTTACAATAAAGTTTTAAGGGTTATATTTATTATACTATTTCTCATATCCTGTGGATTGACTATTTTTAGTAAATTAATTGTTTCAATAATGGTAGATGATAAATTTTTTGAGGCATGGAAGTTGATACCCATTTTGACATTTGCAGTTCTTTTTTCATCATTATCAGGGTATGTTGGTTCTAATTTTTCAGCCAGTAGAGAAAGTAAATATTTTTTTTATTCAAGTATTTGGGGAGCTATAACTAGCATTGTCTTTAATGTTATTTTAATACCTTTTTTTGGATTATTTGGAGCTGCTTTGGCCGTCGTACTTTCTTTCGTCGTAATGGCAATTTCCAGAATCATATATTCTTGGAAATATGTACAAATTACAAATATGCCTATTTATTGCTATATGATTATAATAAATATTTCAGTTATTGGAATAACATTTTATATTCAAAATCTAATTATTAAATTCTTGCTATATCTGCTCTGTTTTTTGGTTTTTGTAATTGTTAATAGAAAACTTAAAGGAGATGTAAAGGATGCGTACTTAATGCTAAAAAAAAGATAATGAAAAAAAGAATCAAAAACGTATTATATTTTATAGCTAAAAGTTGTGGTTTTTTAAAGTTTACTACTAAAGTTGTATTACAAGGAAGTTATAAAAACAAAATTAAGAAGGAGTTTGTGGGAACTGTTGCAGTATTGGCAAACGGACCTTCATTAAAAGAAATAATACCTAAATTAACAACAAGTAATGCGTTTACTGGTTTAGACTTTATCGTTTTAAATTTTTTTGCTTTTGAAGAAACTTTTTATCAAATAAAGCCTCAGCATTATTGTCTAGCCGACCCTATGTTTTTTGCTGATTCACTTAAAACAAATGATATTCGAAAAATGTATGATTTACTAGAAAGTAAAGTTGATTGGAATATGTTTTTATATATACCCGCACTTAATTATAAAAGTTTTTTAGCTTATAGTAAGATTACAAACCCAAAAATTAAGGTTGTTAAGTTAAGTACTAATGATTATTATGGATACGAGAAGTTTAGGAATTATTTTTATAAAATAGGTTTTGCAATGCCTAGCCCAAAGACAGTCGCAAATATGGCTATATATGTTGGTTTAAACTCGGGATATAAAGAATTGAGATTGTATGGTGTAGATCATACTTTTTTTAATTCTTTAGTTGTAAATGAATTAAATCAATTGTGCCATACACAAGAACATTTTTACAGTAGTACTCCAAAACTAGAGCCAATTACAAGAAATCATGATGGCTTTCAGTATAACATGAGTGAGTATTTAAAAGATCTTGCTTTTCTTTTCCGAAGTCATGATCTGTTAGAACAGTATTCTAAATTTTTAAAAGTGAAAATTCTAAATTTTACAAAAAATTCATTAATCGATAGTTATGATAGAAAAATTGTTTGAATTTAGAATAGATCACTGTTTTCATATCTTCAAAAATTAAAAGTTTTTTTTAAAAAAAGTATTAAAATAAACTAGATTTTCTACTAAATAGTAAAGCATAAAAATGCTTCATTTAGATAGACTTTCTAATGAGCATCGATCATGGTATTTGAACTTTTATTGATTTGTATATTTTTGTTTTTCTGCTATCGAAGTTCCGAAAAGCAAATTCTTTATCTGATATTTTTTCTATTACCTATACATGGTACTATTAAATTTTTGGTATTCAAAGATGGGGGAGAAATATTTGCAGTTTGGAAGGAGTTAGGTATCTTAATTTTATTTTTTCGTACGCTTCCTGTTAAGAATTATGCATCTGTCAAAGTTTTGCATTTTTTTCTGTTTTTTTCGTTATTTATTATCTTCTATACTTTAATTGGATTTTACGATGGCTATACAATAGCGGGTACGTTCAAAAAATTGTTTTTTCCAGTTTTTTTAACAATCTCAGTCTCCAAGATTCGATTTACTAATACTGACGCTAAAGTATTTTTTTTGGTAATACTATTGGGGAGTTTGCTAATAAATATTACAGGTATAGTAGATTTTGTATCTCCAACTATAAGGTCTAGTTTTAGGGCACTATTAGGAGCTACTTTTGAAGAAACACATGACGGAACAAGATTCTACGATAATACGTCATACCAAATAATGGGTTTTGATAGGGTAAGTGGACTTATAACAGGAGGCCCTAATCAAATGGGGATATTTAATAGTGCAATTGTTATTTTAGGAGTTTTTTGTTGGATTAACAGAGCATATTTTAAATTTTCCCGTTTTCAAATGTTATATTTTTTAATTTGCTTGGGAGCTTCCTTTTTTTGTTTATTAACATCTTTTTCTCGTGCTGGTTGGGCAATTTTAGTAATTACTTTTTTCAGTGTTTTAGTCATAGATAAGCATTTTAGAAACTTTGGATTAAAGTATGTTTTTATCGTTTTTGGTCTGGCAGTAATCGTGATCTTTAGCATGCCTCAATTCTATTTTATTATTGAATCAACGCTTTCAGGAAAAGAATTGAGTTCAGCTGCTAGAGGAAACATGACGATGGATGCGTTGGAATATTTGTTTGACAACCCTCTTGGGAATGGGATCGGCGCAACAGATTTTGCTCATACACACCTCAATACAGGTTTGTACTTTGCCGAATCATCTCTTATTAATTTTGGAATAGATATGGGGGTAGCCGGAATGATTGTGCTATTGTTTTTGAAATTAAAGATCGCTCGTCTAATTAGAATAAATTTTGCAAGAAATGGATTTTCCACAATTGGTTTTGGTTTTATGGTAGCATATATTATTGCAAGTGTAGTATCCATAAACACCTATGAAAACCCATTTGTTTATTATGCCTGGATGATATTTGGATTATCTCTTAATACCAAAATATTTATTAAAGGAAATCCTCGTGTGAGTAAAAAAATGACATTTTTGATCAATGAACCAGATAAAGTGATTTGTGATGCTTGAAGTAAAAGGGAGAGAATTGACAAATGAGAATAAATGATGTTTTGCGTGTATATGAATAATCCAACAAAGTATGTTTGGAAAAGTATCAATTTATAATTAAAATAAAAAAAATTAATTTTTAAATATTTCTTATGGGGGGAAAAATTTCAATAATTATTGCAACGTTTAATGCGGGTAAATACTTACAGGAATGCCTTAATAGTATTATTCCGCAACTAAATGGGAATTGTGCATTAATTATAATTGATGGCGGTTCAAAAGATGACACGGTTAATATCATTGAAAAAAATTCTGAATTTATTTTTTATACTATTAGCGAACCAGATCAAGGAATTTATGATGCATGGAACAAAGGAATTAAAGCATCCAATAATGACTGGATTATGTTTGTGGGGGCAGATGATCGTTTGACTTCTAATGCAATTGAAGATTATATTAATTTTATAGAAGGTACAAAATTAAATGATTATGATATTATCTCAAGTAAAAGGGTAATGGTTGATTTGAAAGGAAATAAAATAAGTACAGTTGGGGCTTTATGGCAATGGCCTAGATGCTTATCGGGAATGCCAATTTCTCATCCCGGGGCGCTGCATAATAAATCTCTATTTCAAGAGCATGGTATTTTTAACATCGATTATAAAATTGCAGGTGATTTTGAATTGTTACTTAGAAAAGGCCCAAATCTTAAATCTGCTTTCATTGATGTAGTAACGATAGAAGTATGTGAAGGAGGAGTTAGTGACTCCTATTTAGCAATAAAAGAATATTATAAAGTTTTAAAAAATAAAAAATTCATTTCTACTGCTACTACATACAGGCTTTATTTAACAATGTATATAAAGTATACTATTAAAAAATCTTTTAGATTATTTAATATTAATATTCACTCATAGAAAATCTTTATGGAAGAAGTATTAATAGTTTTAGATTCATTTGAATATAAAAAACAGGAAAGAAATCTAAAACTAAGATTAGAAGAAAAAAATACTTATGTTTTTGAATATACAAGATATGAAAATTCATTGATAGAAATTTTTCAGAGAATGAGATTTTTTGGTAGTTTCTTGACACATATTTCATATTGGTTAATGTCTTTTTTTTATTCAATTAAATTTTTTGTAAAATATCGAAGAATAAAAAATTTAATTTTTATTAATCCAATTGTTGGGATTTTTTATTCCGCACTTTCACGTTTATTTTTTCGAAAGCAAAAACTTACTATTGCAGGATTTTTATTTGAAGAAAAAAGCAATAAGATATATTGGACTTTGAGAAAAATATTTGTAAAATTTTGTTACAAAAATGTCACGAATATTATTGTATATGGAGATTCTGAAATAAATTATTATTCTTCCATATTTCCTACTTTGGCTTCTAAATTTAAATTTGTAGAATATGGAAGAGATTTTTATTATTCTGATAAAAAAGAGTTTAAATTTTCGGATGCATACATAGCAAGTGGTGGTAAAAGTAATAGAAATTATCAAACACTTTGTGATGCATACGAGATTGTCAATGCGAAATTTCCTGAACTAACTTGTTTAGTTGCAGCACGCCCAGAATCGGTAGAGGAAAAAATGGACAAAAGTAAGATCAAATTTATTTTTGGTATAACATTGAATCAATTTGGCTCTTTTGTTGAAAATTCCGAACTTTTCGTATTACCCCTATTAAATACAAATCTGTCAGCGGGACATATGTCTATGATGGAAGCAATGTGTGTAGGTAAAGTAGTTTTAGTGACTGATATTCCGTCGATAAGGAATTATGTAGATGAATCGGAAGTATTTTTCTATGAACCTGATAATTCAGTTGATCTGGCCAATCAGATAATTTATATTTATCAGAATAGGAATTCTCAAGAAGTTAAAAATAAAATAGCAGCATCTAAAAAGTTATATATGGAAAATTATTCCTTTGATGCGCTATTAGAAAGAATTGTTAATGTTTCGTTGATTTAAATTAATAAATGAAATATAAATATAAAATCGTGCACAATATTAATATGTTATAAAGGTCATGAATAATACTTATAAAAAAAAACACTTTTAAGAATAATCTAGATAAGGGAATCTTGTAGCAATTTATAATACAATATCTTAATTATGCTTGTAAAAAAACTTCAAATTCAATCAAACAATGGCAGAAAAGAGTAATATATTACTAATTGGCGGTGCAGGTTTTATAGGGGCAAATTTATTAAAAGCTTTTATTAGTTATGACGCCTATAATATATTTGTTTTAGAAACTCCATTTGCAAATACAGCTAAATTAGAGAATTTAGAAAAAGAAGTTACAATATTTAAAGGAGTTTTAGGCGATTATGATTTGTTAAAATCGATTATAGTAGATCATAATATTGATGTTGTAATTCATTTGGTTTCTACATTAGTTCCAGGGAGTTCTTATGATGATTATAAAAGAGAATTTGAAAACATAATTTTTCCGACAGTTCGTTTAATGGGTTTATGCGCTGAAAAAAATATTAAGTTTATCTATTTCTCTTCTGGAGGAACTATTTATGGTAATAATTCGCATGAGAAATTTTTAGAGACAGATTTACGAGAACCAATTTCCTACTACGGACTTTCAAAGCAAATAATTGAAGACAGTATATTGTTTGAACATCGAAGAGCTAACCTTCGCTATTTAATCGTCAGGCCCTCAAATCCTTTCGGTCCGGGGCAATCACTAAATGGTGTACAAGGTTTAATTGCTGTTGCAATAGGGAAAATTATGGCAAATGAACCGTTAGTTATTTGGGGAGATGGCAGCAGTATTCGGGATTATATCTATATAGATGATCTTTCGAAAATGATATACGAACTTATAAGTAAAGATATTGAGAATGAAGTTATAAATATTGGGAGCGGTATTGGATATTCAATAAACGATATTATATCTTATTTAAAAAACATTGCAGGAGACAAACTGATTATTAAATATGAGACTTCTCGTTCTGTTGATGTGACTAATGTTATATTAGATATTACAAAACTTGAATCTTTAATAAAAACCAACTATACACCGTTAGAAGAAGGAATAAGGATTTTCTACAATGATGTTAAATCAATTTTAAAAATTTAATGGAAAAAAGACCTTATTTATCCATTTGTATTCCAACTTATAATCGTTTAGAAATACTAAAAAACACTTTAGATAGTATTTATGCAGATTTAAATGGTTTAGACATAGAAGATTTTGAAGTAGTTATTTCGGATAACGAACCTAATCATTCAACAAAAGTAATTACCGATCAGTTCAAATTTAAAAATCTGCATTATCATGCTTCAGTAAGCAGTGGATTTTTAAATTCTTTTGATGTCCTAAAATTAGGTAATGGGATGTTTTTGAAATTACACAATAATTACACCATGTTTAGAAAGGGATCTTTGAAAAAAATGGTTAATGAGATAAAAGAAAATGAGGTAGATAAACCTGTTATTTTCTATACTAATGGATTAAATCAGGCTGGTAAAGTAGAAAGATTTAATTCTTATAATTCATTTATGTATCGGTTGTCTTATTTGTCATCATGGAGTTCTGGATTTGGTATTTGGAAAGATGATTTTGAAAATGTCTATAATAACATAGAAGTAAACAATTACTTTCCTCAAACATCTTTATTAATGACTCAAACTCAGAAATCAAATTATATTATAAATGATATTCCAATTTTTGACAATCAGGATATTCCTAAAAAAGGAGGATATAATATTTTTAAGGTATTTTCTGTAGATTATGTTTCATTAATTGAAGTTGCATATAAAAGAAAGGAAATATCCAAAGAATCATTTAATAAGATAAAAAAAGATTTACTTTTAGATTATATATCTGTTCGATACTTTAAAACAGTTATTGTTAGGGTAGACAATTTTGAAAAGAATGATATAAGGAAAAGTATCGAAATCCACTATTCTACATTTATGTATTATTTAATGATTGCGACTGCTTTATTTGCACCAGTAAAAACTTTAATTCGAAAAATAAAAGTATTATTTTATATTAAAAAGTTATAAGCGTATATGAAAATTGCAATAGTAGGAACAAGAGGAATTCCAAACCACTATGGAGGTTTTGAACAATGCGCAGAATATCTTGCTTTAGGATTAGTAAAAAGAGGATTTGAAGTTATTGTTTATAATTCGCACAACCACCCATATCAGGAAAAAATATGGAATGAGGTACAAATTGTACATTGTTACGATCCGGAACATAAGTTAGGGACTGCGGGACAGTTTATTTATGATTTGAATTGTATTTTAGATGTTAGAAAACGCAATTGCGATATTGTATTGCAACTAGGATATACCAGTAGTTCTATCTGGGGGTGGTTAATGCCTAAGAAGGCCATAATAACTACAAATATGGATGGTTTGGAATGGAAAAGAACCAAGTATTCTGAAAAAGTAAAAAAGTTTTTGAAGTATGCTGAATCATTTGGTGTAAAATACAGTGATCATTTGATTTCAGATTCTATAGGAATTCAAAATTATCTTAAAGAAACTTACAAAGCAGATTCAACTTATATAGCCTATGGCGCAACTCTTTTTGAAAATAATAATGCAGAGGTTTTATCTAATTATAATTTACAACGTCATAATTATGATATGTTGATTGCCAGATTAGAGCCTGAAAACAGTATAGAGATTATTTTAGATGGGGTTGCTAAAGCAAATCTTTCTCGTCCTTTTTTGGTGGTGGGTAATAATGAAACGGCATATGGTAATTATTTAAAAAATAAGTTTTCTGCTTTTTCCCAAATTAACTTTATTGGTGGAATTTACAATATTGAGATATTAAATAATTTACGTTATTATTCTAATATTTACTTTCATGGTCATACAGTTGGCGGAACTAATCCATCTTTGTTAGAAGCAATGGCTTCAAACAGTCTAATCTGTGCCAATGACAATGACTTCAATCGATACATTTTAGGTAATGATGCTATTTATTTTAAAGAGCAAGATGATGTAGTAAATCATTTATTGGAAACAAAATATAATGATGATTGTTTTCAGTCTATGTTAATAGAAAACAAAAGAAAAATAGAAAAGATCTACGATTGGGAAATTATTGTAGATCAGTACGCGAAACATTTTAAAGATATCTATAAAAAAGAATATCAATTAATATGAAAATTTTAAAAGAATTATCTCAATATAACTTCTCCCGTTATTTTAAATTGCTGTTTGTAATTTGGGATGTGGTATTGTTAAATGTAAGTATTGTCTTGTCTGCTTTAGTAAGATTTGGAAGTTTAGACAAACTATTTTTAAAAGAAGTGCAAACAGTTTCTTTATTGTGTAATTTGGTTTGGATTGGTTTACTGCTTTTTAGGGATTCTTATAGAATTATAAGGATAGAGCGTATTGAATCGATAATATATCGAACAATAAAAAAGGTTCTTATTCATGCTGCTGTAATCGCAATTTTTGTTGTATTCTTAAAATATTCTGATATTTCAAGATTACGATTAGTTTATTTTTACTCTTTTTTCTTTGCGTTACTAATGATTTCGCGTTATTTATCAATGAAGGTTTTAAAGTATATTAGGGCGAAAGGATATAATTTTAGAACTTTTATTATTATTGGAGCTAATGACGCAGGAGAGCGTATTAGGAAAACGTTAGCAAAAGATTTGACTTTTGGTTATCGTTTTTTAGGTTTTTTTGATGAAAAGTTAGATCCCTTTGCTTTTATTTCTTCTCCTCTTGTTGGTGGATTCGATGATATTGAAAATTTCATAATAAATGAGGAAGTAGATGAAATGTATGTAGCGCTACATATTGACAATATTGAAATAATTAATAAATTAACACGAATCTGTGAACATAATATGGTGCGTATTAAGTTTATTCCTGATTTTCAATTATACACCAAATCGAATAAAGTAGAACTTTCCTTTTATGAGAATACGCCTGTGTTAATGTTTCGTCCGGAACCGCTTGAGTTCACGGTGAATCGATTATTAAAAAAGGCTTTTGATGTTGTTTTTTCTTCGCTCGTTATTTTATTGATTTTTCCCTGGTTATTTCCAATAATTATATTGCTAATAAAATTAGAATCCACTGGACCAATACTTTTTAAACAGGAACGTTCCGGGAGGGATAATCGCTCTTTTACCTGCTGGAAATTTAGAAGCATGCGCCTTAATGGTGCTGCTGATAAAAAACAGGCAAAAAAAGGGGATAGTCGTGTGACTAAATTTGGAGCTTTTATGCGTAAAACAAGTATTGATGAGCTGCCACAGTTTTTTAATGTTTTTTTTGGTGATATGTCTGTTGTTGGACCAAGACCTCATATGGTAAATCATACTAAGCAATATAGCGAATTAATCAATAATTATTTAGTGCGTCAATATGCAAAACCGGGTATTACCGGATGGGCTCAGGTCAATGGGTATCGTGGGGAAACAAGAGAATTAATCGATATGGAAAACAGAGTGGAATATGATATCTGGTACATTGAAAACTGGAGTTTATTGCTAGATATTAAAATTATTATAAAAACAGTTCTTAATGTGTTTAAAGGAGAAGAAAATGCCTATTAAGTTGTACAATTATGATTTAATGTCAAGACTTAATTGTGAAACTTTAAACATGAAATAAAAAATAATAACATTCAATTCCTTAATTCTTATATTTGCCGTCGTAAAAAAGTATCCTGATGAAATTTAAAATATCCTTTATAAAAATTACTTCCTTCTTAACGCTTTTATTTTTTTGCTTTTCTTGTGGATCCAAACAAGATGTAGTGTATTATCAAAATATTGATAATATGGCTGCACAGCAAAATAGTAATTCGTACGAAATTAAAATCCAACCGGATGATTTATTAATGGTCATAGTTTCAGCTGATGACCCTGAAGTAGCAATTCCTTTTAATTTAAGAACATATAGCGCTGCAACAAACAATAGACTCGATATCGCCCAAGGCCAACAAACAGTTCAGTTATATTTAGTAGATCAGAGCGGAAGTATTGAGTTTCCTGTTGTAGGGAAATTAAAGCTTGGAGGTTTGACACGAACGGAAGCACTTCAGCTATTACAGAGTAAAATTGGTGTCTATATAAAAAATCCAATTGTCAATCTTCGTATTACAAATTTTAAAGTTTCATTACAAGGCGAAGTAAATTTACCTGGAACCTATCCGATAGCTTCAGAAAGAGTTACTTTGATAGAGGCATTAAGTATGGCGAAAGATTTAACTATTTATGGTAAAAGAGATAATATTTTAGTAATTAGAGAAATTAATGGCATTAAATCCTACAATAGGGTCGATATTACGAAATCGGATTTCATTAATTCACCATTTTATTATTTAGCTCAAAATGATGTGGTATATGTTGAACCGAATAAGACCAGAATAAATTCGTCTGCGGTTGGTCCAAATACTTCTGTAATTATATCTGCGATTTCTATTTTAGTATCGCTTTCTGTCCTAATTTTTAAATAATTGAAATAACAAATGCAAAAGCAAGATTTTTATAATGAAGTTTTAGATGATGAAATCGAAGACGTTAATCTTAGAGAGCAATTAAATAAATATTTAGTGCATTGGCGCTGGTTTTTAGTAAGTGTTGTAATTGGTTTGGTTCTAGCGTTTTTATATTTACGTTATACTACACCAAGTTACGAAGCAACTACTACTATTTTAGTTAAGGATGAGAAAAAGGGCGGAATGCTTTCTGAATTATCAGCTTTTGCAGACTTAGGTATGGGCGGAAGTATGAAAAGTAATGTTGACAATGAAATTGAAATTTTAAAATCGAGAACATTAGTAGAAAGTACTATTAAGGAATTGGATTTAAATGTTGGGTTATATGTTAAAGGAAAGGTAGTAGATCGTGACATATATGCAGATGGTCCAATTCATGTTTATTTTTATAATAGAAATAGTTTTTTTGATAAAGTAAATGTTGTTTTAAACTGTGAACTTATAAATTCTAATACTTTTCGTTTAGATAATGAAACGGAAAGTGACTCAAAAGGGACTTTCGTTTTATCTACTAAAAAAGAGTTTAATTATGGAGAAAAAATAGCTACAAGGGTCGGAACACTTGTATTGACTAAAACTTCATTTTATGGTAAAAATCATACAGGCCGTTTTAAATCAATAAAGATTTTAATAAATCCTTTAGATGAAATAACAGAAGGATTCAGACAAGGCTTAAAGGTGGAACCAGTAAGTAAAACAAGTAGTGTTGTTAATATTTCAATTTCTAATCATGTAGCTGAAAAAGCAGAGAATTTTCTAGATACTATGATTGAAATTTATAATGAAAATGCAGCTGAGGATAAAAATTACATTTCTGAAAATACGTCTAAATTTATTGCAAGTAGGTTAGCTTTAATTGCTCAGGAATTGGATGGTGTGGAACAAGATGTAGAAAGCTTTAAGAAAGCCAATAAATTGACAGATATTGAATCTGAAGCAAAGCTTTTTATTGAAGGTTCCAATGAATATGATAAAAAAGGAGTAGAAGCAGAAATTCAACTGAATGTTGTTTCTTCTATGCTTGATTTTATGAAAAAGAGTACTAATTCAGACTTATTGCCTACCAATATAGTTTCTGACAATGGAGATGCAAGTGGGTTGATTAGTTCTTATAATCAATTGGTATTAGATCGAAATAGAATATTGAAATCAGCCACTACTGAAAACCCGTCCGTAATTAAATTAGATGCGCAAATTTCTTCTTTAAAAGCGAACGTTGCTGCAAGTTTGAGACGTATGCAATCTAATTTGCAAATCCAAAATCGTGATATAAAAAGTCAGGAAGGGATTTTGAACAGTAAAATTGGAAAAATTCCTGTTCAGGAGCGTCAATTTAGGGTAATTGCAAGACAGCAAAAAGTAAAAGAAGAATTGTATTTATACTTACTGCAAAAACGTGAGGAAACTGCTATTTCGTTAGCAGCTACAGAACCTAATGCGAGAGTTATTGATGCTGCTAAGGCAGAAAAAAATCCAATTAGTCCAAAGAAAAAAATCATTTATTTGGCTGGAATGTTATTAGGTTTATTTATTCCTTTCGGAATTATTTACGCTGATGATTTATTAGATACAAAAATTAAGAGTAAGTTAGATTTAGAAGGTAAAACACAAATTCCGTTTATTGGTGATGTTCCTACTTCTGATGATATTGCTGAATTAATAAAATCGGAAAGTCGAACCAGTTCTGCAGAAGCAATTCGTATTGTGCGAACGAACTTGGAGTTTATGCTTACTAAAGTCCCTGAAGGAATTGCAAAAACTGTTTTTGTGACGTCTACTTTTCCTTCAGAAGGTAAAACTTTTATATCTGTAAACCTTGCAGCAACTTTTGCTCTGTCAGGAAGAAGAGTTTTACTAATTGGAGCGGATATTAGAAATCCAAAATTTGGGGAATATATTGATGTGCCTAGTTTAGGTTTAACTAATTATTTATCTTCAAATGATAAAAATGTTCAGGATTATATTATCAAACATAAAGGGTATGAGAATTTCTTTATTCTGCCATCAGGTATAATTCCACCAAATCCAGCTGAATTATTAATGAGTAAGAGAGTTGATCAACTTTTTGAACAGCTTAAAAAAGAGTATGACTACATTATCGTAGATACGGCTCCGGTAAGTTTGGTTACAGATACTATTTTAATTGCAAAAAATGCAGATACGTTTGTATATGTAATGCGTGCAAACGTATTAGAGAAACGCATGTTATCGATAGCTAATACATTCTATAAAGAGAAGAAATTACCAAACATGTGTATTGTTCTTAATGATACCGATTCTACAAAAGGTTATGGCTACGGTTATGGCTACGGTGTGAGGGAAGAGAAAAAACCTTGGTATAAGAAATTATTTTCTTAATTAAGAGATAAGAAACAAAAAAGGGATCAATTATTAATTGATCCCTTTTTTTATGCTTTAATTTAAAAAAATTAGAATTTGAAAAATTGATTATTAGCTATGATTTCTTTTAAGGAAGTAACATTAGCATTATCAATTTTTACTTTTTGGTTAAAGGATGCGATATGGTTATTATGATGCACATCGGTACCTACAAAATCGTACATTCCTTTTTTTAGAAGCTCTTCTGCGACTTTAGTAATTTCGCTTCCATAATATCCAACCACTGCCAATAAGTTTAACTGGAACATACATCCCGCTTTTTTCAACTTATTATATTCATTGAAGTTCTTATGATAAAATAAATATCTTTCGGGATGTGCTAAAACAGGGATATATCCTGCAACCTGCAAATCGAAAAGAATTTTATACAATTGAACAGGAGCATTCATATACGACATTTCAACCAAGACATAATTATCTTTTAAGGTCAGTAGTTTTTCATTCTGAAAATGAGTTTCAAACCAGTCATCCATGAAATATTCGGCAGCAGCCTGAAAAGGCATCTTGATATTCTCACCCTCTAATAAAAGCTTTGTTTCTGCATGTTTGCTAATGATAGTTTCAGGCGAGTTATTCCAAATATAATGACTGATATGGGGTGTTGTAATAAATTGAACTACTCCCATTTCTTCAAAAGATTTGGTAAGTTTAGCTGTATCTGCTATTGTTTTGGCACCATCATCAATTCCTGGTAATAAATGCGAATGAATATCAACATAATTTCCAGCAAGAAGGTCCTTTAAGTACGGTTTTGATTTTAAGAATGATAACATGCTGCAAAAATAAAGAATTGAATAGGATTTTTTATCTTTAATTCTAAAGATTTTAAGGCAACAGAATCGCGTCAGGATTTATGCTCAGAAACTCATCTGCTATTAAGGCTATTATTTTATATTTGTCAATAGCAATAATGTAACATTTTATGAAAATTAAAGAGGAGTTGTATAATAAGAGAATCATTTCTATTGATGCTCTGCGTGGAATTACCATTTTTGTAATGATTTTTGTAAATGAACTTGCCAGCGTTAAAAATGTACCACAATGGATGAAACATATGCCGGCAGATGCAGACGCGATGACTTTTGTTGATCTTGTTTTTCCTTCTTTCTTATTTATTGTCGGAATGTCTATTCCGTTTGCGTTTAATGCAAGATTACTTAAAGGTGATAGTGCCAGAACGATTTGGACTCATACTTTAAAACGGGCATTGGCCTTAATAATTATAGGTATCTTTATGGTAAATGCCGAGTATGGATATGATGCCACAAAAATGCTAATTACACCAGCTTTATGGGGACTTTTAGCTTATGCGATGCCAATTCCTATATGGAATAAATACGCTAAAGATTTTCCGGTTTGGTTAAAAAACACTTTGCAATATGGCGGAATGGTTGTTTTAATATCACTTTACTTTTTATATGTTCAGGATACCGGTGAAATTGGAATGACGCCAAAATGGTGGGGAATTCTCGGGTTGATTGGTTGGGCATACCTCTTTACAGTAGTTTACTATTGGCTGGTTTCGGGAAGATTGTGGCCAATGATTGCTTTTTTAGTAATTTGTTTAGCAGCAAATTCTCTAAATTTAATGGAGGGATCTCTGATACACCAATCTTCCTGGCTTAGTTTTATAGCCGGACATTTAACTCATGCGTCTTTGGTAACGGCTGGTGTAATTATTTCACTTTTATTTTTCGATCGAAAAATTACACCGAAAATCAATTGGCCTGTAATCGGTTTCGCTATTTTCTTTTTTGCTGTTGGTTATTTTCTTCGTCCTTATTTTGGGATTTCAAAAATAAAAGGAACACCTTCGTGGACCATGTTTTCAGCTGGAATTTGTACGGTCCTGTTTTACTTTCTTTATTGGCTGATGGAAATCAAAAAACAAACAAAATGGAGTGATTTCTTCATGCCTGCTGCTGCAAATCCTTTGTTGATTTATATTTTACCAGGCGTAATTTATTATTTCAATTTAGCTTTTAAAATAGAAATTATACCTGAGTATTTCAGAGACGGAATTCCAGGAATTATTTGGAGTTTAATCTTTTCAACGATTATGTTATTTGTGATGAAAATCTGCAATAAGTATAAAATCCAATTACATCTGTAAGGAAGTTGGTTTTGTTTCAGGTTTCAAGTTTTAGGTTCTGCAAAACCTGAAACCTGAAACCTGAAACTTGAAACAATTTTTTCTTTCTTTAATTCTTTTTAAAATCATGTATTTGTCTTAATAAAATTTTAAATTTGTAAGAATGCATTCTTAAAAGCTTTTTAATGAATAGTTTAAAAATCAAATTTATCTGGTTTGTTTTTTTTATTTCTCCATTTTGTTATTCGCAAAATGATAGTACCGCTGTGGAGAGCAAAGATATTTTAGACGTCATTCGAAAGATTTTCAAAAAAGATGATTCGATCAGCAAGCAAAGAAAATTAGCTTTTTCGTTATTACCAGTTCCAGTTGGTGCTAATAACTCAAATGGTTTGGTGGTTTCTTTTTTAACTACTTTTTATTTAGATGAGAATCATGAAACTACCAATATGTCACAGGTTTCTTTTTCACCTTATTTTAGTTTTAATAAGCAATTTGTCTTTCCAATTCAATCCTATATTTATACAAAAGAAAATAAATGGAATTTTATAGGAGATTACCGTTATCTTATTTATCCGCAGCTTACTTACGGATTGGGAAATCATAATACTACCGATGAAATGTCAAATTTAGATTACCAACAATGGCGTTTTTATCAATTTGTAACCCGAAAAGTAGTTGGTAATTATCGATTGGGAATTGGATTTCTCTATGATAACTATCAAAACATCTCTGAAGAATCTTATATTGATGAAGAAACGGATTATGTGAAATATATGAACGGAGATTTTTCAGATGAAACTTCTTTTGGTTTTGCTTTTCAGGGTTTGTATGATTCCAGAAAAAATATCATTAACCCCGAAGAAGGACTATATGTTGAAGCCGATTTAAGAATAAACACAAGTGGTGTCGACGGAAATAAATGGCAATCTTTATATTTTGATGCCCGAAAATACCATTCTTTTAGTAAAACGAAACACCGTGTTTGGGCTTCGCGGGCTTTTTACTGGTCGACTTTTGGAGGTAAACCCCATTATCTTGATTTGCCAAGTATAGGCTGGGATCGCGACGGAAAAACGGGTAGGGGTTTTACTAAAAACAGATATCGTAGTAATGCACTGATTTATTTAGAAACAGAATACAGAACGGATATTACCAGAAACGGTTTTTTAGGAGCCGTCTTTTTTGGCAATATTTCATCAGTTTCACAGTTAGATACCTATAAATTTGATAAGTGGCATCCTGCAGTAGGAACCGGAATCCGAATTAAATGGAATAAAAAAAATAACAGTAATCTGGCCTTAGATTATGGAGTTAGTAAAAACGATTGGTCTTTACGATTGGGATTAACAGAAAATTTCTAACTTTCCAAAAAATCAACAGTCCAATTTTTCCATGCAACTATCGGTAATTATCCTTAATTATAATGTGCGTTACTTTCTGGAGCAATGCGTTTTAAGCGTTCAGGAAGCAATCGGCTCACTTGATGCTGAAATTATTGTTATCGATAATAATTCAACAGATGATAGCTGTTTGATGATGCGGAAAATTTTTCCATCGGTAAAACTGATTCAGAACAAAGAAAATTTTGGATTCCCAAAAGGAAATAATATCGGAGTTTCTGAAGCAAAAGGAAAATACGTTTGCATTCTAAATCCGGATACAGTTGTTGCCGAAGATACTTTTACTAAAATTTTGGCTTTCGCCGAAGAGCAAAAAAATCCTGGAATTATCGGCTGTAAATTAATTGACGGAACAGGAAATTTTCTACCAGAAAGCAAACGCGGAGTTCCAACGCCCTGGGTAGCTTTTACGAAGGTTTTTGGTCTCTATAAAGTTTTTCCGAATTGGAAACTTTTCAATCAATATTACGCTCAACATGTAAATCACAATGAAACAGGAAAAGTAGAAATTCTGGTTGGCGCTTTTATGTTTATTCAACGTGATTTGTATCTCGAACTTGGTGGTTTTGATGAAGATTGTTTTATGTACGCAGATGATATCGATTTGTCGTACCGCGCGTTGCAAAAGCAAAAGTCAAATTATTATTTTCATGAAACTACAGTAATACATTATAAAGGAGAAAGTACGGTTAAAGACGAAAAATACATGAATCGTTTTCAGGAGGCAATGAATTTCTTTTATCAAAAGCATTTTAAGAAATCATGGTTTTTTACTTTTTTTATTAAAATCGGAATTTTACTTTTTTCATTTATCAAAATGTTTCAGGGAAAACTAAAAACAAAATTGGCGCCTGAAACGTATATTTTTTACTCTTCAAATAGAAATTTGTCTGAAAAATTACCTTTAATTTTAAAAAATAAAGTGCAGTTTTTCGATTTCAAAAAAGAAAAAATGGTAAATTCGTGCCTTGTTTTAAGGGCCGGCAGGACGGAGATAATTTTGGATAATCAGTATGTTTCATTCAAAAAATGTATCAAAATCATAGAAACTCTTAAAGATAAGAAGATTACTTTTAAGATTTTCCCCAAAAACTCAAATTTTATAATAGGAAGTGATTCCCGAAATGACAGGGGTCGAATTATAAAAATCAAGTAAAAAATTATATTAAATGTAATTTATATTTAAAATATTCAGTAATTTCGCAATCAGAAAATCAAAATCACCCTTGAGGTTAACAATATGGCAAGATTTGAATTAAAGCTTCCTAAAATGGGAGAGAGTGTCGCTGAAGCAACTATTACCAACTGGTTGAAAGAAGTAGGAGACAAAATTGAAGCTGATGAAGCTGTGCTGGAAATTGCAACTGATAAAGTTGACAGTGAAGTACCAAGCGAAGTGTCAGGAATCTTAGTTGAACAATTATTTGATAAAGATGATTTAGTTCAGGTAGGGCAAACCATTGCGATTATTGAAACTGAAGGTGATGCGCCTGCTGTAAAAGCAGTTGAAGAACAAGCCTTTGCTGCCGAAGTTACTGATCCCGAAACTTCGGGAGAGAGTAGCATCGAAACAGTTAAAGATACTTTTAGCACACCACAGGATTTTACAACATCAGATAAATTCTTTTCTCCATTGGTAAAAAATATTGCTAAAGAAGAAGGAATATCTGTCGCTGAATTAGAAAGTATTCAGGGTTCAGGAAAAGATGGTCGCGTTACAAAAGAAGATATCTTAAAATATATTGAAGATCGTAAGTCTGGTGCGGTAACTCAAAAAGTTGCTGAACCTGCTAAAACGGTTGAACCGGTAAAAGCTGCACAACCAGTAGTTCAAAAAAGCCAGCAAGCGGTACCAGTTTCTGTAAATGGCGGTGATGAAATTATTGAAATGGACAGAATGCGTAAACTGATTTCAGGATATATGGTAGCTTCTGTGCAAACTTCGGCTCACGTTCAGTCATTTATCGAAGTTGATGTAACGAATATTGTAAAATGGAGAGAGAAAGTTAAAACGGCTTTCGAAAAAAGAGAAGGTGAGAAGCTGACTTTTACTCCAATTATGATGGAAGCGGTTGCAAAAGCATTGAAAGATTTCCCTGGAATGAATATTTCTGTTGATGGCGATTATATCATCAAAAAGAAAAATATAAATTTAGGAATGGCAGCAGCTTTGCCAAACGGAAACTTAATTGTGCCTGTAATTAAAAATGCAGATCAATTGAATCTTGTTGGAATGGCAAAAGCGGTTAACGATTTAGGAAACCGTGCAAAAGCCGGAAAATTAAAACCAGACGATACACAAGGTGGAACTTATACAGTGACAAACGTTGGTACTTTTGGAAGTGTTTTCGGAACGCCAATTATCAACCAGCCTCAGGTGGGAATTTTAGCTCTTGGTGCAATTCGTAAAGTACCTGCGGTTATCGAAACTCCTGAAGGTGATTTCATCGGAATCCGTCAAAAAATGTTCTTGTCGCACTCTTATGACCACAGGGTTGTTGATGGTGCTTTAGGAGGAAGTTTTGTAAAAAGAGTGGCTGAATACTTAGAAGCTTTTGATGTAGACAGAGATTTCTAAATCAATTAATAAATAATAAGAAAACCCGGAAAATTTAAAAATTTTTCGGGTTTTTTCGTTTGGAAAAAAAAGGAGGTCAATTTAAATATAATTAGTAAATGAATCTTTTGACAAACGTAAATGTCCATTTTAACTAAAAAAAATAAAAAATAAGAGATAGAAATTCGGCTTTAAAAATTACATTTGTAATCTTATAAAAACTAAAAATGGAACTGAAACTTAACAAACCAATCTGCTTTTTTGATCTTGAAACAACCGGAATTGATATCGGAAAAGATCGAATCGTGGAGATTTCAATATTCAAAGTTTTTCCAAACGGAAATAAAGAAAGTAAAACTTGGTTAGTGAATCCGACAATTCCAATTCCACCGCAAACAACCGCTGTTCATGGTATTACAGATGAAAAAGTTGCGAACGAGCCTACTTTTAATGAATTGGCGCCACAAATCCATAATATGATTAAGGATAGTGATTTAGGTGGTTTTAATTCAGATCGTTTTGATATTCCGTTATTAGCTGAAGAATTACTTCGCGCCGGAGTTGATTTTGATATGAAAAATAAGGTTTCTGTCGATGTACAAACTATTTTTCACAAAATGGAAGAGCGTACTTTAAGTGCTGCGTTGAAATTTTACTGCGGAAAAAGTCTTGAAAACGCGCATTCAGCAGAAGCAGATACAATGGCAACTTACGAAATTCTTAAAGCACAATTAGACCGTTATCCTGATTTAGAAAATGATATGAAATCATTATCTGAATTTACAACCCGCAAAAGAATTGCTGATTTTGCAGGAATGATTGCTTTTGATGCAGACAACGAAGAAATTTTTACTTTCGGAAAGCATAAAGGTGCTAAGGTAGATAAAGTACTAGAGACGGAACCCGGATATTTTAGCTGGATTCAAAATGCTGATTTTCCATTATATACTAAAAAGGTTTTAACAGCAATTAAATTAAGAAAATTAAACACGAAATAAAGTATTCAGTGTTCAGTCTTTAGTGTTCAGTGTTTTGAATGCTATATTTTGCTGAACACTAAAGGCTGAAAACTGAACACTTAAAAGAATGAAGATTATCTGTATCGGTAGAAACTATACCAATCATATCGAAGAATTAAAAAACGAACGACCAACAGAACCGGTGATTTTTATGAAACCGGATTCGGCGGTTTTATTGAAACAGCATCCGTTTGTAATTCCTGAATTTTCTGAGGAAATTCATCATGAAATTGAAATTATTGTAAAAATTAATAAGGTGGGAAAGTATATCGAACCTAAATTTGCACATAAGTATTATGATGAAATTAGTGTGGGTATTGATTTTACTGCCAGGGATTTACAAGATAAATTAAAAGCAAAAGGATTACCATGGGAAAAAGCAAAAGCTTTTGATGGTTCTGCAGTTATAGGAGATTTTTTACCAAAAACCGATTTTGTTTCAATGGAAAATCTTAGTTTTGAGTTAACAAATAATTCTCAAACCGTTCAAAAAGGAAATACATCGCTAATGCTCTGGAAAATTGATGAGCTGATTGCGTATGTTTCACAATATTTTACGCTTAAAATTGGAGATATTATTTTTACTGGAACACCTGCGGGAGTTGCATCGGTCAAGCCAAATGATGTTTTGGAAGGCTTTTTAGAAGAAAAAAAATTATTTAGAATACAAGTAAAATAATGGCTTTAAAGTACAACCTTTCGAAAGTATATGCACTTTCAGATAACGATCCGGAATTTGTAAATCAAATTCTTAAATTATTTGTTACTGAAGTTCCTGAGGATTTAAAACAAATCAAAGAAGGAATTAAAAAGAAGGATCATAAATACGCTTATGCCTATGCGCATAAAATAAAACCTACTTTAGATTTAATTGGTTTAAATGTAGCTTTTGAAGAAATTTTGCAGGTCGAGGCCTGGACAAAAGCAGAAGGCAAAAAGAAAGAAATTATCGAAACTTTCAAAAGCATTAAAATACAAGTTAAAGAAGCGATTAAAGAAATCAAAAAAGACTTTGATGTATAATTTTGGGTTATGCCTATTTTTGTCCTTTTTAAATTAGGTCAAAAATAGGTCTATCCTGAAACTTCGGAACACTATATCTTTTGTTCCGGAAAATTATTTAACGACTTCTTATTGTTAATTACAAAAGGATGTCGTTTTTATTCCTCCCTCAAATCGTTCCTGCAATAACCTACTTTCTAATAATGACTTACAATCTGTAAGTAAAAAAATACATTTACATGAAAGCAACTATAATTACAATTGGAGATGAAATTCTAATTGGCCAAATTGTTGATACTAATTCTGGATTTATTGCTAAATCACTAGATAGGATTGGAGTCGAAATACATGAAATGATCTCTATCAGCGATGATAAAAAGCACATTTTAGATACATTTGCGCAACTTCAAAATAAAGTCGATGTTGTGGTTATTACTGGAGGTTTAGGTCCGACAAAAGACGATGTTACAAAAAAAACTTTCTGCGAATATTTTGATGATGAACTCGTTGTTAATCCTGAAGTTTTGGCACATGTAACGCAATTGATCGAAGGTTTTTACAAACGACCAATTTCGCAATTGAATAAAGATCAGGCTTTAGTGCCGTCAAAATGTACAGTTTTGCACAATCAGGTTGGGACTGCACCAGGAATGTGGATGAAGAAAGAAAATACCGTTTTTATTTCGCTTCCCGGAGTTCCTTACGAAATGAAATACTTGGTTGAAGAAGAAATAATTCCAAAGATTGTTCGCGAGTACAAACGTCCCTATATCATTCATAAAACCATTTTGACGTACGGTCAGGGTGAGAGTATGGTGGCAGAGCGTATCGAAGATTGGGAAAATAATCTGCCCGATTTTATCAAATTAGCCTATTTGCCAAATCCGGGAAGAGTGCGTTTGCGATTAACCGGAAGAGGAATTAATAAAGAAGAATTAGAAGCGGCAATTGAAGAAAAGGTAAAATCTTTAGATCTCATAATTCATGATATTATAGTGGGTTATGAAGAAAATGAGACAATCGAAACGGTAATTGGAAAAATATTAACAAAGCAGAATAAAACAATTTCGACAGCTGAAAGTTTTACTGGCGGAAAAATCGCATCTCTTTTAGCAGCAGTTCCTGGAGCTTCAAATTATTTTAAAGGCAGTGTTGTTTCATATGCGACAGAGGCTAAAGTTAATGTTCTCGGTATCTCACAGGATTTAGTGGATCAATATTCAGTGGTTAGTGCTGAGGTTGCTTCGGCTATGGCTTTGAATGTGAAAGAGATACTTAAAACGGACTATGCAATCGCGACAACTGGGAACGCCGGACCATCAAAAGGTGACTCCGATGCCGAAATTGGAGCCGTTTTTATCGCTTTGGCTACCCCAACTGATATAATTGTAGAAGAATTTAACTTTGGCCAACCACGTGAAAAAGTGATAGATAGAGCTACGATTAAGAGTTTAGAAATATTACAGAAAGAAATTTTAAAAAATGTGCATTAATTTTTTGCTACAATGGTTTATTTTTCTTTTCTTTGCACCCTGATTTTGAATA